>Ga0208262_1000819_pt1 | contig 9663 bp, 5 predicted proteins | sample LakWasMet15_LOW5_2_FD_183863 | JGI IMG/M metagenome (GOLD analysis project Ga0208262, IMG submission 183863) | Freshwater sediment methanotrophic microbial communities from Lake Washington under simulated oxygen tension - Sediment Metagenome... | ecosystem: Environmental > Aquatic > Freshwater >... | reverse complement strand
AGCGGGAACAGGGTGCCGCCCATCACCACTATCGATGCCAGCAAGGCTGGCAGGTACACCTGCCAATGGTGGTCGTGCGGCAGCCCGGCCTTGACCAGCATGGCCGGCACCACCACCCACATCGCCAATTGCACGGCATGCAGCACAAATACGCCAAAGTTCAGGCGCAACAGGGGCGCATGCCGCAGCACCTCGGACAGGCGCCCACGCGGCACAGTGACATGCTGCGCCGGTTCCGCCGGCACCCACCAGATCACCACGGCCACCCCGAACAGGGCCAGGCCGCCGGTCATGGCGAACAGGCCGCTCAGCCCGGTGTGCACCACCAGCAACGGCGCAGCCACCAGTGAAATCGCAAACATCAGCCCGATGCTGGCACCGACCAGCGCCATCGCCTTGGTTCTGACCTCGTCGCGTGTCAGGTCCGCAAGCAGGGCCGTCACCGCCGCGGACACGGCCCCGGCGCCCTGCAGGCCCCGGCCGATGGCTAGCCAGGTCAGGCTGGGGGCCAGTGCCGCCACGAAACTGCCGGCCGCGAACACCAGCAGGCCCGCGACGATCACGCGCTTGCGTCCCAGATGGTCCGAGGCCATGCCAAACGGCAGTTGCAGGGCGGCCTGGGTCAGCCCATAGATGCCCATCGCCCAACCCACCAGCGCCAGGTCGTCGCCGCCCGGGTACTTTCTGGCCTCGATGGCAAACACCGGCAGGATCAGGAACAAGCCCAGCATGCGCAGGGCGAAGATGCTCGCCAGGGACACAGCGGCGCGGCGCTCCACCGGCCGCATGGCCGTTGCGGGGGCAGGGCCGGCGCCGGTCAACGGTTGGTCAAGGTCCAGCGAAACAGGAGATGAAGACACGCCACAGGCCGCGCAAGCGGCATCGTTTCAGAACCGACAATTGTCTCCGATCCGGCCTGGCCGGCGCCCCGGCCGCTGCCATGCCCTGGATCTTTAACTATCATGGTGGGTTTTTAATCAGTTGAGGACAGGGCTGAAGGTCTGTCCCCAAAGCATCACGATTGACTGCCCATTGAACTCCGACCTTGACGCCCGCGACGGCACCTACCTGGCCGCCGCCCTGCAGCGCCAGACCATCAGCATCCGGGGCGCGCGCACGCACAACCTCAAGAACATTGACCTGGACATCCCGCGCAACCAGTTGGTGGTGATCACCGGCTTGAGCGGTTCCGGCAAGTCCAGCCTGGCCTTCGATACGCTGTACGCGGAAGGGCAACGCCGCTATGTGGAAAGCCTGTCGACCTACGCGCGCCAATTCCTGCAGTTGATGGACAAGCCCGACGTGGACGTGATCGAGGGCCTGAGTCCGGCCATCTCCATCGAACAGAAGGCAACCTCGCACAACCCGCGCTCGACGGTGGGCACCGTCACCGAGATCCACGACTACCTGCGCTTGCTGTTTGCCCGCGCCGGCACGCCCTATTGCCCGGACCACCACGCGCCGCTACAGGCGCAGAGCGTCAGTCAGATGGTGGACGCCGTGCTGGCCCTGCCGGAAGACACCCGCCTGATGATCCTGGCGCCCATCGCACGCGAAAAGAAGGGCGAATTCACCGAGGTGTTTGCCGACTTGCAGGCGCAAGGCTATGTGCGCTTCAGGGTCGACGGCCAGACCCTTGAATTCGACGCCTTGCCTCCGCTCAAGAAGACCGAGAAGCACGACATCGACGTGGTGATCGACCGCGTCAAGGTGCGTCACGAGTTGAAGCAGCGCCTGGCCGAGAGCTTCGAGGCCGCCTTGCGCCTGGCCGACGGGCGTGCCCTGGCGGTGGAAATGGACAGCCCGTCAGCCCAGGAGCAGCCCGGTCCGCCTCCGAGGGAACACCTGTTCAACGCCAAGTACGCCTGCCCGGTCTGCAATTACTCGATCAGCGAACTCGAACCCAGGCTGTTTTCCTTCAACTCGCCCATGGGCGCCTGCAGTGCCTGCGACGGCCTGGGCGTGCAGGACTTCTTCGACCCGGCCCGCGTGGTGGCCTTTCCGTCCCTCAGCCTGGCCAGCGGCGCCATCAAAGGCTGGGACCGGCGCAACGGCTACTACTTCGCCATGCTGGAGAGCCTGGGCCGACACTACAAGTTCGATGTCGAACAGCCCTTCGATGCCCTCGATCCGGCAGTGCAGGCAGTGCTGCTGCAAGGCTCGGGGGAAGAGGAGATCAAATTCAGCTACGTCCTCGACTCCGGGGCGCAGCAGGGAAAACGCATTAGCAAGAAGCATGCGTTCGAGGGCATCATTCCCAACATGCAACGGCGCTTCCGGGAGACCGACTCGGCGCTGGTGCGCGAGGACCTGGCACGCTACCGCAGCACGCAGCCCTGCCAAGAGTGCGCGGGCACGCGCCTCAAACGCGAGGCACGCCACGTCAAGATCGGCGAGGGCTCCCAGGCGCGTGCCATCTTCGAGGTCAGCCACATCACCTTGCGCGAGAGCCTGGACTACTTCAGCACCGTGCAGATGCACGGCGCCAAGGGCGAGATCGCCAGCAAGGTGATCCGCGAGATCGGCTTGCGCCTGAAGTTCCTTAACGATGTCGGCCTGAGCTACCTCAGCCTGGACCGCAGCGCCGAGACCCTCAGTGGTGGCGAATCGCAACGCATCCGGCTCGCCTCCCAGATCGGCTCGGGCCTGACGGGCGTCATGTACGTGCTCGATGAACCCAGCATCGGCCTGCACCAGCGCGACAACGACCGGCTGATCGACACCCTCAAGCATCTGCGCGACATCGGCAACTCGGTTCTGGTGGTCGAGCATGACGAGGACATGATGCGCGCGGCCGACCAGTTGATCGACCTCGGTCCCGGCGCCGGCGTGCACGGCGGGCGGGTGATGGCGCAGGGCACTTTCGAGCAAGTCAAAGCCAACCCGAATTCGCTCACCGGGCGCTACCTGGCCGGCACGCTACGCATAGCCACGCCCGCGCGGCGCCACGCACCGGGCGATCAAGCGACGCCGCAATGGCTGCAAATCGTGCATGCCAGCGGCAACAATCTGCGCGAGGTGGATGTCGCGTTTCCGGTGGGCCTGTTCACCTGCGTCACCGGCGTCTCGGGGTCGGGCAAGTCGACCCTGGTGAACGACACCCTGTACCGCGCGGTGGCGCGCCAGCTCTACCGTTCGCACGACGAGCCCGCGGCCTTTGAGTCGATCGAGGGCATCGAGCATTTCGACAAGGTCATCAACGTGGACCAGAGCCCCATCGGCCGTACGCCACGCTCCAACCCGGCCACCTACACCGGCCTGTTCACGCCCATCCGCGAGCTCATGGCCGAGGTGCCGACGGCGCGCGAGCGCGGTTATGGGCCAGGGCGCTTTTCGTTCAACGTCGCCGGTGGCCGCTGCGAGGCCTGCCAGGGCGACGGCGTAGTCAAGGTGGAGATGCACTTTCTGCCCGACGTTTATGTGCCCTGCGACGTCTGCGCCGGCAAGCGCTACAACCGCGAGACGCTGGAAATTCTGTACAAGGGGCAGAACATCGCGCAGATTCTGGACCTGACCGTGGAAGCTGCCTTCGACTTCTTCAAGGCCGTGCCCAACATCGCGCGCAAGCTGCACACACTGCTCGACGTGGGGCTGTCCTACATCAAGCTCGGGCAGGCCGCGACCACCCTGTCCGGCGGGGAAGCGCAACGCATCAAGCTGGCACTGGAGCTGTCCAAACGCGACACCGGACGCACGCTCTACATCCTCGACGAACCGACCACCGGCTTGCACTTCGCCGATATCGCCCTGCTTCTCAAGGTGCTGCACCAGTTGCGCGATGCCGGCAACACCATCGTGGTGATTGAACACAACCTGGACGTGATCAAGACGGCGGACTGGCTGATCGACATGGGCCCCGAGGGCGGTGCCGGCGGCGGGCAGGTGGTGGGCGTGGGCACACCGGAAACCATCGCCGCCAATCCCGCCAGCCACACCGGGCGCTATCTGCGGCGCTTGCTGCCGGACACGGCCCCGGCATCGCCTGACGCGCCGGCATGATGCGGCGACGCGGGCGCGCGCTCAGAGCTTGAGAGGTACTCAGTGGTGCACCGCCACGCCAATCTCCGGCCAGCGGCTACGTACGAAGAACCAGGCCAGCAAGCCAACGCACATCATGGCCAGGGACGATGCCGCCAAGAGCACGGTGGAGTGCATCACCAAGGGTGCTATCAGGCCCGCCACCAGCCCGTTGGCCGTTGACCCGATGAAGGCCTGTAGCGAGGACGCCATGCCGCGCCGCTCGGGGTGCAAGTCCAGCACCAGCAGCGTCACCACCGGCACCATCGTTGCCCAGCCAAACGCAAAGATGGCGATCGGGAACAAGGCCCACGACGCGTGGGCCGTAAACACCAGATTGACAGCCAGGTTCACCACCGCAATCAGCAGCATGATGGAAAAGCCCATCCGGATTTGCCGCTTGGGGGCGACCCGGCCCGCCATGCGCCCGCTGACCCAGGCGCCCGCCATGATGCCGCCAATCGTCAGCACGAAGAACCAGAAGAATTGCGTAGGCGCCAACGCCAGGTGCTCCCCAAGGAACGCGGGGGCCGACAGGACATACAGAAACATGCCGTTGAAGGGCACACCGCTGGCCAGGGCAAGCAACAGAAAGCGCGGATCGAGCCCGAGTTGCCAATAGCCCTGCATCAGGTTGTTGATGTGCAGCGGCTGCCGGTGCGTGAGGTGCAGCGTTTCCGGCAGCAGGCGGTAGTTGGCGATCCACAGCACGATGCCTACCGCTGTCAGGAACCAGAAGATGCTGTGCCAGTCCATGTGCACGAACAGCCAGCCACCAATGATGGGCGCAATGGCCGGCGCCACACCGAAGTAAATGGTGATCTGACTCATCACGCGCTGTGCGTCCGAGGGCGAGAACATGTCACGCACCACCGCCCGCGCCACCACGATGCCGGCGCCGGTGGTCAGGCCCTGCATGGCCCGAAAGAACACCAGTTGCCCAATGCTCTGCGACAGTGCGCAACCCGCCGACGCCAACGTGAACGCCGCCAGGCCCCACAGCACCACCGGACGGCGTCCCACGCTGTCCGAGATCGCGCCGTGAAACAGGCTCATGAAGGCGAAGCCGAACAGGTAAGCCGACAAGGTCTGCTGCATCTGCACCGGCGTCGCGCCCAAGGAGCGCGCAATGCCCGAAAACGCCGGAATGTAGGTGTCGATCGAGAACGGGCCCAGCATGCCCAACACCGCCAGCAACACCGCCAGCGCCCAGCGCGGCGCGCGCCACACGGTGTGTGCGTCGGGATTCATGCCCGTCGCGTCAACCCGTCACACCCAGCTGGGCAACCGCAACGGTCACGACGCCGAGCGCCAGGTTGACCATCACCCAGCCGCGAATTGCCGTCAGCGCAGCGCCGCCAGCGGGCCAGGCACCGCCGGCCACCGCCCGCACCAGACGGGGATAGAGCATCAGGCGAATGTAGGCAAAGATCAGCACCATCACCACGCCCAAGGTGGCCATCAGCATCCACTCCAGCGGCATGTGGGTCGTCACGCCGGTCTGCCCGGGCTGCCCAGCGACGCGGCTCATCATCCAGCCACCGGTGACCAGGGCCAGCACTGCGGCCCCCAGCACGGCACTGAAGAAGCGCCCCAGCACCGCCTGCATCAGTCGCATCCGCTGAGGCAGCTCCAGAACACCGAGCGCAGGACGCAGAAAGAAGTTGGCAAACACCATGCCGCCAACCCAGACGATGACCGACAGCAAGTGAAGGGTCTTGAGGGTGGCGTAGAGCATGGGTAGGGAAACGATGGCGCCCAAGGGGCAAGGCGGGCGTCTTTGATGATGCCACAGCCAGGCTTTTACCGCCGACGCTTGAAAGTGCAGGAAAAAGCCTTATCATTAGCACTCGTAAGAGTTGAGTGCTAACAACGTGCTTGTCTGGCGAAACTCTCTCTTCAAGTTAATGAGCGCCAACTTCCATCAGTTGGCGCTCTTGATTCCAACTTACGTTTCTAAATCAAGGAGCTCCCATGAAACTGCGCCCTCTGGCAGACCGCGTGATCGTCAAGCGCGTCGAAAACGAGACCAAAACCGCCTCCGGCATCGTGATTCCTGATAGCGCCGCCGAAAAGCCCGATCAAGGTGAAGTGCTGGCCGTTGGTCCCGGCAAGAAGAACGACAAGGGCGAGCTCGGAGCCATGTCGGTCAAGGTTGGCGACCGCGTCCTGTTTGGCAAGTACAGCGGCCAGACCGTCAAGGTCGATGGCGACGAACTGCTGGTGATGAAGGAAGACGACCTGTTCGCAGTCGTCGAGAAGTAATTTCTCAGCCCTTTCAAAACCTACTCACTTACTGAATCCGGAGAAATCAACATGGCAGCAAAAGACGTCATTTTCGGCGGTGAAGCCCGCGCGCGCATGGTCGAGGGTGTGAACATCCTGGCCAACGCAGTCAAAGTTACCCTTGGCCCCAAGGGCCGCAATGTAGTTCTGGAGCGTTCGTTTGGCGCCCCTACCGTGACCAAGGACGGCGTGTCCGTCGCCAAGGAAATCGAGCTCAAGGACAAGCTGCAGAACATGGGTGCGCAGATGGTCAAGGAAGTGGCTTCCAAGACCTCTGACATCGCAGGCGACGGCACCACCACGGCAACCGTGCTGGCCCAGGCCATCGTGCACGAAGGCATGAAGTACGTGGCTGCCGGCATGAACCCGATGGACCTCAAGCGCGGCATCGACAAGGCCGTGACGGCCCTGGTTGAAGAGCTGAAGAAGGCTTCCAAGCCCACCACCACCTCCAAGGAGATCGCCCAGGTCGGCTCCATCTCCGCCAACTCGGACGAAGCCATCGGCAAGATCATTGCCGACGCGATGGACAAGGTTGGCAAGGAAGGCGTGATCACCGTGGAAGACGGCAAGTCGCTCGAATCCGAACTCGACGTCGTCGAAGGCATGCAGTTCGACCGCGGCTACCTGTCGCCCTACTTCATCAACAACCCGGAAAAGCAAGCCGCTTTGCTGGACAACCCCTTCGTGCTGCTCTACGACAAGAAGATCAGCAACATCCGTGACCTGCTGCCCACGCTGGAACAAGTCGCCAAGTCGGGCCGTCCGCTGTTGATCATTGCCGAAGACGTCGAAGGCGAAGCCCTGGCAACGCTGGTGGTCAACACCATCCGCGGCATCCTGAAGGTCGTGGCCGTCAAGGCGCCTGGCTTCGGCGATCGCCGCAAGGCCATGCTGGAAGACATCGCCATCCTGACCGGTGGCAAGGTCATCGCCGAGGAAGTCGGCATGTCGCTGGAAAAAGTCACCCTGGCAGACCTGGGCTCGGCCAAGCGCATCGAAGTGGGCAAGGAAAACACCATCATCATTGATGGCGCCGGTGCCAATGCCGACATCGAAGCTCGCGTCAAGCAAGTGCGCGTGCAGATCGAGGAAGCCACCAGCGACTATGACCGCGAGAAGCTGCAAGAGCGCGTGGCCAAGCTGGCTGGCGGTGTTGCCGTGATCAAGGTGGGCGCTGCCACCGAAGTCGAGATGAAGGAAAAGAAGGCACGCGTCGAAGACGCCCTGCACGCCACCCGCGCGGCCGTGGAAGAAGGCATCGTGGCTGGTGGCGGCGTGGCGCTGCTGCGCGCCAAGCAGTCCGCTGGCAAGATCAAGGGTGACAATTCCGACCAGGACCACGGCATCAGCCTGGTGCTCAAGGCAATCGAAGCTCCGCTGCGCGAGATCGTGTACAACGCCGGTGGCGAAGCCTCGGTGGTGGTCAACGCAGTGCTGGCTGGCAATGGCAACTACGGCTTCAATGCCGCCAACGACACCTATGGCGACATGATCGAAATGGGTATTCTGGATCCCACCAAGGTGACCCGCACGGCACTGCAGAACGCAGCGTCGGTGGCCTCCCTGATGCTGACCACCGAATGCATGGTCGCCGAATCGCCAAAGGCTGAAGGCGCTGGCGGTGGCATGGGCGGCATGGGTGGTGGCGACATGGGTGGTATGGGCGGCATGGGCGGCATGGGCATGTAATCTGCTCCTTGCCTGACGACCTGCCGCGTCGTTGTTTGGGTTTGCCGTACCGTTGGTACTGTCTGCACCCAAACGCCTAGCGGTAGATCGTCATGCTGCGTCGATGTGCGTTGCTGCACGCGACAATCAAGACAAAACCCCGCAGGGCGTGAGCTCTGCGGGGTTTTGTCATGGTGAGTCGGCCTCTGGAAGAAGAGGCCCACCGATGGGCCGTTCAAACGGCAATCAGGACCGCCCCATGCGCCGCGCCGGGTCTTCATCCTGCATGACTTCGCCGGCCCATTGCCGCAGCCGAGCGGTGTCGGCGCGCAGCACCTCCTGCTTGACGGCCAGAATCTGCGCCGGATGCATGGAAAAACTGCGCAAGCCCATACCCAACAGCAGGCGCGTCATCTCCACATCGCCGGCCATCTCGCCGCAGACGCTGACGCTCTTGCCCTGCAAATCACACTCGGCAATGGTGTCGGCCACCAAGCGCAGCACCGCCGGGTGCAGGGGGTCGTACAAATGGGCGACCGACTCGTCGGCACGGTCGATGGCCAGGGTGTACTGGATCAGATCATTGGTGCCGATGGAGAGGAAGTCGAAGTACTTCAGGAACATCTTCAGCGTCAGGGCCGCCGCCGGAATCTCGATCATTGCGCCCAGCTTGACCGGGCCGTAGACCACCCCGCGCTGATCGAGCTCGGTACGCGCGCGCGCCAGCAGCGCGAGCGTCTGGCGGATCTCGCTGGCATGGACCAGCATCGGAATGAGCAGCCCGACCTGTCCGTGCGCGGCAGCGCGCAGGATGGCCCGCAACTGCGTGAGGAACATGGCCGGATCGGCCAGGCTCCAACGAATCGCGCGCAGCCCCAGCGCCGGATTGAGGTGTGACTCGTCGCGGGCTGACTTGTTCAGCGGTTTGTCGGCGCCGATGTCCACCGTGCGAATCGTCACCGGCAGGCCCTGCATGCCCTCCACAGCCCTCCGATAAGCCTGGTACTGCTCCTCTTCGTCGGGAAGATTGCCATTGCGTCCCATGAACAGGAACTCGCTGCGAAACAGCCCGACGCCGACCGCCCCCGACTTGACCGCGCCGCAGGCGTCCTCGGGCATCTCAATGTTGGCCAGCAGCTCGATCCGCTGCCCATCCATGGTCAAGGCCGGCGTGTGCAACAGGCGCGTCAGCCGGCCACGCTCCAACTCGCGCTGGCGTTGCTTGAAACCATACTCAGCCAGGATGATGGGCGAGGGATCGACGATCACCACTCCGGCATCGCCATCGATGATCACCCAGTCGTCCTGACGAATCAGCTGGCTGCAAGTTCGCGCCCCGACCACCGCGGGGATGTCCATGCTGCGCGCCACGATCGCCGTGTGGGAGGTCTTGCCGCCGACATCGGTGACGAACCCGCCGAACACACTCTGCTTGAACTGCAACATGTCCGCCGGTGACAGATCGTGCGCGATCAACACCAAGGGAACATCCACGGTATCGTCCAGCAGCACATCCTGTTGCGCTCGCCTGCGCTCGGCACGTCCCGGCACCGTGACGACCGCCGAGCCAACGCCCTTCATGGCGCGCAGGACCTTCTCCGCAATCTGCTCCAGGTCCGCCTTGCGCTCGCGCAGGTACTCGTCCTCCATCTCGTCAAACTGACGGGCGATGACTTCGAGCTGCGTGGT
>Ga0208262_1000815_pt1 | contig 9702 bp, 11 predicted proteins | sample LakWasMet15_LOW5_2_FD_183863 | JGI IMG/M metagenome (GOLD analysis project Ga0208262, IMG submission 183863) | Freshwater sediment methanotrophic microbial communities from Lake Washington under simulated oxygen tension - Sediment Metagenome... | ecosystem: Environmental > Aquatic > Freshwater >... | reverse complement strand
TTGCCTGCCAGTGCAAGCGCTAAAAGTAGGTGTTTGAGGCAAAGCTTGTACTCCCGCTAAAAATTTACCCCAAGAGCACCGTAGGGCACGAGACTGTGAAAGGGCCGTAGGGTACGCATCGCGTACAAGGCTGTGAAAGTATTCTGTTTACAAGATTAACCACGGAGGACACAGAGAACACGGAGTTTTTAATGCATTGAATTAATAATATTATTTTCTCCGTGTTCTCCGTGTTCTCCGTGTTCTCTGTGGTGAATTATCTTTTTTGCTGATTTGGATAATACTTTCACAGTCTCGTACCTTACTTAATCTTGGAGCAGTTGAAATGGTACGCGATGCGTACCCTACTGCTTGCACCCCACGAGTTGTTCAAATTGTTTCATGGTCATTACTAATAGGGGTTAATTATTCCGTTGCCGATAATCCCTTGCTCAAGGATTCGCCGCGGCCGCCCCGCCGCACCAGCACCATTTCGCTGACAATAGACAGGGAGATTTCCTCCGGCAGCTTAGCGCCCAGATCCAGTCCGGCGGGAGCACGCACCTTGGCAAGGCTGGATTCGGGGAAACCTTCCTTTGCCAAGCGCGTTAATACCAGATTCGCCCGCTTGCGGCTGGAAACCAGCGCAATATACAGGGCTTCGGATTGCAGGGCGCAGGCGAGGGAATCATAGTCGCCCTTGTGGTGGGTGGCTATTACCACAAAATCGCCCGGCTGCGGCTGCAACTGCTGGTAACGGCAATCGTCATTGATGATGCGGTCGGCGGCGGGAAAGCGCTCCGCTGTGGCCTGCGTGTCGTTGACGACTACCTCAAAGCCCAAGCGGTGGGCGAATTCGCAAAGGCTTTCCACGATGCGCCCATGCCCCATGAGCCAGAGTTGCGGCTTGGGCAAGACCGGTTCCACATACACCCGCATGCTGCCGCCGCAGGGCATGCCCGCGCCGAAAACTTCATCATTCAGGTCGATTTCAATCACGCGAGGTTCCCCTGTATCAAGACATTCAAGCGCCGCATTGGACACCATGGATTGCGCGCAACCGCCGCCGACCCAGCCGGCGATGATCTTGCCGGAGCGGTCGAGCAGCGCTTTAGCCGCAGGTTTGGCTGAGGAAGAGCCGAGTATTTCCACTACGGTGGCCAGGGCATAAGGGTGGCGCGCTTGGCGCAGTTCAAATTGGAGATCAAGAAGGTCGAGGGTCACGATGGTTATTTTATGGTTGTCAGAATTTGCAAATCTTCCGGTTTATCGATATCCCGAAGCACGCCCGCATCATCGCAGTCAACGAGACGAAGTTCACCAAGATGCGCCTGAATCACCGCTTTCGCACCCTCATCGCCGCGCAGTGCGGCCAGTTCCGGGCCCAAAAATTGCGAAAAGCCCACCGGGTGTCCGCGTCTGCCTTGCCAGCAGGGCGAGGCGATGACCGCGCCGGAGCGTAGCGCATCCGCCACCTTGCGGATGGTGGCGGGTTCTATCCACGGCATGTCCGCCAGTGCAATCAGCCAGCCGGCGGCGTCGGGACACGCATGGACGCCAAAAACAAGACTCGCGCCCATGCCTTGTCCGGCATCGGCGCAGACCCCAACTTCCGCGCCTTCGGCCTGCAATAGAGTAGCCAATTCCTCGCTGCCTTCTCGCACCACCGCCAGTACCCTATCCGTGCCGGCCAACAGGTTGCGGCAGGCTCGCACCGCCACCCGATCGCCGTCGGGCAAACGTTGGGTCAGCTTGTCAGCGCCAAAGCGCCGGCTGGCTCCGGCGGCCAGTAAGATGCCGACAATCGGTCCCATCAGTCTAAATGCAACCGACAGAAGCTTTGAGGTGCCTGGGTAATCATAGTCTTGTCCGGGTTCGTGTGAGTCAGGGCTAGGGACATTATCACCACCCCCTCCGATTGGCAAGTTCAGTAGGACGCAATAACGCTGCAGATAACCTTGCTATGCTTGCAATACGCGATACGGTGCTGTAGCTTCGGCAATAACGCAGCAACCGGCCTAAAACTTATCTATACGAGAGGAATATGACATGAAAACAAGTATATTCTTATTGGTTATTGTCGTTGTATTTGCAGCAAGCAGCCATGCCGAAACCAGGCAGCCAAGTTTACATTTAACAGTCGGCCGGGAAAAAACCAGCGCTCCATACAGTAAACCTGCTGATGACGTTTTACGCAAAACGCTAACGCCGTTGCAATATCAGGTGACGCAAGAAGACGCTACGGAACCGGCGTTTAACAACGCCTACTGGAATGAAAAGCGGGAGGGTATTTATGTCGATGTCGTCAGCGGTGAACCCTTATTTTCATCCAGGGATAAATATGATTCAGGCACGGGCTGGCCCAGTTTTTCCCGTCCGCTGGTGCCTGAGAATATCGTTAAGAAAAAAGACTTTCTGCTGATTATTCCACGCACGGAAGTTCGCAGCCGTTATGGTGATTCGCATCTGGGGCACGTGTTCAATGACGGCCCAAAACCGACCGGGCTCAGATATTGTCTCAACTCGGCTGCATTACGATTCATTCCGGTAGAAGAAATGGAAGCCGCCGGTTATGGGAAATTCTTGACGGAGTTTAAGACGGGTAAGTAATGTGCATAAAATAATTTCGACACTGTGTTAGTGTTGTTGGAAATGTTGGGCTGGCCCAACCCGCGAGCGGGTAATTGGCAAGATGTAATTAGATTTTCTCTTTCTCTATCGGCAGCGTGAAATAAAAAGTAGTGCCTTCCCCAGGTTCACTCTTGAAACGCAACGCACCTTCATGGGCTTCGATGATCGAACGGCTGATAGACAGCCCCATGCCCATACCTTCCGCCTTAGTGGTGTAAAAGGGCGTTAATACCTTTTGTTTTTGCGCTGCATCTATCCCAGGCCCGTTGTCTTTTACGCTGACCTGTATGCAGTTACCGGGAGTCAATTGACTGTGGATGGTTAACTGGCGCGACTGTTTTTCGGGCAGGTTTTGCAATGCATTAACGCTGTTTCGTATCAGGTTTATGATGACTTGTTCAATTTGTATCCTGTCGATATAAACAGAAGGCAGATTGTTTTCCAGTTCAAATGTTACCTTTATGTTGTTTTGCTTGAGTTCACCGGCACACAGTTCGACAGCGTCATGAATCAAAACATTCATATCGGCGGTTGAACATTGCCTTGCATTGGATTTGATAAACGCCCTCATATTATGAATGATCTTTCCCGCTCTTAATGCTTGCTCCTGAGCTTTGGATAAAAGCTCGGTGAGCTGTTTCAGATCGGGATGTTCAGTCTTAACAAGATTCAAACTGATTTGCGTATAGGTAGAAACCGCGGTCAGAGGTTGATTGATTTCGTGAGCAATACCGGATGCCATTTCACCCATCAGCCCAAGACGGGTGACATGGGCGAGCTCGTCGAGATGCTTCTTGTCTTTCAGCTCTCTGTGCCTGCGTTCAGTGACATCCATTTCTATACCGGCCATGCGTAGAGGATTTCCTTCGGGATCGCGTTTGACCACAGTGCCACGGTTCATGACCCAAATCAGTGATCCCGATCGGGTATGGATGCGATATTCGATCTGAAAAAAGGGAGTCTTATTTTCTAAATGCGCTGCCAATGCGGCTTGGTAAACGGGGAGGTCATCGGGATGTATTCCGATTGTCAATGTACTTTCATCAGGTTTTAGTTCGTTAAGCCGGTAGCCATGAATATTGGCCCAGCGTTCATTGAAAATAACGTATCCGGATTTAATGTCCCAGTCCCATGAGCCCATATCGGCGCTGGCTAGAGCGATAGCTAAGGTGTGTGTTTCGACTTCGCACAAAGTTTCTTGTGCTTTTTTGGTTTCGGTGATGTCAGTTAGCGTAACACGCAGTGTTGAATTTACACGTAAGCAGTCCAACTGGGCGGGAAACTCGGTATCATCGCAACGCCTTAATGTCAGCTCTATCCTTTTACGTCCATTGCGCTTCATAATGGTTGAGAAAAAAAGATACCAACGATCGGCATCTGCTGGAATAACAAAGGTGGCGAAAGAACGATGATGGTTTAGTAGCTCCCGGCGGCTTTCTCCGAGCAATTTAGAAGCGGTAAGGTTTATTTCTTCGATCAAGCCATCTTGAGTGAGAAGGAGATAACCCACGGGTGCAAAATCATAAAGATCCATGTAACGGTCATGGGATTCCTCTAAAGCCGCATGAGCTCTGCGTAGTTCCTCGTTCTGCATTTCCAGTTCGACCTGGTGGACTTGGAGTTCATGTAATAGCTCTTCAGGCGTACGTTCCACTGAATCTATTAAGGGCGGGCGAGTGGAACGTGCCTTAGTTTCTGTCTGCGATGTGTTTAATTTTTTGTTCCTCATTGGAACCCTACCTGGCAATAAATGTCCGTCTTTAGTTAATCGGTTAACGGGATAGCCATAAAAAGTAGTTAACAATAAAACTTTATTTGCGTTACAGGCAATAGGTTGAAATACACATTCCATTTATCGGCTGAATGATATATAGGTGGCAGAGCTAGCGCTTCTAAAGGTCTTAATCGAGCAGGAGTCCTACTAATATTGTTCAGCCGCCTATCGACAGCTGCTCCGCAAGCACATAAAAAGGTGTCACTGGCGTGAACATGGGGATTGTTCAGTAGGGCGCAATAGCGGCTTCGCCTCGGCAACCGCTCCTGCGTTGCCTAAAGCGCCTACTGTTGGTATCGCGTATTGCGCCGCATGAGTTGAATAGGCAGGCCGGTCAAACACAGGATGCAGCCGTGCCTCTCTCCGCACTTTCACGCGGCGCGCGGTAACGGGACATGCCCATTACACCCTACGGATTGCGTCTATGGCATTATTCCGGTTTAAGCGACTTGTACAGCTCTAACGTCTTGTTCAACTCGTCTGTCGCACCTTTTACATCGCCCTGGTTTACCTTGATTTGCGCCTGAATGATGCTTGCGGTAGCCTTTTTAGTGATGTCCGGATTCCCTGTTACTTTCTCGGAAGTCGTACGCGCTTCTTTTAAATGTTGGCTGGGAGGAAAGAAATCTCTATGACTGATTTCGACTTTAGCTTTTTCAATATGCATAATGGTTTCATTGGGGCTGTAAACTGAACTTTTAGCCGCTTCTTCCGCATAAGCGGTAACGCTGGGTGAGCCTAAGGAGAAAGCCAATAATAAAATTAACGCAGTGTTTTTGATGATATTCATAAAATAAAGCCTATGTTGTGATTATCGAATAGTGTCGGTAAAAAATTCTTTAAAAATGAATTTGTTTTTATCTACAAGATAACGGATCAATCATTCGTGACCTTAGTTTAAAAATTTATATAATCTTGAGTTAAGCTACCATGTCGCGAACAATGCGCAATAGGTATAAATACCTGATCTAAATGGCTTATTGCGACATGGTGAAGCCAAGCACTGCGCTTGGCCGCGTCATCCCCCGGGTCGTATGAGCTCTTGGCCGTTGAGATCGGCAGCGCGCCGCCGAACACGCACGCAAACACAATCAAGGTGATTTCAATTATTAAAGCGAGTATTTATGGTTGGATTGACCGCGTTCCCTTGCCGTACATTAGGTCTGCATCTCCTCTGCCCAGCTTAAGACTAACCGGGCGTGGCCTGCAAACTGACAATTACTGTCTGACGGGACTGGGAAACTCTTTCACTATTTCTTCCACAGCTTCCTTGATCCGCTCGGCATTAGTTTCCGGATCGCTGACAGTGCCGGTGCCAATGCCGCGAAACACCAGTTTCTGCGTTTTGGCATCCACGAAATCAAGTATCAGGGTTCCCTCCGTATATTGCGATACATCAGTGTAGGTCCGTGGCGCGCCTGCCCACATGCCATAATATCCATAACCATAAGGCATGCCTCTATAACCCCAATCGCTTGTCTGGTGAATAGCCAGTTTTTCCTTGGTCGACACATGACGCACGACATGCAGATCGGCGTTTTCGCTTGTTTCTGAAATGCCATGAAGTGCAAGATTGGTGCGCAGGGCTTCACGCAGAGCCGCTTCGCTCGATGGCGACAATCTTACATTCTCGTTGCCAGGTACCAAGACATAGCTGCGGTATTGAGAGAACGGGGCCAAATGGTCGAAGTCGGTCGTGACAGAAACAGTGGAACAGGCAGTCAGGAAAAGAACTGCTGCAAGTAAATATCCGCGTAGTGATGTAAACATGGCTTTTATCTCCAATGTTGGCAAAGTTAATATTCATCTTCCCGAGCTTTTCGCTTCATTGCCCAATCGCCGCCTTTTTCCCAGTCCTGAAATTGCCGGCGACTATTAACAAACCGATATTGCCTTATCGGCGCTGGCCGATTTTTGCAAGGCTGCCGATTCCGGGTAGCTCAGCAGTGATTGTAACGGTAACAATGTTGCCGGTATGACCAGCGATTTCAGCGGTCATGATTTGTCCTGCCAGTTGTAATCCGCTGATTCGATATTGATGGCATTCTGAAAACTAATCAAGCGATAGCTCCAAAAAACTCAAGGATGACTTTGCCTTGGTCGCTATTTGCGGATTGATGCCAAGCGGCCTTGGGCTATCCGGATATTGAACAACCTTAGCAAAAAACCGGAGCCTGGATCTGCCAGGCGGCTAAGATGTTTTCGACGTCAGCATGGCCTATTCAATTTTAGCCGAATTGCAATGCGATATGAGCGATTAGCGAGAAAAACCAGGTTAGGCACAGTAGTAAGGCGCGCATTGGCCCACAGTAATTTAATGCGCTGACGAGGCGCATCCTGCTCCAGGTTATTCGATTCAGCGGGTAAACGCCTAGGCTGAAACTCATTCCGTGCAGATGAATGACGCAATAAATAGCTTAAAAAAAGTGTTGACTTTTTTTTGTGCTCATTGTTAATTTAACTGCGTTATTTTTTGAATAACAGGCCTGAGATTAGGCTTTTACATGGCATAAGGATTGTTCTCAACACTCCTAGATGATACGGGAGGAGCGCTATGAACAAGGTAACTCCACACTTAGTACGCGATTTACACAAAACACTTCCTGAAGGCACAGAATGCTATCTCTGCGCCGCTGCCAGGAGAGCTTTGACTAAATACCGCAAAAGTCACCAACCAATGGCTCTTTTGACCCCTGCTGTTTCCTTGAAAAAAGATGAGGCTTTATCTGTCTTGTCGCAAAAGCTGGGTCGGGGTCTAAGCCGCTTTTTCACTAAAGATATCCAAGCGGCATTGGACTCCATGCCGGGAAATAAGCCATCAAAATGGTTTAACTTATCTTACTGACATTACTTTCCTGCGGGAGAGACGTCGATCATTTCCACAATCCCCCTCCGAAGAGGGGGACTTTTTAACCTATATCGTATTCGGGCAATGCGCCCAAATGCAGCCTGCTTGTCTGGTTTCCACGCAGCGCGTGAGAACAAGGGAAAATTTGTAGGGTACGCACCGCGTACCATTTTCAAATTTTCCGATAAATTAAATCCGAAAAGGTACGCGGTGCGTACCGGGCTAGCCAGTAGGGTTGGCGCGCACGTTAGCGATCACAACAGAAGAGCAATAATACATGACCAACATTCACACTCATTACGACAATCTAAAAGTCGCAAGAAATGCTCCGATCAGTGTCATTAAAGGAGCGCATAAAGCCCTTTGCCAAAACTATCACCCCGACAAGTTCCAGGGCAGCAATGAAGAAGCGGAACGAATCATGAAAATTGTCAATGCTTCGTATACCGCCTTAATAAACCCGGTTACTCGCGCCAAACATGATCAATGGATAAAAAAACAGGAAACAAAGGCAAAACAGAGTGAAGATACCAAGCTCAGCGAAACCGAGCAGCATTATCAACAGCAGGAACATGCCCAACCGCCACCAGAAAATCGGGCGCCCTGCAATCGCGCTTTTATAGATGAATACAGGGAGATAGATGCCTACAAGGAAAGATTCACCGTGATGGAGTATGTTAACCAAGGCATAGCATTATTGGTGCACTATTGGTTGGAGTTGGTATTTTTCATAGCGAAATACGTAAAAAAGAGCAATTGAAGCCAATGATTGAGGCGAGTGTAAAACCCATGTGCGGCTAGCAGTTGCGTTGTCTAGCGGCGACCCGTTAGAGCACGAAGTGAATCCACCCTGTAATTCAACCGTCCTACAGCGTTTATGGTTTTATATCCTTAACGGGTGAGAAAGAATTTAATTTCAATAGGCGAATACCATCGTGGCATTTATAAACGAATTGATCCCTGAAGAGCAAAAAGATAAATTCCCGTTTCCTGTTTCTACGCGTCCGGATGGTTCAAAGCCGACGCTGTGGAAGTGGACGATTGATCGGGAAAGGGATGCGTATTTGGTGGTGACAAATGTCTGGGGAGGATATGAAGGGACGCCACCGGATTATTATTACGTTCTGTACTGGAAAGGCGAACTGGTTCCTTTTGCGGCTGAGGAAGATCTCAGCGGCAGCAATGCAACTGACACTGTATTGACATGGAAGATGCACCGTTTGGATATTCCCCTTGCATTGCAAGAGCGAAAAGAGGAGGTTGAGCAACTTATTCGTGATGCTTTAGATGCAAGAGGGCTATTTTGTGACAGAAGAGGTCTTGTAGCCGTAAATGTTCAATTCAACGCTTTTCCCTATTAACTGATGTTACGCACTCGCCTCCCAAAAAGGCGTATTATTTTGGAATGGAAAAAGAAAAATTAGAGTTATACACAGACTACCTGATCTGCAATAGTGGGTTTGCGACGGCGACCGGATTGTCCGCGATGTTGGAAGGGGACATGAGCCATGACCAACTCACCCGTTATTTGTCAGCGAGGGAATACACCTCAAAAGACCTGTGGGGAGAAGTTAAAATGACGGTACGCCAAATAGAACAGGAAGAGGGCTGCCTGATCTTTGACGACACCATCCAAGAGAAGGCCTGGACGGATGAGAACGAGATCATGTGCTGGCATTATGACCACTGCAAAGGGCGCTCGGTCAAAGGCATCAACCTGTTGAACGCGTTGTATTATGGTGGAGACGTGTCAATTCCGGTCGCCTTTGAAGTGGTGCGTAAGCCCTATCAATTCAGCGACGTGAAAACCCGCAAGGTCAAGCGAGCCAGTGAATTCACCAAAAACGAGTTGATGCGAGCCATGATAGCCACCTGCGTGGCGAACGCCATTAAGTTTCGCTATGTATTGACCGACAGCTGGTTTGCTGCGAAGGAGAATTTCGAGTTCATCCTGAAGAAAGGCAAGCACTTTATTAGCGCATTGAAGGACAACCGTTTGGTGGCCTTAAGCGAAGAAGACAAACAAGAAGGACGCTTTGTACGGATCAGTCAGTTGGAATTGTCGGATCAGCAGGCGGTACGCGGTTGGCTGAAAGGTTTCCCTCATGAAGTACTTTTCGTCCGGCGGGTCTTTACAAACAAAGACGGCAGTATCGGCCTGTTGAATCTGGTATGCAGCGATTTGGCATGCAACGGCGAACAAGTCTCTACGATCTACCAAAAACGGTGGAAAGTCGAGGAGTTCCACAAGTCTTTAAAATCCAATGCGGGTTTGGCGAAGTCGCCTACCCGCACCGTCATCACACAGAACAACCACATTTTCATGTCTATTTACGCAGTGTTCAAGTTGGAGTGCCTGAAGATTAAGCACAAGGCCAATCATTTTGCGTTACGGGCTAAGCTGTTCATAAAGGCGAACCAGATGGCTTATGAAGAATTGCAGAAATTACGGGCTGCGTAACATCAGTTA
>Ga0208262_1000811_pt1 | contig 9724 bp, 8 predicted proteins | sample LakWasMet15_LOW5_2_FD_183863 | JGI IMG/M metagenome (GOLD analysis project Ga0208262, IMG submission 183863) | Freshwater sediment methanotrophic microbial communities from Lake Washington under simulated oxygen tension - Sediment Metagenome... | ecosystem: Environmental > Aquatic > Freshwater >... | reverse complement strand
ATCTACAACGCAGTGCAATACGGCCTGCACCCTGAAACCGGCGAAATCGATTATGCGCAAGTTGAAGCCCTGGCGCTGGAACACAAACCCAAAGTCATCGTGGCCGGTTTTTCCGCCTACTCGCGCATCTGGGATTGGCAACGCTTCCGCGACATCGCCGATAAAGTCGGCGCTTACCTGTTCGTCGACATGGCTCATGTCGCAGGCCTGGTTGCCGCGGGTTTATACCCCAACCCGGTGCCGATCGCCGACGTAGTCACCAGCACCACGCATAAATCCCTGCGCGGCCCGCGCGGCGGCCTCATCTTGTGCAAAAGCAACCCGGAACTGGAGAAAAAATTCGACTCCAATATCTTCCCAGGCATTCAGGGCGGCCCGTTGATGCATGTGATCGCGGCCAAAGCCGTAGCCTTTAAAGAAGCCATGCAGCCGGAGTTTCGCGTTTATCAGCAACAGGTTATCAAAAACGCCCAGGCTATGGCCGCCGTATTCATGAAACGCGGCTTCGACGTCGTTTCCGGCGGCACCGACGATCATTTGATGCTGGTCTCCTTGATCGCCAAAGGCATCACCGGCAAAGCGGCTGACGCGGCCTTGGGCAAAGCACATATCACCGTTAACAAAAACGCCGTGCCTAACGACCCACAATCGCCCTTCGTGACCAGCGGCATTCGTGTCGGTACGCCTGCGCCGACCACACGCGGTTTCAAGGAAGCGGAAATGATCGAAATCGCCAATATGATGTGCGATGTGATGGAGAATATGGAAGATGAAAATGTAATTGCCGCAGTACGCGAGAAAGTCAGCAATCTGTGCGCGCGGTTTCCGGTTTACAGTTAACAGGTAGGTCGGGCGACTGCTTTTCGTTGCCCGACATTTCGGCTAAACACCAAAATCAACCAACCTTTTTTAAAAACAAACAATGTCAGATATAGAAATCGCCCAACAAGCCAACATGAAACCGATCATCGGCTTGGTTAAAGAACAATACGGCATCGACGCCGAACACCTGGACCCTTACGGCCATTACAAAGCCAAGATGTCGCTGGAATACGTCAACAGCCTGTCCGACAAGGAAGACGGCAAGCTGATTCTGGTCACCGCAATCAGCCCGACCCCGGCCGGCGAAGGCAAAACCACGACCACCGTGGGCCTCGGCGATGCGATGAACCGCATCGGCAAAAAAACTATGATGTGCCTGCGTGAGCCTTCGTTAGGCCCTTGCTTTGGCGTAAAAGGCGGCGCGGCGGGCGGCGGTTACTCGCAAGTGGTGCCGATGGAAGACATCAACCTGCATTTTACCGGCGATTTTCACGCGATCGGCGTCGCGCATAACCTGCTGTCGGCGTTGATCGACAACCATATCAATCACGGCAATGAGCTGGATATAGACCCGCGGCGCATCCAATGGAAACGCGTTGTCGATATGAACGACCGGGCGCTGCGCAACATTGTGGTCGGCATGGGCGGCCCTGCCAACGGCTATTTGCGTGAAGACGGTTACGATATCGTGGTGGCTTCCGAAGTCATGGCGATTTTATGTCTGGCAACCAGCCGTGCGGATCTTAAAGAACGTCTGGGCCGCATCGTGATCGGCTATAAATCCGACCGGGTAACGCCGGTTTACGCCCGCGACCTGAATGCACAAGGCTCGATGGCAGCCTTGTTGAAAGATGCGATCAAGCCCAACCTGGTGCAAACACTGGAAAATAATATCGCGATTATTCACGGCGGACCGTTCGCCAATATCGCCCACGGCTGCAACACCGTAAGTGCCACCAAAACCGCACTGAAACTGGCCGATTATGTGGTCACTGAAGCCGGTTTCGGGGCCGATTTGGGCGCGGAAAAATTTATCGACATCAAATGCCGCATGGCCGGACTTAAACCGTCTGCCGTAGTGCTGGTCGCGACAGTCAGAGCACTTAAATTCCACGGCGGCGTGGTTAAGGAAGAATTGAATCAGGAAAACCTGGCCGCACTGGAAAAAGGTTTCGAAAACCTTGAGCGTCACCTGCACAATATCACCCACCATTACGGCCTGCCTTGTGTAGTGTGCATCAACCATTTCACGTTTGATACCGATGCGGAAATTGCTTTGTTGAAGCAAAAGTGCGAAGCGTTAGGCGCAAAATGCGTGGTTTCCAAACATTGGGCCGAAGGCGGCGCCGGTGCGGAAGAACTGGCCCACGCCGTCAGCGACATTGTTGACAACCGCGAACCGGAATTTAACTATGTCTACGACGAAAACCTGAGCCTCTGGGAAAAAATCGAAGCCATTGCCACCAAGCTGTACGGAGCCGGCAGTGTCACTGCAAGCGCCAAAGTCAAGGCGCAGCTGGCGACATGGAATGCGGATTACGGCAAATTCCCGATCTGCATGGCAAAAACCCAGATGTCGTTTTCCACCAATCCGAACGCCAAAGGCGCGCCTTCCGGCCATGTCGTTGAAATCAGCGATGTGCGGCTGGCCAACGGTGCAGGCTTTATTGTCGCGATTGCCGGCGACATGATGACCATGCCCGGCCTGCCTAAAGTCCCTGCCGCAGAAAGAATCGATATTGACGATAACGGCAAAATCACCGGCTTATTCTAAATCCTACGTACACGTACAAGGCAAGCCTTGTACTCCAGTATGGGCGTGAAGTTTACCTCGGTAAACTTCACGCCCCCGGCAGTTCCACTAATTCCCTGCGGCGCTCGCTGAACCGCCTGCAAGCGCCGATCAACACGCGCCTTGTATCTGCTGTATAATGTTTAGCCAATCTTTAAAAACTGACTGCGTTTATGTATAGATATGAAGGCCGCGTCATCTATGAAAGTCACGATGATGACGGCATTTTGGAAGTGGTTGAGACTGATGGCGTGAGATCGCTGCACTTTGGCTCGTTCCCCCGGCAAAGTAGTATGCTGCTGGCCGAACCGGACAAACTGTACCTGAATTACGTCCGGGCCATGACCAGCTGGATGTTGTTCAAACCCACGCTGGATGAGGAGGCTTTGATTATTGGCCTGGGCGGCGGCTCGTTGACCAAGCATCTGCTTCACCATTTCCCCGACTGCCGCTTGAAAGTCGTGGAATACCGCGAAAGCGTAGTCAAAATCGCGCGCAGCCATTTCGGCCTGCCTCTTGATCCGCGCATCAAAGTAATCATCGACGACGGCGCGAGATATGTTCGCCAGCGCACCGAAAGCCAAGCCGAACAATACGGCCTGATGTTTGTTGATGCGTTCGACCATGAAGGCATGGCCTCATCAATCAGCAATCACGCTTTTTTCGATGCTTGCACAATGCTGTTAAAAAAAGACGGCATGCTGGTCATCAATCTGTGGGGAGGGCTCAGCAATCCTCTATTCCAGCAGGTTGCCCTATGGATGGGAAAGACTTTCGATTGGCGAATCCTGTTTCTCCCCGTTAAAGACCGGGGCAATATCATCGGTCTGGCTTTTAAAGAAGGCGCTCCGCTTTATTCCATGAGAGACTTGCGAACCCGGGCTATCATCCTTGAACAGCTTTACGAGATCGAATTTATCTCTTATTTAAAAGATATCGCCAAACACAATTCCAGCGTCATCAACAACTCGATACAAAAATAATGTCTACCGCCTTACAAACCGAACCCAACCTTTTTAGCTACCGGAAATACTGGGCGCACCGCTTTGGCAATGCTCCTGTTTTACCGATGAGCAAGGCTGAAATGGACGATCTCGGCTGGGATGCCTGCGATGTCATTTTAGTCACCGGCGATGCCTATATCGACCACCCGAGCTTTGGCATGGCGCTGATTGGAAGACTGCTTGAAGCGCAGGGCTTCCGGGTCGGCATCATCTCGCAGCCCGATTGGACCAGCGCCAAGGATTTTAGCAAGCTGGGCCGTCCCAAGCTGTTCTTCGGCGTGACCGGCGGCAATATGGACTCGATGGTCAATCGTTACACTTCGGACAAAAAAATCCGCTCCAACGATGCCTACACTGCTAACGGCGAAGCGGGCAAACGCCCTGACCGCGCCGTCAACGTCTACTCGCACCGCTGCCGCGAAGCGTTCAAAGATGTGCCGATTATCATCGGCGGCATCGAAGCCAGCTTACGGCGTATCGCGCATTATGATTACTGGTCGGATAAAGTCAGAAAATCCGTGCTGCTGGATTCCAAAGCCGATCTGTTGGTTTACGGCAATGCCGAGCGCCAGATCGTCGAAATCGCCCATCGCCTGGCGAACGGCGAAGCTATATCGGAGCTCAAAGGCATACGCGGCACGGTTCATTTCGTTAAGCAGATACCGGAAGGCTGGGCGGTTAAAGACTCCACCGATGTTGATAAACCCGGCGCAGCGATGGTGCCTGTCGACCCTTATCAGGAACAGCCTGCTTGCGACAAAAAACCGGAACAAAGCGATGCGGACGAAAAAGTCATTCGTTTTGATAAATCGCTGATCAGAAACCAACGCTCACAAACCGTTATTCGCCTGCCCGCCTATGAAGCGGTAAAAGACGACCCGATACTGTACGCCCATGCCTCGCGGGTCATGCACGGCGAAACCAACCCCGGCAATGCGCGCCCTCTAATTCAGCTGCACGGTACGCGGCAGGTGTGGATCAATCCGCCCCCGATTCCGCTGACGACCAAAGAGATGGACGGCGTGTTCGACCTGCCCTATTCCCGCGTGCCGCATAAAGAATACGGCAACGCCAACGTGCCGGCCTTTGAAATGATCCAGCATTCGGTCAACATCATGCGCGGCTGTTTCGGCGGTTGCACCTTCTGTTCAATTACCGAGCATGAAGGGCGCATCATCCAAAGCCGCTCGGAAGATTCAATCATCAGGGAAATCGAAGCCATCCGCGACACTTCGCCCGCATTTACTGGCCACATTTCCGATCTGGGGGGACCTACCGCCAACATGTATCGATTGGCCTGCAAAGACCCGAAGATCGAGGCCGCTTGCCGCAAACCGTCCTGCGTTTATCCCGGCATTTGTCCCAACCTGAATACCGACCATACCCCGCTGATCAAACTCTACCGCAGAGCCCGCGCCTTGCCGGGCATCAAGAAAATCTTTATCGCCTCCGGCCTGCGCTACGATCTGGCCGTGGAATCGCCGGAATACGTCAAGGAACTGGTCACCCATCATGTCGGCGGCTACCTTAAAATTGCCCCGGAACACACCGAGCAAAACGTGCTGTCCAAGATGATGAAGCCGGGCATGGGCACTTACGACCGTTTCAAGAGCATGTTCGACAAGTTCTCCAAAGAGGCCGGTAAAGAGCAGTATTTAATCCCTTACTTTATCGCCGCCCATCCCGGCACGACCGATAAAGACATGCTCAACCTGGCCTTATGGCTAAAGCGCAACGGTTTCAGAGCCGACCAGGTTCAGGCATTCCTGCCGTCGCCGATGTCGATTGCCACCGCGATGTACCATTCCGGCAAAGACACCTTGCACAAAGTCAGCCGCACCGTAGCCGACATCCCGATCCCCAAAAGCGTCAAGCAGCGCCGTCTGCACAAAGCCTTCCTGCGCTATCACGACCCCAAAAACTGGCCGCTGTTACGCGAAGCTTTAAAAGACATGGACCGTAGCGATTTAATCGGCAACGGCAAGCAGCATTTGGTGCCCAGTTTTCAACCCAAAGGCATGCTTGAAACGCCTGAAAAAATCCAGCGCTTTAAGACCAAATACACCGGACTGGACAAAATTCGTTCAGGAAAAAGCAAGCCGCACGCGATCAGTAAGGACAAATTTAAAAAAGGCCAAAATAATCGATAAAAATGCTAGCCAAGAAAAATATGTTGTGTATAATACGCGCTTCTTCGCTGGTGTAGCTCAGTCGGTAGAGCAGCTGATTTGTAATCAGCCGGTCGCGGGTTCGATTCCCATCGCCAGCTCCATATAAAATAAAGGGAATCAATGACATACAAGATCTTGATTCCCTTTTTTATTGCCCCTAATTTTTCGTTGCGTGACTTTTGCGTGACTCATTCTCCGCAGACTTTTTCCGCCGCCGCGATTAAAAATCCTCGTCGAATATCTTGAAAGGCCTGAGTCAGTGTGCAAGATGAAGTCTTGCCGGAAACCGCTGAAATCTTCGTTTACCTAGCCATGACCTGGAAAACGGCGTTTAAATTTTCCAGTAGCCACCGCTATCATATTGATATTGTTACACATGAAAATTTTTTGGCTGGAAAATTCAATGCTGATTGATGGCAAATATTGAAAGCCGTTTTCCAGCTAAACCATTATTAGGTAATCATGGGACAGAAACTTATGTCGTGCGGTGTGTAGAAATGGAAACTTCGCCCGCTAATCATCACTGTTTTTTTCAACATCCACTAGAAAACTACCCCGCAGCCAATTCCTACCTAACAATATAGGATACTCCATAGTCAGACGGTCATTAAGAGTGAAGAGAATTGTTTTTTCTGAGTCGTGCCATTTCACCGTTAATGGCACCGTGTATCGCTGCTCTTTTCCTTCGGCTGTCTTCACAATCACTGCTGAAGCTACTCGCGTGTTAATCTGTCTAGACTGGCCATTCTTGTTCACTATACGAAATGAGATCGGTTTGCCCTCTGGGTTTTCTTCTGAGGCATCAACGTTTATATCCTCTGCATGTAGGCTGCAAGTTTTGGCACCTGTATCGACACGAGCTTTGAAGCTGAGGTTGGCATCTACAATTTCAATCACTTCAGTTGCGCCAATAATTTGCTTTGGGTGTTGATGCTGAAAAAAAGCACAGCCTGTAAGGACGTAAGTTAATAGAACGATTGAGAATACCTTTCGCATAGCCTGATTCAATGACCGTCTCTTTAAAGGAAGTTTGTTTTATCCGACAACAATAATATCCTCTCCCTCAGTTTATCTTGACAGGATAACATGCAAGATGTGTATGTTATCGGGTAACTGGATAGTGTTCGGCTCGATTGTAGTTTTGACATTCGACATTATTCATCCTTTGTCTAATGCCTGTCGACTGAATGACGAAATCCGGCCATTACTCCTCATTGGACGTTTTTTTATTCTGAAGTTGCTCGGATTCGATAATACATTCACCGGATTTAACTCTAAAAACCCCATCCAGTAGCGCGAGAGCAATACACTCGGCTTTGACTGCCTGGTAACGAAGAGGGATCAGTGGCCGGAAAATTTGGGCAATAATCAGTCCTATCTTCTCCCCCATACGCGATTCTTCGCGCACAGCATCAATCAACGATGGCCTGACTATCGTAAAACTCGGATAATTAATATTACGAATCCCGGCCTCTGCTTCAGCTTTGGTGCGTAAGTAGAAATTTCCGGCAGGATTTGCACCGAGAGAAGAGTTCAGTGCAAAGCGCGTAGCACCTGCGGCTTTTGCAAGTTTTGCCACTTGAATTGGCAAGTCGCGGTCGACAGCAGCAAAGGCCGCCTGAGAGCCGGCGGCCTTAATGGTCGTGCCTAGCGTACAGATCACTGCGTCAACATTCCACCAGGTTGCATCGACAGGTAAATGGGTAAAATCGATTACCGGGTTGTATAATTTTGCATGGTTTGGCAACGGACGACGAGTAGGCGCAATCACCTGCTCAATGCGCGGGTCGACAAGGGCCAAAGCCAGCACCTGCCTTCCTACAGCCCCCGTAGCACCCACCAGCAGTAGACGCAGTGGCTTATTAATAGGATACGTCATATCAGTCCTTCATCAGTTGGTTCCGGGGTTGAAGTCCAAGGGTCAGTTACATCAGATGTTGATTCTTGTTAAAGAATATCACTAAGAATGCGCTTGTGAGTTGAATCTAAGAAGCTGTTTGGAAATTATCACTTTAAGCCAAGCGATTCAGCATGATGCGGGTCATAGCGATATAAATCCAAGTTTCGTCGATGCGAGTCAGTCGTTCATAGGCCTTACTGAGACGACGTGACTGGTTTAACCAAGCGAATGTTCGTTCGACGACCCAGCGCCGAGGTAGCAAAGTAAAACCTCGCGTTTGTTTTGGACGTAATGCGACAGTCAGGCAAAATTTAAAACATTCAGCTGCCCATTGAACTAAACGTCCGCTATAGCCGCCATCTACCCAAATCTGCCGTAACTTTTACAACTACCGGGCAGGCTACGTAGTAACAAGCGAGCTCCATCGCGGTCTTGAACACTGGCAACGGTCACCGCTACGACTAACAGGAGGCCCAGCGTATCGACCAATAGGTGACGCTTGCGTCCGTTGATATTTTTCCCCGCATCGTAGCCACGTACGCCGGGCGTTGCCGTCCCTTTAATGCTCTGGCTATCCAAGCAACCCGCCGTCGGCTGTTTGTGCCGGCCCAATTTTTGCCGCAATCTTGATCGGAGCAAGTCATGGAGACGAACCCAGGTGCCATCACACGACCAACGGTAAAAATAGTAATAAACGGCGGTCCAATGGGGAAACTCGCGTGGCAACTGACGCCACTGACAACCTGTCTTTAACACATAAAGAATGGCATTCAACACTTGGCGAAGACTCAATTGCCGGGGTCTGCCTACCAGTGACTCAGGTAAATGCGGTTTTAAATAACGCCACGCCCCATCACTCAAATTGCTCGGGTAACGTTTTTGTTTTTTGTGCTCATACTATTCATTTCATAATCAAAATTGATACCTTAGGGGCGAAAAGAGAAATTTCCAAACAGCTTCTAAGACCTGAACTTGCAGAGGTTGGGCGGTTTTACCTAAACTAGGCCGGTAGCCACTTCATTCCAGCGCATTATGAAATCAACCACCCAAATCATTGCCAGCTTGGCTCTAACCGGATTGCTCGGTGCCTGTTCCGGGCACAAGCCCGCCGTCAACACGACTAGCACCTCCGTTATCAAACCACAGGTTCAATCAGCGCGGAAAATCTATGATATCCTGCCTCCCAAGCTGCCTGGCCAATGGACCGTAGAGGATACACTGCAAGTTTACGGCCCATATGCGACCCGCGAACTCACCCCCTACTTCACCAAGGCCAAGGTGTCCTACCCTCCCAAGGAAGTCACTTTCATCGCCTTGAAACAGGAAAAGAAACTGGAACTATGGGCCCGGGACAGCGGCGAATTCCGCTTCATCCGCGACTATGACATCCAGTCCGCCAGCGGCGTGGCCGGGCCCAAATTGCGCCAAGGCGACAACCAGGTGCCGGAAGGCATTTATCGCATTGAGGCGTTGAATCCCAACAGCCATTACCACTTGTCGATGAAGCTAAATTATCCCAATGAATTCGACCTCGTCCATGCCTGGCAAGAGGGGCGTGTCGATCCGGGCTCAGATATCTTCATCCATGGCAGAGCCGCCTCCATCGGTTGCCTAGCCAAGGGCGATAAAGCGATAGAGGAACTTTTCGTTCTCACCGCCCACGTGGGCGCCGAAAAGGTGAAAGTCATCATTGCCCCGCACGACCCCAGGATCTACCCTCTGGAGACTGACTCCGAGGAACTTCCGGAATGGACCCCGGAGCTTTATTCGCTCATCTCCCGCGAAATCAAAGCCCTGTCACCCTGGGTGAAGTCGGCAAAGATCGGGTTATGATCAATCCAGGCTGGATGCTGTTAGCCAGCCTATCCAACGGATTCATTCAACTTCGACCGAGCACTACCGGCCATTGGACTAAACCGCTCACGCGGTATTGACGCTGCGATCATAAGCCCGAGGTGGTTGAAAGAGTGTGACTGTTTCCTAATGTTAAGGAATGAGGCAATCCGCCTTGTTTCAAGATAGGAGCAGTGTCATG
>Ga0208262_1000806_pt1 | contig 9781 bp, 3 predicted proteins | sample LakWasMet15_LOW5_2_FD_183863 | JGI IMG/M metagenome (GOLD analysis project Ga0208262, IMG submission 183863) | Freshwater sediment methanotrophic microbial communities from Lake Washington under simulated oxygen tension - Sediment Metagenome... | ecosystem: Environmental > Aquatic > Freshwater >... | reverse complement strand
CCGCAGCTACTAAAACATTAGTACCTGATAAAGTTACACCCGCATTAGTTGAAGAAACAAATGTTGTGGTTACTTCAGAAGGTACAACAGCTACTCCGTTAAGAGTATCATTTATAAGTACGTTAGTGAAAGCCGTTCCACCAGTATATCCGTTTACAGAAGTACCTGCATCATCATTGGCAACGATTGAGGCCACAGCAACAGGAACTGTTACAACAGCTGTATCACAGTTACCTGGATTTAGCACTTCACATATTTGGTAAGTTAAAGTATAAGAACCAGCAGGAGTACCTGCAGCCACTAAAACATTAGTACCTGATAAAGTTACACCCGCATTAGTTGAAGAAACAAATGTTGTGGTTACTTCAGAAGGTACAACAGCAATACCATTTAAGGTATCGTTTGAAAGTACGTTAGTGAAAGCTGTTCCGCCAGTGTATCCGTTTACAGAAGTACCTGCATCATCATTGGCAACGATAGAAGCCACAGCAACAGGAACTGTTACAATTGCCGTATCACAGTTACCTGGATTTAGCACTTCACATATTTGGTAAGTTAAAGTATAAGAACCAGCAGGAGTACCCGCAGCTACTAAAACATTAGTACCTGATAAAGTTACACCCGCATTAGTTGAAGATACGAAAGTAGTTGTTACCTGAGCAGGCACAACAGCTACTCCGTTAAGAGTATCATTTATAAGTACATTAGTGAAAGCCGTTCCACCAGTATATCCGTTTACAGAAGTACCTGCATCATCATTGGCTATAATAGACGCTACAGAAACTGGAACAGTCACAACAGCAGTAGAACAACTACATGTTGCAGAAGCGCTACATATTTGGTAAGTCAAAGTATAGTTTCCAGCAGGAGTACCCGCTGCAACCATTACATCGTTACCGGATAAAGTTATACCAGAATTTGTTGAAGAAACAAAAGTAGTAGTTATTTCAGAAGCTGTAACTGCAGTTCCATTAAGAGTATCGTTAGAAAGTACGTTAGTGAAAGCAGTTCCACCAGTATATCCGTTTACAGAAGTACCCACATCGTTATTTGCTACAACTATTGCTGCGCTAATATTAATTACTTGCGAAGCAGTACTTGTATTATTGCAAAGATCTTTTGCAGTCCAAGTTCTTGTTATAGAATAAGAACCATTACAATTTGGAGTGGTTGGAGTATCGATAAAAGTCAACGTTACAGTACTACATGTATCATTAGCAACAGCTTGTTGGAATGATGGAGTAGCATTATTTGCTATTGTTGTTGGAGCAGGTAAACTGTCAATAACAGGAGCCGTAATATCTTGAACCGTTATTACTTGACTAACTGGAAGAGAAACATTTCCACACGCGTCAGTTGCGATCCAAGTTCTAGTAATAGTATAGTTTCCAGCACAAGTAGGACTTCCAGCAGTTGTTGCATCTGTAAAAGTAATTACTGGAGTTCCACCACAAGTATCTGTTGCAGTAGGAGCAGTAAAGCTTGGCGTTGCAGGACAACTAATTGTAGCATTTGCACCTTGGCCAGAAAGAACAGGTTTAGTAATATCTTGAACTGTTATGGCTTGACTAACAGGAAGTGAAACATTTCCACACGCGTCAGTTGCGATCCAAGTTCTAGTAATAGTATAGTTTCCAGCACAAGTAGGACTTCCAGCAGTTGTTACATCTGTAAAAGTAATAACTGGAGTTCCACCACAAGTATCTGTTGCAGTAGGAGCAGTAAAGCTTGGCGTTGCAGGACAACTAATTATAGCAGCCGCACCTTGACCAGAAAGAACTGGTTTAGTAATATCTTGAACTGTTATGGCTTGACTAACTGGAAGAGAAACATTTCCACAAGCGTCAGTTGCAATCCAAGTTCTAGTAATTGTATAGTTTCCAGCACAAGTTGGGCTTCCTGCAGTTGTTACATCTGTAAAAGTAATTACTGGAGTTCCACCACAAGTATCTGTTGCAGTAGGAGCAGTAAAGCTTGGCGTTGCAGGACAACTAATTGTAGCATTTGCACCTTGGCCAGAAAGAACAGGTTTAGTTACATCTTGAACTGTTATAGTTTGAGAAACTGGAGCAGAAACATTACCACAAGTATCTGTAGCAGTCCAAGTTCTGGTTACTTTATAATTTCCAGCACAAGTTGGGCTTCCCGCTAAAGTTACATCTGTAAAAGTAATTGTTGGAGCTCCGCTACATCCATCTGTTGCAGTTGGAGCTGTAAAACTAGGTGTTGCTGGACAGTTAATTGTTGTTGCAGCACCTTGACCAGAAAGCACAGGAACAGTATTATCTATTCTTGTATTATAAGTAGCAGTACTTGTTTGACAACCATTTGTAGCTGTAACTGTAATCACTGCCGAACAAGTTCCAACTGTAGTTGCTGAATAAGTTACAGTTCCTGCACAGTTGTTTGATGAAGATGTAGCAGCCAATGCAGCAGCTTGTGCGGCAGCAACGGTTGGATAACAAGAATTAATTGTTCCAGTAACTAATACAGGTGTACATGGTACACAGTAGGTTGGAGTTGTAATATTTTGAGTTGTAGCCACACAAGCTGAATTTTGATAATCCATTCTTGAAGTACTAACCGTTTGACTACTACAAACATTTGCTTTAGGAGTCAATCTATATCTTAAGGTAATAGTTTCAGCATTTAAGAAATCAATACTCCAAGTAAGAACTTGTCCAGATTGTGTAACAGTTCCTTTGGTTACCGACATAGATCCAGGAACTATATCAAAATTATTACTTACTGTTTCTGTTTCAAAAAGCGGGGCAACAAGTTGTTGTGCTACCCATGATAATTGAGAAAATATCGTTGCATAAATACTAGTTAAATTAGCACCACTTTCAGTGTAAAATGCCCCAGCAGTTTGAATACCATTCAAACAAAATGTTGCATTGGTTTGATCGGTACCAGAAATACCACCAAAAAGACCAACAGAAAATATTTGGTTGTTATAGGTTACACCAGAGATAACATTTGTTCTTGCTGCGGTAGCAGCAGTAATGGCACTTTGAATACAAGTCCCACCAGTTCCGCTAGTACAAGCAGAACCACTAGGTCCTGATACGTTGGCAACACCGTCAGTAAAAAGAATCATACTTCTAGATGTTACGCAATTGAATGTTCCAGCAGATATTACCGCATCACCTTTTACAACACCATCTTGAATATTGGTAGTTCCACCAGGAGTCAAGCCATTTATTATAGTCAAAAGTCCAGCTTTCCCTGCGGTAAGCGTTAGATTTTGTCTAATAGTTGCAGTTGTACTATAAGTAACAATTCCCAATCTGTTTAGCCCAGTTGGATTGTTTGCTGTAGCAAAAAAGGTATTGATGAAATCAGTAGCAGCATCTTTTGCATAGTCCATTGATGTTTTTGTATCTCCAGTAATTGTATTGGACATACTTCCTGAAACGTCAATTACCAAAACCACTTCAAGCGGTCTTGATATAGGATTTGCTCCCGTAACGTTTAATTGTACATCAATAGTTCCACATGAGCTTGCATTTACTGTGACAGTTTTGACTGGAGTTACAGTTTGTGCCAACACAAATGAAGAAGCAAAAAGGAATACAATTGCAAAATACTTTTTATTTATCCCTTGCAGGTGGTTGCTAAATAATTGTAAATATTTTTTCATTTTAAGTTTATTTTGGGGTGAGGGTAATGGTCTTAAATTTTATATTGACTAGTAATTATTGTTCGTTTGGATTAATAACCAAAGTGTGTAAAATTGTATTTACTTGGTAGTTATTACACAATTTTGGTTTGGCTGTAATTTGAGTACAATTCCATTTATTGTATGGAGTATTTGCAGGAACCAAGATGTGAACAAAAAAGGAAACAGTTTGTCCACGGCTCACGCTAATTTCAGTTATTGGATTTCTATTACTATCTAAAAACACAGGATCAAGCTTTACGTTTTTTTCACCGTCGCTACCATCTGTATTTGTACAATCAGTTAGATTTAATGCGGATAAATGGAACACATCTGTTGCGTTACCTTTGTTGGTTAAAACCATCGCATAGAAGGTCCCATCTTGAGGCGTACTCCTTGTGTTTCGGTCTTTTTCAACTTTTAATTCAGCATTACATGAACTGGATTGTCCTAATACAATTGAGGTGTTTAATACAAAAATTAATAGGATGCATCTTAACAGGTATGAAGTTAAATTTTCATCGTTTTTTTTCAGTGTAATAGTAGTTTTCATTTTAGTATAGATTTGAGTTTGATTTCCGTTGTTATTTATTGAATTATTATTAAAATTCTTCAATTCATTTTTATTCATTTTGATAGTTTTTTGTGTTAAAACTTAATTTTCACAATACGAATGTAGATTATATAATAATACGAACCAAAAAAATAATCGATAAAGTGTAACTTTTTATAGATAAAGTACATAAATTAACATTATTGTATTGAAATAACTTACAAATATTAAATAATTTATTATTACAATTTTGTAAGCTTCGTAATTTTTTAAAATAAGATATTAGTGATTTATAAATGAATAAATGGATTCTTTATAATTATCAATTTATTCATAAAATGAAATTGAGATTCCATTTACAGGAAAGGTAAAAATTAGGCACAAAAAAAAAGCATCCGGTTAAGGATGCTTTTCATATAATTGTTTTAAACTAATTACAATGCTGTAATGATAAATTCACTTCTTCTGTTTAACTGATGTTCCTCTTCGGTACATGGAACTCCATCAGCACATTTGTTGATAAGCTTGCTTTCACCATATCCTTTAGCAGTTATTCTGTCTTTACTTATTCCGTTTTTAACTAACCACGCCATTGTTGATTTGGCTCTACGATCGGATAATTTTTCGTTATAGGCATAAGGAGCTCTACTATCTGTATGGGAACGAATATCAATTTTCATTGATGGGTTTTGATTCATCACATCTAATAATTTAGCTAAATCAACAGCAGCATCTGGTCTGATGTTCCATTTATCCAAATCAAAATAGATAAGGTTAATTTGGAAGCAGTAAGCTAAATCGTCACCAATTTTTGCAGTACATACTTTTGTTTTAAGCTCTATGTTTAATTCAGTTTTACCATTTTCAGTTCCAATAATTACAGGTACTTCTTTGGTAGTATAATTTTCTAATTCCGCTTTTACATAGTATTTTTTACCACATTCCACTTCGGTAAATTCATATTTACCTGCTGCATCTGAAGTTGTTTCTTTTATCTTATTGAATTTTTCATCAGATAAAGTAAGTTTGGTATTTGGTAAAACTGCTTTAGTATCTTCATCTGTAATTACTCCGAAAAGGGTTTGCTCACAGAATATTTCTTTATTTTCAACGAATTTATAGATATCGTCGTTTCCTTGTCCGCCATCTCTGTTGGAACTTAAAAAACCTTTCTTGCTATCGGTATTGATAATCAAGGCAAAATCATCTTTTGGTGTATTGGCATCAGCACCTACGTTTAAGGCTTCTTTAATGCTACCATCTTCTTTAATTTTGGCGATAAAAATATCCAAACCGCCTAATCCTGGTTGTCCATCGGAAGCAAAGTATAATTCATTTTTTGCAGAAACAAAAGGGAAAGTTTCTCTTCCTTCTGTATTAATAGTTGGGCCAAGATTTTCTGGCGTACCAAAACTTCCATCTTCATTAATCTTAACTTTAAAGATATCCGATTTTCCAATAGACCCTTCCATATCGGAAGCAAAATACATTGTTTTTTCATCAGGACTTAAAGCTGGATGTGCTGTTTGAAAGCTATCCGAAGTAAAAGGTAATGCAGTTATATTTTTCCATTGACCATCTACAAGAGTTGCTTTGTATATTCTTAATAAAGTTACTTTGTTTCCATCGTATCCTCTTTTGTCAAGATAATTGTTTCTTGTAAAATAAACCGTTTTTCCGTCTTTGGTGAACGTTGGAGTATCTTCGTGGAATTTTGTATTTAAACCTTTTCCAAATTTATCTACAGCACCAAGAGCACCATCATCTGTTAAATCAGCACCATACAAATTGGTGAAGTTATCACCAGTCCAAGTGTGCTTTCTTTTAGAGAAATTACCTGTATCACGAGCAGATGAGAATACTACTTTTGTTCCCATATAGGCAGTACCATAATCGGAATATTTAGTGTTTACACCTGCATTTTCGATAGTATAGCGACCCGAATTTTTCTTGATTTCGGCTAAATAATCTCTGTTTTTCTCGAATAATTTTGCTCTACTGTCATTACCACTTTTAGCATTAAATTTTTCCATCATTTGATCTGCTTTCGCATAATCCTTTGTGGCTCTTAATGATTGTGCATAACGATAGTAAAATTCGGCATCTTGATCTGCATTGCTTGCGTAAAGTTCACCATACCATTTTGCCGATTTTTCTAATTCAGCATTAAAATAGTATGCATTTCCTAGCTTTAAAAGCATGCTATCGGATTTATAACCGTTTGCATAAACGCGTTCATAGGTTTTAATTACATCTATGTAAGCTAATTTATCGTACTCTTTCTCCGCCTTTTTCACGATTCTGGTTTGAGAGTATATATTGGACGTAGTGATGGCCAATAGTACTAAATATATAATTTTATTTTTCATGATTGTAGTGTTATTAGAAGAATCTTGGGGTTACCATTTTACTATATCTTTTGAATAATTCAAATCTTAAAAAGATTTCGTGAGAACCTGAATTATAATTTTTCAGTTTGGTAGTTTCCAAATCGTATCCATATCCAATGTATAGTCCATCACTTACTTGAAACCCTGCCAATGCACTTACTGCTGCGTCCCAACGATAAGCCGCACCTAAAGTTAATTTGTCAAAGAACATGAAGTTCCCTGAAACATCAACTTGCAAAGGAGATCCTGTTACCATTTTTGTTAAAAAAGCAGGTTTGAATTTCAATGAAGGAGATAAATCAAATACATAACCTCCAATGGCATAAAAATTCATTCTTTCTTTGAAAACGGATACAGAGTTATCGCTGTATTTTGTGTCTTCCAAAAAGTTTGGTACCGAAAGTCCAAAGTAAAATTTATCAGAATGTAAATAAACACCAGCTCCAAAATTTGGATTAAATTCATTATTCAGATTTTGTAATGATGGGTCATTTGCATCTGCTGGATTCAATTTATCAACATCTAAGTTGAATAAATTAGCTGTAGCTTTTATACCAAAAGATAACTTTAAAGTTTCTGATGCAGGAACAGTATAAGACAAGTCAGCAGAAATTGCATTTTCAACTGTTGGTCCAATTCTATCATTCACAACAGATAAACCTACACCTATATTACTATTGTTTATTGGTGTGTTAATAGAAAAAGCATTCGTAACTGGAGCACCATCTATTCCTACCCATTGTGTACGATGTAGTGCAAAAATGCTCATAACTCCTCTTGATCCAGCATAAGCGGGATTGACATTTGTTGTGTTGTACATGTATTGGGTATACTGTGCATCTTGTTGAGCAAAACCGCTGAAACATGCTAACATCAAAGCGAATATTATAATTTTTGTTCTCATTTGTTTTCTTTTTTTAACCTGAGGGTTATTAAGCCCTCAGGTGTTAGTAGGTTTTTTATCTTGTTAAATATAAATATCCATTTTTATCAATTTTCTTTCCATCTGCGTTAGAATACTTGATAATGTAGAAATAAGTTCCAGTTGGCAATTCAGCTGATTTATCTACAGTAGATCTTCCTTCAGAAATACCAACGAATTTTTTAGTATTGTTATCATAGTTTTCTGCTTCATATACTAGAACACCCCAACGGTTGTAAATTTCAACAGTATTTGGTAAGTGACAGTCTTGTTCAATGTTTTCAATATTGAAGAATTCATTAAGATTAAGAGCGTCATTATTTGGTGTGAAAGCATTGTGAACAATAACATTACCACAAGCTTCAACCTGACCGACAACAAATATTACATCATATCTTACTGGACATACACCATCATTAATGATGTAGCTGAATAAGTAATCTGCCGGTGCAATTCCAAAAGGATTGAATGTACCATTAACGGGATCAAAACCTCCAACATTATTTACATTTGTCCATGTTCCACCAGTAACACCTGTAGGTAATTGAGCATTTAATGATAAGTTTTCATTAATGTTATTACTTGTTTGTACACTTGGAAGAGCAATTATATCAGTAATTAATGTTACAAAAACATATTGAGTAAATGTTGATTGATTTCCACATGCATCAGTTACAACCCAAGTTCTTGTTATGGTGTAAACATTGGCAACAACTTCAGATGTTTCCTCAGTATAGGTTGGCTCTCCAATTGTTGAACAATTATCACCAAACACTAATTCTGGTTTAGGTGGAATTGCATCACAAGTAGCATCTACTTTAGTATCAAAATCTCCCACTATAAATGGTCCTGTTGAATCAGAAACATGAATTGTTTGTGATACTGAATCATGGTTAAGACATAAATCTGTTGCTGTCCATGTTCTTACTATAGTATAAGTTGAAGGACATAACAAACTAGGTGTTATAACTTCATTCATCACTACAGTCGCAGATCCACAAGAATCTGATGCAGTTAGCACAGCTGCAGTTGGAACAGCATCACAAGATACAAATGCTTCAACAGGTGTTGCTTCATTAAATGTAGGAGCAATGGTATCAACAACATTTATTGTTTGTGTAACAGTAAGTCCATTTTGACATTCGTCTGTTGCTGTCCATGTTCTAGTAATTGTATAAGTACCAGGACAAACTACATTTGTGATTGCTTGATTGTATACTACAGTTGCAGTAGAACAATTGTCAGTTGCAGTTAATGTAGCTGCTTCTGGAATTGCATTACAAGCTACCAAATTAATGTCGGCAGGAACTGTTTCATTAAAAGTAGGAGCAGTGTTATCTCTTACAGTAATGATTTGTGTTTGATTAGCTGCAGGATTGTTACAACCATCAACTAAAGACCAAGTACGAGTAATGATTTTCGAACCAGGACAATCACCGTTTACAACGCTATCAGTATAGGTAGCTTGTAATTCAGTAGAACAATTGTCCGCTTCATTCGTTACATCACCAGTTATTGCTACAGACGCATCGAAAGTACAATCAGCTGTTGTGAATATCTCAATATTCGCAGGAGCAGTGAATGTAGGAGCAATGTTATCTGTTACCGTAATCGTTTGTGTTTGGGTAGCAGCTGGGTTATTACAACCATCCACTAAAGACCAAGTACGAGTAATTATTTTTGAACCAGGACAATCACCGTTTACAACGCTATCAGTATAGGTAGCTTGTAATTCAGTAGAACAATTGTCCGCTTCATTAGTTACATCACCAGTTGCTGTTACAGACGCGTCGAAAGTACAATCAGCAGTAGTGAATATCTCAATATTCGCAGGAGCAGTGAATGTAGGAGCAATGTTATCTGTTACCGTAATGATTTGTGTTTGAGTTGCTGCTGGATTATTACAACCATCAACTAAAGACCAAGTACGAGTAATTATTTTTGAACCAGGACAATCACCGTTTACAACGCTATCAGTATAGGTAGCTTGTAATTCAGTAGAACAGTTGTCCGCTTCATCAGTTACATCACCAGTTATTGCTACAGACGCATCGAAAGTACAATCCGCAGTAGTGAATATCTCAATATTCGCAGGAGCATTGAATGTAGGAGCAATGTTATCTGTTACCGTAATCGTTTGTGTTTGATTAGCTGCAGGATTGTTACAACCATCCACTAAAGACCAAGTACGAGTAATGATTTTCGAACCAGGACATTGACCGTTAACAACGCTATCAACAAATGTAGCTTGTAAT
>Ga0208262_1000804_pt1 | contig 9790 bp, 9 predicted proteins | sample LakWasMet15_LOW5_2_FD_183863 | JGI IMG/M metagenome (GOLD analysis project Ga0208262, IMG submission 183863) | Freshwater sediment methanotrophic microbial communities from Lake Washington under simulated oxygen tension - Sediment Metagenome... | ecosystem: Environmental > Aquatic > Freshwater >... | reverse complement strand
CGAGCTTGTGCAAGCCGCTCACCATCCAGAAACGCTGGCGGATATTGTCAGCGGTGCGGGTTTTCGCTTCGACGGTGATTTCCGACGGCGTTTTCAGATAGGTTTGCGCGATGCGTTTGATTGCCGACGGCATGGTGGCCGAGAACAACGCGGTTTGACGCACGGCCGGCATTTTTTTCAGGATGCTTTCGACGTCGTCGATGAAGCCCATGCGCAGCATTTCGTCGGCTTCATCGAGCACCAGGGTTTTGATGTTCGACAGGTCCAGCGTGTTCTTGTCCAGATGGTCGATGACGCGACCAGGAGTACCGACTACGACGTGAACGCCACGGCGCAGTGCCGACAATTGCGGGCCGTAACTTTGGCCGCCGTAAATCGGCAACACATGGAAGCCCGGCATGTGGCTGGCATATTTCTGGAATGCTTCGGCAACCTGGATCGCGAGTTCGCGGGTAGGCGCCAATACCAGAGCCTGCGGTTTGGTTTGTTGAATATTGATCTTGTTCAAGATCGGCAGGGCAAAGGCGGCAGTCTTGCCGGTACCGGTTTGTGCCTGGCCGATGATGTCGCCGCCTGCAAGAATCAACGGAATGCAGGATGCTTGAATAGGGGAGGGAGATTCGTAGCCGATTTCCTTGAGAATCCGCATCAGCGGCTCGCTCAGGTTCAATTCGGAAAATAGTGTAATTGGCGCTTCAGACATGGTGTACTCACAGTTTCGTTCGAGTCGCCCAATGCGATAGAACGCGGTGCATAGTTTACTCTCTTATGGGTGGAGCCGCGGCTCCATTCGGGCTTGTGGCATCATGTGTGCGGGTATAAAACCGCTTTGGAGAGCTTTAGATGGCGTATTTCTGGGTTAAATCGCTGCATTTGTTGTTTGTGGTCGCATGGCTGGCATCGGTGTTTTATCTGCCCCGAATACTGCTAAATATCAACGAATGCGCAGGTCATGCGACAGTACAGGAGCGTTTGGTACTGATGGGGATGCGGCTGTATCGTTTCGGACACATCATGTTCGCGATCGCCTTTGTTTTCGGCATGGCGCTTTGGATGCATTTTAAAATTCACGGTGGCTGGTTGCACGCCAAGCTTTTGCTGGTCGGATTATTGTTCGCCTATTTCATCGTGACCGGCATGATGCTGAAAAAAGCGGCTGCCGGCGGCAAGTTGATGTCAACGACGGCATTGCGTTGGTATAACGAATTACCCATTCTTCTCGCGCTGGCTGCGATTTATCTGGTGATTGCGAAGCCGTTCTGATTTTGATTGTTTTTGTGGGAGCTGCTTTAGCAGCTCCCACATTGATGTTTCTATAGGTGCTTCGGCACCAGCACGATCTTGCCGACAGTCTTTCCCGATTCGATTCTGGCCTGTGCTTTTGCGGCATCGGCCAAATCGAATGTTTCGACGGGTAAAGGTTTCAATCGGCCATCGGCGAAACGTTCCAGACACCACAGCATGCCTTCGCGCAGCATGGTGGCGTGCTCCGACAGGAAACTCAGATTCGCGGCCAGTACGCTGCGGTTTTCCTGGGTCATTTTCAACGGGTTAAACCTTGGTGTGCGCAACCAATCCCAAGCGAGTTTGAGCCAATTCAAGCGGCCATTGTTCGGCAGCATGCTGGCGAAACCGTAGATGCAAAGTTTGCCCATCGGGGCGAGATGCTTGTAACTTTCGCCCAATGTACTCACGCCATTGGCATCGAAGACGGCATCGAAACCTTTCGGTGCAAGTCGCTCCGCTTCCTGCCATAAATCCTGTTCGCTTTTTACGATAACCGCATCGGCACCCATGGCCAGACAGGCCTCTCGCTTCTGTTCCGAACCCACAACGCCGACCACCCGAACACCTGCGAGTTTTCCGATTTGAACCAATGCCGAACCCACGCCGCCCGCAGCGGAATGCACCAGCCAAACATCATCGGCGTTTGGATTGACTTGTCGATGCGCCATAAACCAGGCTGTCAGGAAAACGGTAGGCAATGAGGCGGCTTGTTCGAAGTTTAAATTTTCCGGCAAGCGGAACAGGCGCGAAGTGTCGAGAACGATATGACTGGTGTAGCCGCCGAACAAAGTCACACCGATGACTTTGTCGCCGCTTTCGTACTCGGTAACATCGGGATGTGTTTCGACCACTTCACCGGCAATTTCAAATCCCGGCGTGATCGGATAACCATGCAAACGCTTGGCCGATTCATACAGGCCCATGCGGATAATGCCGTCGGCATAATTCAAGCCGGCTGCTCGTACCTTGATCAACACTTGGCCCGGTTCCAGTGCAGGTGTTTGAAACTCGACCAGTTTCAATACATCGTAATGACCGGGTTTTTCGATGATTATTTTTTGCATGGAACCAATTTATCACGCTAGCCCGGGTCACGCTTCTCCGACCCTTGGAATCCTGCGTAAGCATTAAAAAAGGCCGGCTTTATTCAAGCCGGCCCCGAGTGCATGAACACTAAAGTAATTGATTAACCGCGTTGTGCCGATGGGTCACGACGCTTAGGGCCATTGCCGGCGCCATGTTTTTTCGGGCCAGCGTGGGCATGCGATGCAGGCTGACCAGTTTTGCCGGGTGCAGCATGCGGACGACGACCGCGTTTTTGCGGTGGACGATCACCACCCGGACGCGGGCCGTTGTTCGCCGGACGACCGGAATCATTACCCATGCGAATCGCACGGCTGGCTTCGAAGCCCGGCACGGTAATCATTTCGATATCGGCTTTCAATACGCGATGGATCGCACGCAACAATTGTGCTTCTTCCGGAGCGACCAAAGAGATCGCTTCACCGGTAGCGCCGGCACGGCCGGTACGACCAATGCGGTGAATATAGTCTTCGGCGACCATCGGCAAGTCGTAATTGATTACGACCGGCAATTGCGGAATATCCAGACCACGTGCGGCGACATCGGTAGCAACCAATACGCGGGCTTTGCCGGATTTGAAATCATTCAATGCTTTCAAACGCTGGGCCTGCGATTTGTTGCCGTGAATTGCCACGGAACGGATGCCGGCTTTTTCCAGATGTTCGGCCAGACGGTTGCAACCATGCTTGGTTTTACCGAATACCAGGATTTGTTCCTGATAGCGTTCGGCCAGCATTTGCGTCAACAGGTCGCGTTTGCGACCGGTATCCACCGGATGGGCGCGATGGCTAACCGAGGAAGCCACGGCATTTTGTGCCGAGACTTGAACCTGGGTCGGGTTTTTCAGGAAATCGATGGCGAGTTTCTTGATTTGTTCTTCGAACGTGGCAGAGAACAGCAGGGTTTGACGCACTTTCGGCAAATAGGTCAACACGCGGCGGATGGCGGGCAGGAAGCCCATGTCCAGCATGCGATCGGCTTCATCGAGTACCAACATCTGGACGTCGCCCAATTGCAATGTGCCTTGTTCGATGTGATCGATCAGACGGCCCGGTGTTGCGACCAGAATGTCGACGCCACGACGCAACGCGTCGATTTGCGGGCTCATGCCGGCACCGCCGTAAACAACGGTGGAAGGCATGCGCAGATATTTACCGTACTTGCGGATGCTGTCGTGCACTTGCACGGCGAGTTCGCGGGTTGGGGTAAGAATCAATGCGCGCGGACGACGCGATTGACGCGGTGTGGTCAGTTCGCTGATCAACTGAAGCATTGGCAATGCAAACGCGGCCGTTTTACCGGTACCGGTTTGGGCGCCACCGAGCAAATCGCGGCCAGCAAGAATGAGGGGAATAGCTTCGGCCTGGATTGGCGTTGGCGTGGTGTAATTACTTTCGGACAGCGCGCGCACAAGCGCGGGCGATAGCCCAAGCGTTTCAAAAGACATGTGTAACTCCGTTGTACCCGGAGCTTTCCCTGAAACCGTGCTCGGAGCGTAATATTTCGCCTTGGAATGAAATCAGACTAGGCGGTTTGCGCGACGAAACGTACGGGAGAGGTGGCTTGTTCGGTCCTTGGACCGCCGGCCAGCCAAGGGGACAACGAACCCGGAGCAGCAAACGGGGCGAATTATGCACTACTAGTCCGGCATTTACCAGCTAAATATAGATTATTAAACGGTTTTTGCTGATTGGCGGGCCTGAAACGGTGAGCCGAAGCATGGGCAGGGCCCTATAATTCATTCAGGAATGCAAGTTAGCCGGGGCCGTGAATGTCCGAATTCAGTTATGTCTGGTACCAATATCGTCTGCAGGTTTCCTGCGATAAATGCGGCAAGCCAATTGTTTTTCAGGATATGGAAGGTTTGCCCGAATGCAATGACTGCGGTGAGTCCAGCCGTCACAGTTGGCTCGAAGCCATGCAGTTCTGCGGTATCGGGGAGCTGGCTCGAGGCGATGTCGGCAACAAGCATCTGATGGGTTTTATGACAGCGACATCGAATTCGGAAGCCGCCGCTTCGATCAATTGTCATCATTGCAAGAAGAGCATCGTCCCGGCCGGCGATATTGTTTTCGCGCATGATCACGCCTGCGAGCATTGCAGCGAAAAACTGGTATTCCAGCCCCTGAAAGACCAGAAGGGCATGGTTTTATATCGATACGTAAACCAGAAAATCGGCAGCGCTAATTCCCTGATAGCCGTTCGCTGCGCTTCCTGCGGCGCTCCACTCGAGGTCAACCCGGACAAGACGAATTACCCGTGCACATTTTGCAAAGTAGAAAATATATTGCCGCCTTCAATGCGGCAAAAAAGGGTATTGGACGATATTTTTATCGGTGTGCAGAAGAAGGTTCTGTCACTGTCTGAACTACTGGAATCGAATGATCCGAATGCCATCGTTGCTACGCTGAATACGCGTCATGCCAGTAATTTTAAGGACGATGACTTAAATACCATCATGTTGAAATTCATCAATAACGAGACTGTTTTCAATTTGTTGCTTTACAAGATCGGATACGTATTTCCCGTCGAGCTGCATGAAAAGATATGGCAAACATCGAAAATGCCGGCATTGATTGCCGCATCAGGTAAAAAACTCGGCAAGTCCTCACGCGAGATTTCCGATCAGCAAGACAGGTTTGCATATGGCAAGGCAAAAAAAACGGAGGCTCCGCAGAAAAGCCTTTTGCACAGAATCAAATCCTTGTTTGGAGCGTGATTACATCAGTACGCGTTTTGCCCCGACATAAAATTTGGTCCAATAGGGCGTATCGAGCTTGTCGATACGAATCAGCCCGCCCGTGCTGGGGGCATGCACAAAACGGCCTTCGCCGACGTAGATACCAATGTGGCTAACCCGGCCGCCGCGGGAGTTGAAATAGATCAAATCGCCAGCCTGCAGGTCGTTCCGGTCGATGGCTTTTGCATCGATATCGATAAGTTCGCGGGTAGTGCGGGGTAATCTCAGCCCGGCAGCTTCATTAAAGACATAGCCAATAAGACCACTGCAATCAAAACCGGTTTCCGGCCGCGTGCCGCCGTAGCGATAAGGCGTGCCGACCAGGCTGATGGCGCGAATTATGACTTCGTTGCTGACCTGGTTTAAATCACGAACTTCGGTGCTGTCGGCATCTTCGAGTCGGTGGGTTTGCATGCTTTCAAGGCTTTCGCGCGGCTTTTGCGTAGTGGCACAGGCACTAAGCATGCACATGAGAAAAGCCGAAGAAAGTCCTAAAAACCGCGATTTTGCTGGCAATAAAGTCATTGTCTGGGGATAATGCGCGTCCGAATACATGGCCCGATTTTGCCTTAATGGGCCCATTACATTGATAAATTAGGGTTAAAAATGAAAATCGAGAAAAACTCCGTCGTGCATTTCCATTACTCCGTTGCAGAGCCCGGCATGCCGCAATTGGAAAGTTCGCATGATCGTGATGCCATGGCGATCCTGATCGGCCATGGCAATATCATTCCAGGTCTGGAAGAAGCGATGATTGGACGCGAAGCCGGAGAAAAATTCTCGATTACCGTGACACCGGATCAAGCCTATGGCGATCGTCAGGATGGGTTGAATCAACGTATTCCACGCAAGTTGTTCAAAGGCGCGAAGCTCGCTCCCGGCATGCAAGTGGTTTTGCCTACGCAAATGGGCCCACGCCCGATGACGGTATTGAAAGTGGGCGTCAGCGTAGTGGATGTTGACTTGAACCACCCGATGGCAGGCAAGACACTGAATTTCGAAACGGAAGTCGTATCTGTTCGCGAAGCCACGGCCGAAGAACTCGAACACGGTCATGTCCACGGCGACGGTGGCGTGCAACACTAACGTCAGTCCAGGGGATTCTCGGCATGAACAACCCGTTTATCACCGCCGAAATCCCCGCTACAACTTCCTTAAAAAAAATAGCCCGGATCGAAGTGCTGGATGTGCTTCGGGGGTTTGCCTTACTCGGTATTTTTCTGATGAATATCGAGTATTTCAACCGCCCGATTCAGGAATTTGGCCAGGGAATTCCGGCTGCGACGGTCGGGCTTGATTACACCATCGCACGGCTGATCGAAATTTTTGTGACCGGCAAATTCTGGGTATTGTTTTCGCTGTTGTTCGGCATGGGCTTTGTTGTCATGCAAACGCAACTGACGCAGGATGGCAGGCCATTTGAAGCCATCTACCTGCGCAGAACGGCGGCGCTGATGGTTTTCGGGCTGTTGCATACCGCATTCCTGTGGCCGGGCGATATTCTCCATTCCTATGCATTGGTCGCCTTCGTTTTCATGTGGCTGCCTTTCATTTCCGTACCTGCCAACGGATTTCTCGGTGTCGGCTTTTATTGCGCTCCCGCTTTCATGCTGCTGTTGTCCGGCCTGATGTCTTCTTCGATGACTGCCGATCAAGTCGCTGCCGCAGCGAAAGATTCTGCCGATACTGCCGAGCTTGCCATGCAGGCTGCACGGGTATATTCGGCCGGCGATTACTGGCAAGTGACGCAGCAGCGCTGGCAGGATTTCATGTTGATGCTGAATTACGAAACCTTCGTTTTTATAGGAGCATTCGGCATCTTCCTGATCGGAGCGGGCATCATGCGCTCCGGCCGCTTGCTGGATTTGAAAGGTAATCGCTCTTTTTTTCTTAAAGCCATGGCCGCCACTGCGGTAATGGCGGCTGCATTTATTGGTTCGGCGCAGTTATTTTCCGGTGAGGGCATGTCGGACAATGAAGGCATGATTGCCGACGCGTTGATGATGTTCGGCAACTTGCCACTGAGTCTGTTTTATCTTTGCACGATTGCCTTCGCGATGAGCTCTGCCATCGGCAGCAAGACTCTCGGGCTTTTGGCGCCGGCGGGCAAAATGGCGCTGAGCAACTATCTCATGCAATCACTGATCGCCAGCGCGGTGTTTTACGGCTATGGCCTGGGCCTCTGGGCGCAATGGGGCCGCGCTCATTTGGCATTATTCGTAATCATGGTGTTCATCATGCAAGTTATTTTCAGCCATCTATGGTTGCGATATTTTCGTTATGGTCCGATGGAATGGTTGTGGCGCGCACTAACCTATTGGTCATTGCCGGCAATGCGGGTGGATGCGAACCGCAACTTCAATTAGACGCTACAATTCCATCATGCAAAAAAACAAGCCAGATGTCCTGATCTTGGGTGGTGGAGTTATCGGCCTGGCCTGTGCCTATTATTTGCTGAAAGCCGGCCGCAGCGTCTGCATATTGGAGCGTGACACGATCGGTTCTGCTACCTCATTGGGCAATTGCGGAACCATCACGCCAAGCCATATTCCGCCACTTGCCGCACCGGGCATGGTGTTGAAAGCCATGAAATGGATGTTGACGCCGGACGCGCCGTTTTACGTCAAGCCGACGCTGGATCCGCAACTGATAGCGTGGCTGCTGAAATTCGCCGGTCGTTGCAACGATAAGGATTGGCGTGCCAGTTCATTGGCGAAAATGGATTTGCTGCATAATTCGCGCCGTTTGATAGAACAGATCGTGAAACAGGAAAAACTGGACTGCGAGTTCGGTTCGACCGGAATGCACAACGTCTACAAATCGCAGGCCGGATTCGAGAATGCGGCCAAGGAAGCCGAAGCGGTTCGTGAATTTGGTCTGGAACCTCAGATTTTATCCGGCGTAGAGTTGGCAAAAGACGAACCTGCATTGAAAACGGGCATGGCCGGTGCAGTGCATTATCCTGGCGACGCGCATCTGCGGCCTGATCTTTATACGGCGGAGCTGGCGCGGGTTGTGAAACAACTCGGCGGCTTGATTATCGAACAATGCGAAATACTCGCCGTCGAAACCAGTCATGACGAAGTGCAAAAAATAAGGACATCGCTTGGCGAATATCAGGCGCAGGATTATTTGTTTGCATTGGGGCCATGGTCGCCGGCAATGATGAAATCGCTCGGCGTGCATTTGCCGGTACAGCCGGGCAAGGGCTATTCGATTACCTATACGCGACCGGGGCTAGCACCCAAACGACCAGTCGTGTTGAAAGAGCGCAGTGTGTGCGTGACGACCTGGGGTAGTGGTTATCGCCTTGGAAGCACGATGGAGTTTTCCGGCTATGACAATCGCTTGAATCGTCGTCGTCTTGATGCGCTTGAACGCGGCGCGAGCGAATATTTACATGAAGCCGTCGGCCCGTTAAAGCTTGAGGAATGGTTTGGCTGGCGGCCGATGACGTGGGACGATTTGCCGATTCTTGGTGCCACGCAGAATTTGAAAAACGCTTGGTTGGCCACGGGTCATGGCATGCTGGGTGTCAGCATGTCGGCGGTCACCGGGCATTTATTGGCGGATATGATTTGCCGGCGTGAGCCGATCATCAATCCGTTTCCTTATTCCATACAAAGGTTTTGATCCGATGACAGACGATATCTATCAGATTCATTTGGGTTCGAGCCCTTTGTTGATCAGCTTGCCGCACGATGGCAGTGCAATCCCGGAAGCACTGCAGGAGCGCATGCAGCCGCAAGCACGTTCGGCACCCGATACCGATTGGCATGTCGGCCGTCTTTATGAGTTTGCGAAATCCATTGGCGCCACGATTCTGCAGCCGAAATATTCGCGTTACGTGATTGACCTGAACCGTCCGCCGGATGATGTCAGTTTGTATCCCGGACAAAACACCACGGGCCTGTGCCCGATGAAACAATTCAGCGGCGAGCCTGTGTATCTGGAAGGTCATTGGCCCAGCGAGCATGAAATAAATTCGCGTATCGAGCATTACTGGCGTCCGTATCATCATGCCTTGAAAACACAAATCGCGCGCCTGCATTTCCTGCATGGTCGCGTCTTGCTATGGGAAGGCCACTCGATTAAATCGCGGGTGCCGTTTCTATTTGAAGGCGTGTTGCCGGATTTCAATATCGGCACGGTTGCTGGTGCAAGCTGCAGGCCGGAGACGCAAAATGCGATCGAAAAAATATTGTCGGAACAAAAGCGATTTGCTTCGGTAAGCAATGGTAGATTCAAAGGCGGCTATATCACACGCAATTACTGCGACGTTGCCGACAATATCGAAACGGTGCAGTTGGAACTTTCGCAAACGACTTACATGGATGAAGACAGCCTTCAATATGACGATGCGAAGGCAGGGCATGTGCAGGCCGTGATACGGAAATTCTTCGACGCGGTTTTGTGATTTTCCAATTGGCATAGGGTGCGCGTGTCGCGCACCGGTGCGCCAGAGGCGCACCCTATATTTCTCTCGCAAATTATATTTCCAAACTCGCCATATCACCCTTCAATTCCAGCCAGGCTTTGCGATCACTCGCGCGCTTCTTCGATAGCAACATATCCATCAGCGATTTTGTTTCTGCAGCATCATCCACGGTCAGTTGAACAAGGCGACGCGTATCGGGATGAATGGTGGATTCCCGCAATTGCGATGGATTCATTTCACCC
>Ga0208262_1000801_pt1 | contig 9815 bp, 7 predicted proteins | sample LakWasMet15_LOW5_2_FD_183863 | JGI IMG/M metagenome (GOLD analysis project Ga0208262, IMG submission 183863) | Freshwater sediment methanotrophic microbial communities from Lake Washington under simulated oxygen tension - Sediment Metagenome... | ecosystem: Environmental > Aquatic > Freshwater >... | reverse complement strand
ACCGCTTGGGCGGCAGCATTCTGGCGCAGACCCTCGGGCAAGTGGGCCAAGAGGTGCCCGACCTGGACGAGCCGCAAGACCTGGTGAACCTGGTCAAGGCGATCAACGTGCTGCGCGCCCAGGGCCTGGTGCTGGCCTACCACGATCGCAGCGACGGCGGCTTGCTTGCCACGGTCTGCGAAATGGCGTTTGCCGGCCATGTCGGGGTGGCGCTCAATGTGGACATGCTGGTGACCGAGGGCGACGGCATCACCGACAGCCGCGCCGAATATGGCGACAGCAAGAATTGGGCGGGCCAAGTCAGCGCGCGGCGTGAAGAGCTGACGCTCAAGGCCCTGTTCAGCGAAGAGCTGGGGGTGGTGATTCAGGTACCCACCGCGCAGCGTGGCGAGGTGATGCAGACGCTGCGCGAGCACGGCCTGAGCAAGCACAGCCACTTCATCGGCAAGACACGCCCGGCGGGCTCCGAGATTCAGGCCGGCGTGGGTGAACTGCAGGTCTGGCGCGATGCCAAGGCGGTGTTCACGGCCAAACTGGCCGACCTGCACCAGGTGTGGGACAGCGTGAGCTGGAAGATCTGCCAGCGTCGCGACAACCCGGCCTGTGCGGACGCCGAGCATGCGGCGGCGGGCGACCCACTGGATCCCGGCCTGCACCGGTATCTGGTGCCTGATCAGGCCGAAGCGGGCTCTGGTGGTTCACCGAACGCTATCAATACGGTAGCAAGCCCGGCGTTGCTGCTGTCTCGCCCCAAGGTGGCGGTGCTGCGCGAGCAGGGCGTCAACTCGCACGTGGAGATGGCCTATGCCTTCACCGAGGCCGGCTTCGAGGCTTTTGACGTGCACATGACCGACCTGCAGAGCGGTCGCGCCAATCTGGCCGAGTTCAAGGGCGTGGTGGCCTGCGGCGGGTTCAGCTACGGTGACACCCTGGGTGCGGGCATCGGCTGGGCGCGTTCGATCACCTTCAACCCCCTGCTGTCGGAGCAGTTCAAGGCCTTCTTCGCGCGCACCGATACCTTCGGCCTGGGGGTCTGCAACGGCTGCCAGATGTTTGCCGAGCTGGCCGACATCATCCCCGGCGCGCAGCACTGGCCGCGCTTCACCACCAACCAGAGCGAACGCTTCGAGGCGCGCCTGTCCATGGTGGAGGTGCTGGACTCGCCCTCGCTGTTCTTCGCCGGCATGGCCGGAGCCAGGCTGCCGATCGCGGTGGCGCATGGCGAGGGTTATGCCAACTTCAAGTACCGCGGTGACGCCAGCCAGGCGATTGCCGCGATGCGCTTCACCGACAACCATGGCGCGGCCACCGAGGCCTATCCCTTCAACCCCAATGGCAGCCCGGGCGGTCTGACCGCGGTGACCACGGCGGACGGCCGCTTCACGGCCATGATGCCGCACCCCGAGCGGGTGTTTCGCAACATCCAGTTGAGTTGGACCGACGGCGATCCATCGGCGCACAGCGCGTGGATGCAGTTGTGGCACAACGCCCGCAAGTGGGTCGGCTGAGCGCCATGTGCCAGCGGTTTCCTGTGTGACGCGACTCGACATTGACTTGGAGTAAGCCCGTGATTCGTCTCTTTGTGTGTGCATTGGCGTCGCTGGCCCTGACGGCACCGGCCTTGGCCGATCCGGCCCAGCATTACCAGCAGCACTGCGCGGTTTGCCATGGCGTCGACCGACTGGGCGGCACCGGCCCGGCCCTGTTGCCTGAAAGCCTGGAGCGGCTGCGCAAGCCCGAGGCGATGCGGACCATTTCACTGGGACGCGCCGCAACCCAGATGGCTGGATTTGCCGACCGGTTGAGCAAGGACGAGATCGAGGCGCTGGTCGGCTTGATCTACAGCCCGAGCGCCAAGCCGGTGAGCTTCACCGATGCCGACATCCGTGCCTCGCGTATCGTCAACCATGCGCCAGGCAGTCTGCCGCCCAAACCGGCGGCGGTGTTCAAGGGCGTGGACATGATGAACCTGTTCATCGTGGTGGAGACCGGGGACCACAGCGTCACCGTGCTCGATGGCGACAAGTTGGAGCCGATTCACCGCTTCGCCAGCCGCTACGCCTTGCACGGCGGGCCGAAATTCACACCCGACGGGCGCTACGTGTTCTTTGCCTCGCGCGACGGCTGGATCACCAAGTTCGACATCTGGAACCTGCAGGTGGTGGCCGAAATCCGCGCCGGCATCAACACCCGCAACGTGGCGGTCTCGGGTGACGGCAAATACCTCGCAGTGGCCAACTACTTGCCCAACACCCTGGTGCTGCTCGATGCCGACCTGGACCTGCTGAAGGTCTTGTCGGTGAAGGACAAGGATGGCAAGGTCAGTTCACGCGTATCGGCCGTGTACGATGCCGAGCCCAGAAAGAGCTTCGTGGCGGCCCTGAAGGACGTGGCCGAGGTCTGGGAGATCAGCTACAACCCGAAGGCCGAGGACATTCCGATTGGCATGGTGCACGACTTCCAGTACAAGGAGGGCGCCTTCGTGCCGGGTTTTCTCAATCCGCGTCGCACCTACCTGTCGGAGCCGCTGGATGACTTCTTCTTCACCCAGAGCTACAGCGAACTGATGGGCACCAGCCGCGAGGCCGGCAAAGGCCAGGTGGTGAATCTGGACGTGCGCAAGAAGATCGCCGACCTGAGCCTGCCGGGCATGCCGCACCTGGGCTCGGGCATCACTTGGAAGTGGCAGAACAAGACCGTGATGGCCACGCCCAATCTGAAGGACGGCCTGATCACGGTGATCGACATGGCCGACTGGAAGACCATCAAGACCCTGCCCACGCTCGGTCCGGGATTCTTCATGCGCTCCCACGAGAACACGCCCTATGCCTGGGCCGATTCGATGATGAGCAAAGCCAAGGACACCCTCACCGTGTTCGACAAGCGCTCACTCGACAAGGTGGCTGACATCCGCACCGATCCGGGCAAGACGCTGGCGCACATCGAGTTCACGCGCGATGGCAAGTACGCGCTGGCCAGCCTGTGGGAACGCAAGGCCGACGGTGGCGCCTTGATCGTGCTCGACGCCGCCACCTTCAAGGAAATCAAGCGCATCCCCATGGACAAGCCGGTTGGCAAGTACAACCTGTTCAACAAGATCAGCCGCTCCGAAGGCACCTCGCATTAGCGGCGCCCCAGACCCGGCTGAGCCGTCGCGACGCTTCAGGCCGTGTTGAGCGGAATGCGCACTTTGGGGTGCGGCGTGACTTGCAGGCGCTCGCGCCCGGCTGACAGGCCAATTTCCTCGTCCGACAGATAGCACGCCGGGTCTTCCTGCCAGGCGTCGCCGGTGAGCTGCTGCGCGCGTACGCGCGTGTTGCCGCCGCAGACGTCAAAGTAATTGCATTCGCCACAGCGTCCCTTGACCTGGCGGGGGCTGGCCTTCAGGCCGGCCATCAGGGGGTCGCTGGTGTCTTGCCAGATGGCGGAGAACGGCCGCTGGCGTACGTTGCCCAGATTGTGGTGCCACCACATGGTGTCGGGGTGCACGTTGCCAAGGTTGTCGATGTTGGCGACGTTCACGCCGGAAGAGTTGCCGCCCCACTGCGCCAGCTTGGCGCGCAAATGGGCCTCGCGCTCGGGCATGTGGCGGCGCACCCAGTGCAGCAGGTAGACGCCGTCGGCGTCGTTGTTGCCTGTGACGTACTCCTTCTCAAGCCCGCGTTGCAGATGCTGCCAGCAGGTGTCGAACATCAGGTCCATCGCCTTGCGGGTGGTCTCCAGAAAGGCGTCATGGCCGCGGTTCTTGTTGCCGCGCCCGGCGTAGTTGAGGTGCGAGAGGTAGAACTTGTCGATGCCCTCGTCTTCCACCAGTTGCAGCAGGGCGGGCAGGTCGTGCGCGTTGTCCTGCGTCAGCGTGAAGCGCACGCCCACCTTGATGTTGGCCGCCTTGCACAGCTTGACAGCCTGCAGCGAGGCATCGAACGCACCTTGCTTGCGCCGGAACTTGTCATGCGTGTCGCGCAGGCCGTCCAGACTGATGCCGACGTAGTCAAAGCCGGTGGCCGCGATGCGCTCGATGTTGGAGGCGTCGATCAGCGTGCCGTTGGTGGACAGGCCGACGTAGAAGCCCATGGACCTGGCGCGCCCGGCAATGTCGTAGATATCGGGGCGAAGCAGCGGTTCGCCGCCGGACAGAATCAGCACCGGTACCTTGAAGGCGCGTAGGTCGTCCATGACGGCGAACACCTCATCGGTGGTCAACTCGCCGGCGAAGTCCTTGTCAGCCGAGATGGAGTAGCAGTGCTGGCAGGTCAGATTGCAGCGCCGGATCAAGTTCCAGATCACCACCGGGCCGGGCGGCTTGCGTTGGGGCCCCATCGGGGTCGGGTGGGCGATCTCGTGCAGGTACTGGCTGATGCGAAACATGGTCTTCTCCTAATCAATTGGGGACCGAGCTAACGATCCGTCCCACAAGGTATCAGTCTCTCAAGCGCAAGCCGGTCTTCTTCAGGATCCGGGTGCTGTACAGCACGTCGTGCGCGCGCGCGTGCTCACCCAGAAGGTCGGCAATCAGCGCTATCTGCGCTTGTACTGCCTCGCGGTTGGGCCCATGCACCATGGCAAACAGGTTGTAGCGCCACTGCGGCAGATGGCGCGGCCGGCGGTAGCAGTGGCTGACGAAGTCGAACTGGCCGACCCGCTCGCCCAGCGCATCCACCACCGCGTCGGAGACATCCCACACCGTCATGCCGTTGGCCCGGTAGCCGATTCGGTAGTGGTTGGGCACCACGCCAATGCGCCGGATCAAACCCAGGTCGAGCATGCGCTGCACCCGCGCCATCACGTCATCCGCGTCGAGTTGCAATTGCTCGGCAATCGCCTGGTAGGGACGTGCCACCATCGGCAGGCCGCCCTGGGTCGCGACAATGATGGCGCGGTCGGTGGCGTCGATGCCGCTGCGCTGGCCGCCGGGCGGCGGGTTCGGCGCCGCCGGGGCACTCACGGCGCTTGGGGCGCCTGGAGCGGTCGAGCCGGGCTTCATACCTGCAGCTTGAGTTCGACAAAGAACTCGCGCGATTTTGGAAAATTGAATACCTGGCAACCGGTGTCGTGCTCGATCTCGGCGATCACCTGTCCAATCTTCTCGGGCGTCTCGGTGGCCAGCACGAACCACATGTTGAGGTGGTGGTCGCGGGCATAGTTGTGCGCCACCTCGGGCCGGGCATTGACCTGATCGGCAACCTGCTCAAACACCTGAGCCTCGGCATGCAGTGCCGCCAGCGTGAAGGCACCGCCCATCTTTTCGATCTGATACAGCGGGCCGACGCGGGTCAACAGGCCGCTGTGGAGCATGTCCGACAGGCGTGCCAGCAGCGCCTCCTCGCTCACGCCGATGCGCTGCGCGGCCTCCAGGTAGGGACGTTCACACACCGCCAAGCCACCCTGCAGGGTGTTGATGATGGCGCGGTCGAGTTCATCCATGGACCATCTCGGGCGGCGTACTGTACTGCGCGCCGCACTGCTTGAAGCGCCTGCAACTGAACAGCACGGCATGCGGGTAGGCGTCGAGCCGGCACAGCGCGGACAGCGCGTCGATGCGCGCCGCCACTTCGGCCCGATCCTTGCCATGGATCATGCAAAACAGGTTATAGGGCCAAGCGGGCAACTGCCGGTTGCGCCGGTAGCACAGGGTGACGCGTCCGGTGCTGGCGATCTCGCGTCCCAGCGCGCTGACCTGCTGGTCGGGCACATCCCACACCGCCATGGCATTGGCGCGGTAACCCAACTCATGGTGGCGTACCACGACGCCAAAGCGTTTGACCACGCCCTGCGCGCACCAGCGCGCAATCAGCGCCATGGCATCCGCCTCAGGCAGACCCAATGCCGCATAGGGTCGCGCCACCAGCGCCAAGCCTGGTTGCAAGGCAGCCAGCAGGGTTTGCTCCGCAGGGCTCAGACGCTGGCTGCCCGCGGGGGTGGAAGCACGATCGGCGTTGGCGGCGCTCTCGTGCTTGGGTGGCGGCCCAAAGGAGAAGGTCGCGCTGCTAGGCGCCGCCAGATCAAAACCCAGGTCGATGTGAAAGTCTTCCATCAGGGGCAGCACCAACACGGGGCCGCAGCCGCACACCTGTTCAATCTGCCGCAGCACCGCCTGCAGCCGCTCTGGCGAGGCGGCGGCCGCCACGAACCACAGGTTGTAGACGTGTTCACGCTGGTAGTTGTGGTTCACCTCGGGCAGGGCGCTGACCAAGCCGGCCACCTCGTCCAGACGCTGTGGCGACACGGCCAAGGCCGCCAGCGCGCTGGCCCCGATCGCGTTGGGTCGAAACACAGCGCCCACCCGGCTGACCAAGCCGCGCTGGCGCAACTGGCGCAGTTCATCCATCACCTGTTGCTCGTGCGTGCCCAATTGCTGCGCCAGCACGGCATAGGGGCGCTCGGTCAGCGGGAAGTCCCGTTGATAGCGATTGAGCAGCGCGAACTCGAGCGCGCTCAGTTCGGTGGGGGCGTCGTCGGGGTCCATCGGGCTGGCACCGTGCACGTTCAAAATCCGATGCGCGCGGCGCGGGCGGTGAAGAAAACCCCGCTGGGCGACTGCGCAGGCAGTTCGCCACGGCGGGCGAAACTGCTGGTGTCGTAGACCACCACGCGGTTGTCGTCCCGCGACGAGATCCAGACCGATTCACCGCGCGGCGCAAACTCCATGTGCAGCACCGCCCGTCCAGGCTCCAGCCGCCGCACCACCTGACGCGTTTCGGTATCAATCACCTGCACCTGTCCGTTGTCGGGGAATGCAAAATTGACCCACACCTGGCGCCCGTCGGGACGCGCGATGACAAACACCGGTTGGCTGGCCACCGCAATGCGCCCGGCTTCGAGCCAGGTCTCGGTATCGACGATCAGCACCTCGTGGCGCCCAATCGCCGGCACATAGGCATAGCGCCCGGCCACCGCCCAGCCACGCAAGTGCGGCATCTTGTAGACCGGTAGTTTCTCCTGGCCCTTGCCGTAGCCATTGAGGATGCGACGTACGCCTTGCTCGGGGTGCCACAGGTCCAGCAGGGCCATGCCGTCTTCACCAAAGAGGCCGGCCAGATAGTGGCGGCCATTGGGGGTGATCAAACCATCATAGGGCTCGCGGCCCACGTTTCGGTACTTGTCGATACGCGGCGCCTTGGGTTGGCTGAAGTCGCCGACCCAGATCTCGCCGGCCTCGAACAGGCTCCAGACAAAACGGTTGCCGGGGGCATCGGCCAGGCCCACCACCTTGGCACGTTCGCCAGCGGGGCCATAGTTGGACGGTACGTCGGCCAGCAGCTCCAGCGTGTCCGCACTGAAGACCTTGACACCTCCGGGGCTGTAGTTCTGCACGGCGACCAGGCTGCCGTCCTGCGAGATGGCGCCACCTATGCTGTTGCCAGCCTGCACGATGCGGCGCACGACCACGCCCTTGAGCAGATCAAGCTTGGACAGGGCACCATCGCGCCCAAACACGTAGGCGTAGCGGCCATCGCGCGAATACACCAGCGAGGCGTGAGACAGGTCGCCCAAGCCCTGCACCGTTGCCAGGGATGTGCGGTGCGTGGTGTCGACAATTTGCACGCTGCCACTGGCGCGCTCGATCACCACGCCCAAATCACCGGTGCCACGTAGCGGCGCGCTGGCACAGCCCACCAGCAGAGTCAACAGGCCAACCGTGGCGGCACGACACCATGTATTAGTGGACACTGGGGAATCCTTTCTGCAGATTGGCGACGATCCACTCGGCCTCGGCGTCGTTGACGAAGCGGCTCCATGGCGGCATGGCGGTGCCGGGGCGGCCGTGCAAGATCGTGGCTTTGAGGCTGTCGACCGGTTTGTCGCGCAAGGTTTCGGGCAGCAGGGCCGGACCCAGCCCTCCCTTGAGCGTCAATCCATGGCACGAGCCACAGTCTTGGCGCACCAGGGTGATGAGCTCGCCCCGCCGGGCCAAACTGGGCGTGGCGCCGCTGGTTTCGCCGCCTTGGGCCAGCGCCGCCAGCGAGATGCCGCAACCCAACAGGCAAGCGCAGGCAAGCCGGACGGCGTGCGCCAGACGACTGGTCGGAGTCGACGGTAACAGCGGAGGATTCATCGTCAAGCAAGGGCAAGAACGCCGGCGCAGTACGGTCTGCCACCGGGTCGAATGGGTTATACCAAGCTTCGCGCGCAGGAAACCGGACTGCGTCGATTTGAGCGAGGTCAATTCCATTGTCATTGATTTAGGTCAATTTTGCGAGATGGTGGGCAAGTTGCGGGACACCCTGAGGTGGTTTGGGGCCACGCGGGCCGTGTGACGTCCTGGACTGCTTCAGCAGCGCAAGGTATCCCGATGGCGGCCGCGCCGCCAGTATTTCTCGATCTCGACCGTCACCCACACGACGCTGGACAGGCCCAGGCAGAGCAGCAGCTCGCCCAAGCTCAGTGGCTGGGTCTTGAAGATCGGATTGAGTAGCGGCCAGTAGACGATCGCCATCTGCAGGCCGAAGGTCAGCAGCACGGCCGCCAGCAGCGGGCGATTGGAGCCCAGGCCGAGGCGCCACAGTGGCTCGCGCTCCGAGCGAATCGCCAGCACATGAGCCATCTGCGACAGGGTGAGCACGGTGAAGACCATGGTCTGCCAGTTGGCGTGGCCGTTTGCCAGCGCCCAGGCCTGGACCCCCAGACACAGCGCGCCAATCAACAGGCCGATGGCGAGAATGTGCTGCCACATGCCGTGCGCAAACAGGCTCTCGGTGGGCGCGCGCGGTGCACGCTGCATGATGCCGCGTTCGGCCGGCTCGGCCGCCAGCGCCAGGCCGGGCAGGCCGTCGGTAACCAGATTGACCCAAAGGATGTGAATCGGCAGCAGCGGGATCGGTAGCAGCAGCAGGGGCGCCAGGAAGATGGTCCAGACCTCGCCGGAGTTACCGGTCATGGCATAGCGCACGAATTTGCGGATGTTGTCGTAGATGCGTCGCCCTTCGCGCACGGCAGCGACGATGGTGGCGAAGTTGTCGTCCAGCAGCACCAGGCTGGCGGCCTCGCGCGCCACGTCGGTGCCGCCCTTGCCCATGGCCACGCCGATGTCGGCGCGTTTGAGGGCCGGCGCATCGTTGACGCCATCGCCGGTCATGGCGACGAAGTGCCCCCGCGCCTGCAGGGCCGCGACGATGCGGATCTTTTGCGCCGGATCGACCCGCGCGTAGACGCGTACCTCGGCCACGCGGGCTTGCAGGCTGGCGTCGTCCAGCGACGCCAGATCGGCGCCCGTCAACACCGGGGCGTCGGCGTGCGCGATGATGCCCAGCCGATGGGCGATGGCGCGCGCTGTCTCCGGGTGGTCGCCGGTGATCATCACCGGTGTGATGCCCGCTTGCAGGCAGTCGCGCACCGCCGCCTGGGCCTCGGCGCGGGGCGGATCGATCAGCGCCACCAGGCCCAGCAGTTCGAGCTGGCTCTCCACCGACTCCAGGAGGTTGGTGTCGGGCAGGCGCTCAAAGCGACGGCGCGCGAGCGCCAACACGCGCAGGCCCTGGGCGGCCATGGCCTGTGCCTGCGCCAATTGAGCGCCAAGGTCAACGGGCTCTGCACCATGCGGGGTCCACTGCAGCACACAGCGGGGCAGCACCGATTCGGGCGCCCCCTTGGTATAGGCCAGGCACGCGGTGCCGCCGGCCTGCGTGTCGTGGTGAAAGGTGGTCATGCGCTTGCGCACGGCATCGAACGGTTGTTCCTGCACGCGCGGCAGGCACGCGTCGAGCGAGGCCTTGTCCAGACCGGCGCTCAGGGCCGTGAGAACCAGCGCCGTCTCGGTGGGGTCGCCAAGCCATTGGCCGTGCTCGGTTGGCGTCGCGTCATTGCACAAGGCCGCC
>Ga0208262_1000794_pt1 | contig 9851 bp, 8 predicted proteins | sample LakWasMet15_LOW5_2_FD_183863 | JGI IMG/M metagenome (GOLD analysis project Ga0208262, IMG submission 183863) | Freshwater sediment methanotrophic microbial communities from Lake Washington under simulated oxygen tension - Sediment Metagenome... | ecosystem: Environmental > Aquatic > Freshwater >... | reverse complement strand
CGGCGTCGGCACGCACCTCAAGCTGGTTGCGCCAGAGCTGGTGCGCCGCGGCCACCGGGTCTGCGTGATCACGACGCGGCGCAAGGGGGAACCTGCGGTGGAGCAATGGGAGGGTGTCACCATCCATCGGGTGTTCACGGCCAAGGCTTACGGCTTCTACCAGGGGCTACCTTCCGTGGCGACGGTTCGGGCCATCTTCGAGCGGGAGAAACCAGATCTGGTACACCACCACTATGTGGGGTTCATGATGCGCCAGGTGTGCCGCGTGGCGGAGTCGCTCCAATTGCGCCAGGTATCCACCTACCACTTCGGCGCCGAGGTGCTGACCCAGCCGCTGCCAATGCGGCCGTTTCGTGGCCTGATCCGGCGCTTGATGGTGGATTTCAACAACCGGTTCGACCTGGTGATTGCCCCTTCGAAGAACCTGGCCCTGCAGATCTCGCGTGACGGGGTGCGCACGCCAGTGCGCTACATCACCAACCCCGTGCAAAGGCCGAAAGCGGATGTCCTGCCCGCCGAGCGTACGCCCGGTTTTACCGTGCTGTACGCCGGCCGGCTCGGGCCGGAGAAGAACATTGGCTACTTGATCAAGGCGTTTGCCGCGCTGCTGAAGTCGGTGCCGCAGGCCATTTTGTGGATCGCCGGACGCGGACCCGAGGGGCCGGCCCTGGAACGCCTGTGCGCGCAGTTGGGCGTGAGCGATCGGGTCCAGTTTCTAGGTTTCCTGGACCATGCCACGCTGGCGCGCTACTACGCCGCCTGCGACGTATTCGTGCTGCCCTCGCTGCAGGAAGCCCAGCCCCTGGTGGCCATGGAGGCCATGTGGTTTGGCCGGCCGGTGATCGTCACCAGGGCCATCGTCGCCGCCGAGGAGATGGTCGAAGAGGGCCGCAATGGCTACATCGTCGACCCCGACTCGGTGGACGATCTGACGGCTCGACTCAGAACCCTGGCGGCCGAGCCCGCCACGCGCGCTGCCCAGGGTGAAGCCAGTCGCCAACGCGCCGCCGCCTACCAGCCGGAACTGGTGGTGGATGCGCTGGAGGCGGCCTACAAGGATGTCTTGGCAAGCGGCGCGCATGGCTAGTGCGCCTGCTCGGCCGCGCTATCGGGCGGTGTTTGTATCGCCGCATCTGGATGATGCGGTCTTCTCCTGTGGCGGCACGATTGCCAGACTGGTCCAGGAAGGGCCGGTGCTGGTGCTGAACCTGTTCACGCGCTACCTGTCTGAAGTGAAGGTACGCGGCGTGGTGCTCGGGGAGGAGCGCTACCAGGAGGAAGCCGACGCGGCGCGCTCTCTCGGGTTCGAGTCGCGTTGCCTGGGCGAGCTAGACGTCTCTTTCCGGCGTGAGGCCTATCGCAAGCTGGGCAATATCTTTCGTCCACCCATCGCTGAAGACCGGGACTGGTTGCCCGCCTTGCGTCAAGAAGTCTTCGCTGCGCTGGGGGCACTGGATTTCCAGCAGCTCTACGTGCCCCTGGGCATTGGCTGGCATGTGGACCATGTGCTGACTCATCAGGTGTTCGAGTCCTGGGCTGACCGTGGCAGCCTGTACTACTATGAGGACGCGCCCTATTGCGGCATTCCCCACAGCACGCGCTACCGTCTCAACGAACTGGGCGTGTACCCACGCGACAGCGATGATCACAGCTTGGCGCCGATCAACGAGACGCGGGCCTGGTGGCAGTCGTCGGCGGCCTATGCCAACACCGCCTTGATGAGGAATCTCCAGCCGTGGATTGTTCGCAAGTTCGCCGTTCCGGTGGTCGGCTTCTACCTGTACCGCCTGATGGCCCTGCACCGTGGCGGACTTCCTCAGCGCCCGATGAAGCGATCCCTGTCATCGCAGCTCGTGTCGATTGAGGAGCAATTCGATGCCAAGGTTGAGGCCATGGCCCTCTACCGCAGTCAGTTCCGGGAATTCTTTTCGGACCGGGACGACTGCGTGGCGACGCTCTTGGGGTATGGCCGCTCTATTGAGCCGGGAACGGGACGCGTCGAGCGTTATTGGCAGATCTCTGCTGCCTGATCGGCGTCACCGCCAAAGAGAATGGCCGCCCCGGCATGTCTGCCGACGCGGCCATTGATTCTGGCGTTATCAAGGGATTGTGTGACGAAGGCTCTGTTGTTTGATGAACATTCAGAAACGCTGCATCACAGCATGCCGCTTACTTCTGCAGCCGGCGGCGACGGCCGACCCAACCCAGGGAGGCCAAAGCCAAGCCAAACAGGGCCATCGAATCTGGCTCGGGGACAGCAGCGGTGATCAGGATACCGAAGTGCACGGTTGTATCCAGGAACTCAGCAGTCTCGAAGCCACGGCAAGGGGCGCTGCTACCGGTCGCTGCCAAGCAGGCGGCGGTCGGCAGGAAGTTGAAGCCCGAGGTCATTTCGAAGAAGCTCACCGAATACAGCACTGGATCATCGCCGCCGGCGCCGTCCGTGTCGTACCAGAAGTCAAAGTTGGCCGCTTCATTGTCAATCACGAAGATGTCGGCACAGCCGTTGATGTTCTTGCCAACGTGGTTCACACCGCCATCCGCGCAGAGTCCTTCTGGCTCGTTGGGGGTTTCAAAGAACTTGATCTTGAACAAGATGTCGCCTGGAGGCAGACCCGGCAGGCCAGGAGGCGTGTTGGGGGTCAGTTGCAGCGTTGCCAGGATATCCACGGTGTTCAGCGTGGTGTCAAAAACCGGATGGTTCAGGTGAGTCACGTCAATCGTGGCGGTCAGCGAGCTCAGGGGCACGGCAACGGCACCTGCGGGATTGCTGATGTCCAGACCGCTTTGGCCGGCAGCAGTAGCAGGCGTACCCCAGCGCAGCGACGTGTCGCCAGCGCTCAAGACGGGGCAAGACGCTCCGGCGCAACTGGGGTTGACGCTGGCGGGAACAAATACGGCGGTGTCTGTCACATCCCAGACGGTTACGACTGCCGCCTGCGCGTAGCCAGCCATCATGGCGATTACCGCTGCCGCGGTGCGGATCAGTTTGCGTGTTTTCATGGGTTACTCCTTGAGATCGACAGAATTACTTGAGAGTCTGATTGCCAGTGCTGACAATCTCGCACTTGCGGGAGTACACAAGCATGGTCCGTGCCAATGTTCGGCACTTCCATACAAATCAAGAACTTACGCGGTAAAACGACGAAGATCGTCGGGTCCGCAGAGGCGGACTGGAAAGAATCCTGACAGTCGATTGCGGCGGATTCGCCCGGCTTGCGGCGAGTCTGCGCTATCGGGGCGTGCCGGTTCCTCGAATCTGGCCGCCTCCTCGTCCCGTGGCGCAGGCGTATAGTCGCTGCAACCTTGGCCAGGCGCGCTTTCCGTCGTGCGCCCGGAAGATTGCCCGCTCGTCTGCGAAAGCCCGTCCTTACCCCCGCCACCCCATGACCGTGGTCCTAGTCACCCTAGCCGCAACGCTGTTGATTCAGCTCGGCTACTTCTTGTGGAAGCTCTCGGCCACGGGGCAGCCCAAGATCGGCGAAGCGTCCGCCTTGCGGGTGGCGCATGCCCTGGTCACCGACTGGCGCTGGATGCTGGGTTTTGCCGCCACCAATGTCGGGTGGCTGCTGTTTGTCCAAGCCACCGCCCTGGGCGACATCAGCCTGGTGCAGCCGCTGATGTCGGCCGGCGACCTGTTGCTGGTGATCCTGGCCGTGGTCGTGCTCAAGGAGCGCTTGGTCCGCATTGAGTGGGCGGGCGTCGTGCTGACCGTGCTCGGGGCCGTTGCGCTGGCGATGGAGGCGCAGGCCTCGACGCTTGCCGCCTTCAGTGGCCTGCGTCTGGCCGTGCTGATTGGTGCGGCCGCGCTGCTTGCGGGCTTCATGCTGCTGGCGAACCGCCGGTCGCGTCGGCCAGAGGTCTTGCTCGCCTTGGTGGTGGGACTGTGTTTTGGCGCCGGCTCCGTGTTGACCAAAGCCCTGACGGCCGAGTCGTCGGGCCCGGAGCAATCGGTCTTCTCTTGGGCGATTCTGCTCAACCCGCTGCTGCTCGCTGTGGTGCTGGCCAATGTGCTGGGCCTGATGCTGCTCCAGGCGGCCTTTCAGCGTGGCCGGGCCTCGGTGATTGTCCCGCTGCAACTCGCCATGGCCAACGGGATCACCGTGCTGGCAGGTTTGCTGGTCTTTGGCGAGCACATCACGACGCTACGCGCCGCCGGCATCGTGCTGATTGTCGGGGGCACCGCGCTGCTTCATCTCAAGCCTTCATCAATTCAGGCAGGTCCCGTCTGATTGAGCGACTGGCCGGTACTTGCGACACGCCGACGCGCGCGAAAAAGCCAAAGGCATCGCCCTCTGTGGCACCGACGAGGCGTTCAAAGTCGGCCGACAGGTCAAGCGCTTGCCTGCCCAATTGCGCCTCGGTCGAGAAGCGCCGCCCGGCGCGGGCGTACCAGCGAAAGATGACCGGCGTCATCTGCGGCTGCAAATGCAGGCCCTGGTGCGTCGCCGTGAGCCAGATGCGCTGCACCGCAATGCCCAGATCGACCCAGTCGGCCAGCGTCGCCGGCGGGCGCCTGGGGCGCACCAGGAGGTGGGCCGCGCAACGCAGGCCGGGCAGCAGGTCAAGCTGGATTCGCGGCGCGACCGTGCCCAGGAGAAAGCGGTTGAAGAAATGAACCCGTCCCCAGCTCTGCATGACCCAGCGCATCAACCGGGCGGTGGCGGGGTCAACCCCCACGGCCTGCTCCGGAACGCGGTCTTTGCTGAAGCGGGCTTTCCACTCGATGATGTCCCGGTGGACCGGGTACGCCTCCGGGCAGGTCAGTCGGATCCTCGCGCTGCGCCACAGCAAACCCGCCACGCGCCGGCGCGCCTGCGATGACTCGAACAGCTGGATGTCAAAACCGTCGCCCGCGGCGCCGATCAGCGCCTGGCGCTGAGTCTCGGTGAGCGCGGTGGTCTTCATCGGGCGGCGCTGCACGGTGCGGCGCTCAATGCACTCGAACAGAGGGTCCCGTGGCAGGGCCGGATCGGGCGTCAGCACCACGTCGTAGACCGGGCTGCGATGCTCGCCGTGTGATGCAATCGTCCATGAGGCCTTCAGTCCAAAGCCCGACGCCGCAATCCGCATGGTCTCAAGCAGCGCGCCGTGGGCGATGTGACTCGGGTGGCCGTCATAGTCGTAGAGCACGTCCTCCCGCGTGTCAAATCCGTGTACCCTGACATGGCGGTCGTCCACGACCTCAAAGCGCCAGGGCTGCGTATTGTCCCCACTGGGGGCCCAGCGGGCCAGGTCGAGAATACGGGTCAAGGTGTCACGGCTCACAGGAGTCTCCTGGCGAAAGAACTGAGGAGCGGATGCGGACTCTGTGGTTGAGCGCGCATGCTGGGCCACAATGGTAGGTATGACTAACCTTACCATAAGGGTGTCAAAGGGTTCGGCTGCGCTTTCACTGCGCGGCCCACTATAAGTTGAGGTGTCCATGACAGACTCCATCGCGTTCGACTACGATCGCGCCTTTTCTCGCAACATTGGCTGGGTGACGCCGACTGAGCAGGCCACGTTGCGGAAGTCCCGCATCGCGATCGCGGGCCTGGGCGGGGTTGGGGGCGCCCATCTGCTGACCCTTGCCCGCCTCGGGATTGGGCACTTCAACATTTCCGATTTCGACGATTTCGACGTGCACAACCTCAATCGTCAAGCCGGTGCCTTCATGCCGTTCATGGGCCAGCCCAAGATCGACACCGTGGCCAGAATGGCGCGTGACATCAATCCGGATATGGAACTGAGGCTGTTCTCGCAGGGCGTCCGGCCAGAGAACATTGATGAGTTTCTGCGCGATGTGGATGTCTATGTCGACGCCCTGGACTTCTTCGCCCTGCCGGCGCGGCGAATGGTGTTTGCCAAGTGTCGCGAGAAGGGCATCCCGGCGCTGACCGCGGCGCCTCTGGGCATGGGCACCGCCTTTCTCTACTTCAGCCCCTCTGGGATGAGCTTCGAGGAATACTTCAAGGTCGACGGACATGAATCCGATGAGCAATACGCGCGCTTCATCGCGGGCCTGTCGCCAGCGATGGTGCAACGAGACTACCTGGTGGCGCCGGAAGCGGTGAATTTCAGGGAAAAACGAGGCCCGTCGACGGTGATGGCTTGCGATCTGTGCGCCGGTGTGATGGGCACGTCGGTCGTGAAGCTGCTGCTTGGCAGGGGTTCCATCCGAGCCGCGCCGTGGGGCATGCACTTCGACGCCTACCATCAGAAACTGAAGTTGACCTGGCGACCGTTCGGCAACGCTAACCCCTTGCAGCAACTGCTGCTGAAGTTCATCCGGCCCGTGCTTCGCGGGCGCGCCGGTGCGTGAGATGGCACTGCAACTTCCGGTCGCCGCGAGACCTCGCGCCAGCAGCGGTTTGCGCGCCGGCGTTCAGATCAAGAAATGCGATTGGACTCAACCAATTTGGGTAAATGCGTTATATTCCGGCCAAATCCGGGAAGTTGATTGACTGTTTGTTTAGGGGGTACGTCGTGCAGAGTTCTCATACCACTTGTCTGGCCCGCGCTGGCTGGGCCGTCCTGCTTGTGGCGGGCGCGTTCCTGGCAGGTTGTGCCAGCACTTCCTCCAGTCTTCCGCCTGCGCCGACATCGGCGGCGACCCCCGGCTACAACTACATCGTCGGCCCTGGTGACACCTTGAGCATCGTGGTCTGGCGCAATCCGGAGTTGTCGCAGACCGTGCCGGTTCGTCCTGACGGCAAGGTATCGACCCCGCTGGTTGACGAACTGGTGGCGCAGGGCAAGACGTCCGTGGAAATCGCGCGTGACGTCGAGAAGGCGCTGTCCAAACTGGTGCGGGATCCGGTGGTGACCGTGATCGTCACCAACTTCGTCGGCCCCTACAGCGAGCAGATTCGCGTCGTCGGCGAAGCCGCCAAGCCGCAGTTCCTGCCCTACAAACAGAAGATGACACTGCTCGACGTGATGATCGCGGTGGGTGGACTGACCGACTTTGCCGATGGCAACGGCGCCTCCATCCTGCGCACCTCGGAGGGTGACAAGCGCTACTCCGTGCGCGTCAAGGATCTGATCAAGCGCGGCGATATCTCGGCCAACGTCGAGATGAAGCCGGGCGACGTGATCATCATTCCCCAGGGCTGGTTCTAATCAAGCCCACCGCGCAGCGCAAGCCCTCGGGGCAATTGCGCTGATGGACACGCCCCTCGAACATAGAGACTGCCTCGAATGGATGAATTGATTGGTCAGGTCACGTCGATTGCGCGTGGAGTCTGGAAGCACCGTTGGCCGGGCCTCATCGTGGCGTGGGTGGTCACCATCATCGGCGTTGCCGTGGTGATTGCGGTTCCGGACCGTTACGAGGCCAGTGCCCGCATCTTCGTCGACACGCAGTCGATTCTGAAGCCGCTGATGTCGGGTTTGGCGGTGCAGCCGAATGTGGACCAGCAGGTATCCATGCTCAGTCGAACGCTGATCAGTCGTCCCAACGTGGAAAAGCTGGTACGCATGGCGGACCTTGACCTCAAGATCAAGTCCAAGGAGGCGCAGGAGGCGCGCATCGATGGTTTGATGAGCGAGTTGAAGATCAGCAGCACCGGGCGCGACAACCTCTATGTCCTGTCCTACCGCGACCCCAGCCCCGATCAGGCCAAACGCGTGGTGCAGTCGCTGGTGTCGATCTTTGTCGAGTCCAGCCTGGGTGATTCGCGCAAGGACTCGGTCACCGCCAAGAAGTTTCTGGATGAGCAGATCAAGGGCTACGAGAGCAAGCTCGAAGAGGCAGAAGGGCGGCTCAAGCAGTTCAAGCTGAAGAACATCGAGCTGCAGTCGGCCGATGGCAAGGACATGGCGGGTCGTCTGGCGGAGATCAGCGGGCAACTGCGCCAGGCGCAGCTTGAGCTGCACGAAGCCGAGAATGCACGTGACGCCGCCAAGCGGCAGCTTGATTCCGAGAAGAATCAGAACGCCAGCCTGACTTCCAAGAGCTTGCTGCAGGAGTCGTCCTTGTCGGTCGCGACGCCGGAGATCGACGCCCGGATCGAGGCTCAGAAGCGCAATCTGGATGCGCTGTTGCAGCGCTTCACCGAGCAGCATCCCGATGTCTCCGGCGCGCGGCGGCTGATCAAGGAGCTTGAAGAGCAGAAGCGCAAGGAAGTTGCGGAACTGCGCAAGGCCGCCATGGCCAATCCGAGCAACGCGCCCAGCAACAGCCTGGCTTACCAGGAACTCAGCCGCATGTTGGCCACCGCAGAAGTGCAGGTGGCGGGTCTTCGGGCGCGCGTCGGCGAGTACACCGCGCGCTACAACCGGGCCCGGGACCTGATGAAGACCGCGCCACAGATCGAGGCGGAATTCGCCCAGCTCAATCGCGATTACGGAATTCACAAGAAGAACTACGAGGACCTGGTGGCGCGTCGCGAATCGGCCAATCTGTCGGGTGAGCTTGAGAGCGCCTCCGGCTTGGCGGACTTTCGCCTGATTGATCCGCCCAGGGCCTCGCCCAAGCCGGTTGCGCCGAACCGACTGCTGCTGCTGCCGGTGGCCCTGCTGATCGCGCTGGCGGCTGGTGCCGCGACGGCCTTCGTGTTCAGCCAGGTTCGTGCCGTGTTCTTCGATGCCCGAACACTGAGCCACGTCGTCGGTCTGCCTCTGTTGGGGGTGGTCACATTCGTGGATTCCCCAACCGTACAGGCTAGTCGCAAAGTGGAAATGCGGCGCTTCGGGCTGGCCTCGGGTGGGCTGCTGGTGTTGTTCGCCGCAGGCATGGTGGCGGTATCTCTTCTTACTGGCCGCCTCGGGTGAAACAACTATGACGAGTCTGATTGAACAAGCGAGTGAACGCCTGGAGCAGCTCCGGCGCGCGGGAGCCGACATGCCGCAGCCGGCGCCACCCAGCGCCAAGCCGCAGGAGCTGGCGCAGCAGCGCGTCGAGGTGGCCAGCGCCGCGCCCGCACGGCAAGTCACGATCGATCTGCAGTTTGTCGCCGCCTCCGGCATCGTCACGCCGAACGCGCCGCGTTCGCAAGTCGCCGATCAGTTTCGCGTCATCAAGCGCCCGCTGATCAGCAACGCCACTGGCAAGGGGGCTTCGGCGATTGCCAATGGCAACCTGATCATGGTGACCAGCGCGCTGCCCGGCGAGGGCAAGACCTTCACCGCCATCAACCTGGCGATGAGCATCGCCACGGAACTGGACAACACGGTCATGCTGGTCGACGCGGACGTGGCGCGCCCATCCGTGCTCAATATGCTGGGCTTGCCGGCCGGCCCGGGCTTGCTGGATCTGTTGGTGGACGAGCAGCTCGATGTCGGCAGCGTGTTGCTCAAAACCAATATCGACAAGCTGACGATCTTGCCAAGCGGCACCTCGCATGCGCGCGCCACGGAACTGTTGGCCAGCGACGCGATGGCGCGGCTGTTGGAGAGCGTGGCCAAGCGCTACGCCGACCGGATCATCGTGTTTGATTCGCCGCCGTTGCTCTTGACGACCGAGTCGCGTGTTCTTGCCTCCCACATGGGGCAGATCGTCGTGGTGGTGCAGGCGGAGAAGACCTTGCAGGCGGACGTCGAGCAGGCGCTGGCCACGATCGAGGCCTGCCCGGTCAAACTCATGGTGTTGAACCAGGCCCGGACCACGCCCAAGGATGGCTACGGTTATGGTTACGGATATGGGTATGAGCACGTGTGATCGCTGGTGCGCCGGCAGCGCGGGGCCGGCGACGTCGCTGACAGGACTGACGGCCGCCTTGCTCGTCTTCTCGCAGTTTGCCGCCGCGCAGGAAGTTGCTTCCGAAGGTGGTACCCGGCGCGGCGTATCGATCCAGCCCTATGTGTCGGCCTCGGGCACCTACACGGACAACGTGCACCTCAGCAATACCAACAAGCAGGGGGACCTG
>Ga0208262_1000787_pt1 | contig 9924 bp, 8 predicted proteins | sample LakWasMet15_LOW5_2_FD_183863 | JGI IMG/M metagenome (GOLD analysis project Ga0208262, IMG submission 183863) | Freshwater sediment methanotrophic microbial communities from Lake Washington under simulated oxygen tension - Sediment Metagenome... | ecosystem: Environmental > Aquatic > Freshwater >... | reverse complement strand
GCTCGTCGGAAAACCAGTGATCAGGGCCTGGCAGATCATGATCCATTGTGAAATGCTTCTCGAAAATTCGTGCTCCGCGCGCCACCGCCAATGCCGCGGCAAGCGGCCCCTGGGTGTGATCTGAGAAACCAACAAGCAAGCCCGGAAAGGCATACTGCAGAGTTGTGAGCTTTGCGATGTTGACGTCTTCGGGCGGAGTTGGATATTGCGAGGTGCACAGCAGGAGCGCCAGCGGGTATCCCTCAAACCATCCCACCGTATCCAGCGCCTGGTGTACTTCAGCCAGATCACTCATGCCACAAGACAGAATGAGTGGCAGATTCGCTGCAGCATAACTGCGCAGAAGCGGCAAATTGTTGAAGTCGTCGGAGCCGACCTTTATGGCCGGTACGCCGATGGAGATGAGTAGGTCGAGGTCCGGCTGGTTTTGTGGCGTGGAGAAAAAGGTAATGCCGACGAAGTCGCTGTGCGTCTTGATGTCGCGCCATTGCTCAGGGGAAAATTCGTGGCGTTTGAACATCGCCAGCATGGATTCGGTCACAGAATTACCTTGCGACCGGTAGGTAAACGGCTGCTTAGGGTCGCCGCAGAATTCTTCCGCCGTGAAGGTTTGAAACTTGACGGCGTCGGCCCCAGCTTCTTTGGCCACTTCGATCATGCGCTTGGCCAGCGCGAGGTCACCGTTGTGGTTGATGCCGACCTCAGCGATGCAAAAAGGTGGATCATCGGGGCCAATGCTGCGACCAGCGATGGAGAAAGGGCGATTGGCGACGCTCATGCGTGATCCTCAAGGACTTTCAAGACTAATTGGGTGCCGGAGCCATCACAGATAGCGCTGGCATTGTCTATCATTGCAGACAGTTCGTGAGTCTGAATCGCATCCAGGGCTTCTGCGTAGCAGGCGGGCGTAGTATCGGATGCCACGCCCAAGGTCAGTTGTGCCCCAATTTGATGCATCATCGTGGCGATGGGGCGCTGATTGTCACCTAGAACTACGACAAGGCTGGGCAATCCGAGTGCACATTTTTCCCATGTCACGCTGCCGCCGGCCGTTACAGCCAGATCGGCCGCGGCCATGATCTGAGCCATGTCAGATGCCTGTACGTGCAGTGAGGCGCCGGCAACGACACCCAATACTTCCTGCAGGCTTTGTAGGGCAGGGAAAGCTTGACCAACCACCACATCGATATGAACCCACTGCCTTCTTGACAACTGGACACCGGCGATGACCTTTGCGGTTTCATTCGTGGGGTCGCTGCCGCCCATGAAGACCAACAACCGATCCAGGACGGGTACTCTTCGTCGAGCCAGGCTCGCAGGACGCATTGCATTGAATTCCGGGCGCAGCAGTGCGTACGTTGGCCCAACCAGACAGGTGCAATTGCGCGGCACTCTTCCGACATAGCGTTGCGCCATCGCTTCAACCAGATTCTGATCAAGCAAGACATGGCAAACATGTTCCCGATCGGCCAGATCATCGATAACCATCAGCTTGCGGCAGTGAGGTCTTAGGGCCAACTCCCAGCGCGCGTCGAGCGCATAGTGGTCGATGATCAACCAGTCAGTTGTCACATCGCGCAATACCGCTAGGGTTTGGGCTGCGTCGGTTTGCCAGTTCGCTCCCAGCCATGCGGCATGAACAAGGTCAGCTTGATGGTCGTCTGAATCAGGCAAATCCTTCGAAGTGCCTTCCGGCAAGCCAATGGCCTCATGTCCGCGATTCCGAATCAGATCCAGCATGTGTCCTGGGTGTTCACGGCAGATGAAGCGACAGTCTGCACCGGCTGCCTTGAGTGCATCGGCCAGCGTCAGACAGCGCATGACGTGCCCCGAGCCGATCTGAAGCGATGCGTCAGTGCGGAAGCTGATGTGTCTGCCGTCCACGAGAGTCTCACCCCGCCCGCAGAACCTTGAACATCCATTCGGCCCGTTCCCAGTCTTCCAGAGTATCGATGTCCTGTACGCGATGACGGGGCAAGATCACCGGCGCTGAATCCTCTGAAAAAATGGCCTTGCCGGAGCACCACGCGTCCGCCCTTCCCCAGTAAAACTGACCGGCGTCGTGAAAAGCCTGTGGCAAGTCTTGTGACCGAGTGTTGAAATGCTCGGGCTGGAACATCTCCACCCTTCCTGCTTCGGTCAGCCTGATCGCCCTCTGAATTGGGAATGCGTAGCTGGTGACCGAGAACGCGAAATCTGCGTGGGTATCCACTAGAGTCCGCAGTCCCAACAGCAAATCTGCCGCCGCCACAAAAGGTGCGGTTGCGTAAATGCAGCACACGGGATCAACGATGTCGCGTTGCGCACGGAAGAACTCGATTGCATGTGCCACCACTTCGGATGTTCCTGTATGATCGTCCGACAGCGCTGCAGGTCGCATGAAGGGAACTGCCGCACCGAAATCCTTGGCCACTGCTGCGATTTCGTCGTCGTCCGTCGAAACGACGATTCGTTCGAAAAGCCCGCAGGCCTGCGCCGCTTCTATCGACCAAGCGATCATCGGCTTGCCGCAAAACATCTTTATGTTTTTTCGTGGGATACGTTTGCTGCCGCCACGCGCGGGAATGAGAGCGAGCGTCATACAGACATGGCCTTTTGGAGAGCGGCAACAACAGCATCCTGCTGGGCATATGTCATCGTTGCGTACATAGGCAGACTGATGGCCGCGGCGTAGTACCGCTCTGCCTCCGGAAAATCCCCCAACTTGAATCCCATTTTTGCATAATAGGGTTGACTGTGGACCGGGATGTAGTGCAGATTGACGCCAATACCTTGATCGCGCATCTGCTCAAAGACCTGCGCGTGCGTGCATAGCATCTCTTCTAGCTGCAGGCAAACCACATAGAGGTGCAGGCCGGAATAGCCATCGGCATGTTGCCAAGGTAGTGTCACCTGCATACCCTTCAGCAGTTCGCTGTAACGGTGTGCCAACACGTGGCGGCGCGAGACATAGTCATTCAATCGCTCCATCTGGCTCACGCCGAGCGCGGCCTGCAACTCTGTCATGCGGTAGTTGAAGCCCAGTTCAATTTGCTGGTAATACCACAACCCATCGGATGCGTGAGTCATGCGCGTCGGATCGCGTGTGATGCCGTGGCTGCGCAACAAATCCATGCGCTCTGCGAGCACGGCATCATTGGTCAGGGCCATGCCTCCTTCCCCAGTGGTAATTACCTTAACCGGATGGAAGCTGAAAACCACAATGTCACTGTAGCGGCAGTTGCCGATGGGTTCGTTCTTGTACTTGCCGCCGATGGCGTGGGAGGCATCTTCAACGATCCTGAAGCCGAAACGCATCGCCAGCGCATGAATCGCCCGCATATCGCAGGGTTGACCACACAGATGCACTGGCACAACAACTTTGGGCAGACGCCCCGACTTTTCAGCCCAAATCAGCTTGCGCTCCAACGCCTTGGGGCACAGGTTGTATGTGTGCGGATCAATATCAACAAAGTCCACTTGCGCACCGCAGTACAGCCCACAGTTTGCCGACGCAACGAACGTAATCGGACTGGTCCATAGCCAGTCACCTGGACCCAGGTCAAGCGCCAGGCAAGCAATGTGCAACGCAGACGTGGCACTGTTGACTGCGACTGCATGGTGGGCGCCGCAGTAGCGGGCCACTGCCAGTTCGAAGCGAGGCACCATTGGGCCTTGGGTCAGAAAGTCTGACTGCAGCACCGATACCACGGCATCGATATCCGCTTGAGTAATGTCTTGTCGACCGTAGGGGATCATGTGCGAATAGTCCTTGCTCAGATTGGGCACATCAACGCAGCGTACGTGCGATGATGCTCGCTACCCGTTCCGCCGCTCGCCCGTCACTTGCGAACTGCGCTGTATTCACTGCGTCTCCAGACAATACTCTTTCGAGAACCGCAGGCAATTCCTTCGTCGAACAACACGGTGTAGACACGCCCATCGCAGCAAGGCTGAACGAACTCTTGACCGCCTCCGAGTGCTCCAGGGAAACGACGGGCTTTCCCGCGACGGCTGATTCCAGACCAACCGTTGAATTCTGCACTACAACCGCCTTAGCTGACAGTATTAGCGGATGAATGGGCTCTTGGGATGGCACGCTGAAATGCACCCGTTCCCGGTCCGGCAAACGATGAAAGGTGTGCCATTGGCTTGGGTGGTAGCGTATGACCAAAGCCAGATCCCTTCTGAGACTGATCAAGTCACGCAAGGTAGCTTCTACACTCTCAGCGAACTCGTGTCCGTGTTTCCCTTCTACCGTCCTGCCACCAGGTGACTCGATCTGCCCTGCCCAAAGAATGGGAGACAGACCTTGCCAGCCAAGGTTCTTGGCAAAGGCGACCGCCGCAGCTTGGTTGACTGTCGAAAACAGGCCATCGAACGCTGGGTTGCCTGTCACCTCGACGCTCTTGGGGTAAAAGCCATGCTCGGCAAGCCGCTGCTTGACCGATTCAGAGATCACACAGGTGCAATCGGGTTTGGCTATCTGATGGACATAGGTATCGTCGTCCAGTCCGAAAAGATCGACCATGCCAACGCTTGGTATACCCTGCTGGATCGCCACCTGAATTGCCGCCCGTTCGCTACGGGGTGAATTGGTCGCTACCACAACGTCGGGCTGAATTTGGTCCAACAAACGTCGCATGAAGTTCAATGGCCTGAAGCCGTAGCGACCCTCTGCAGCATAGATAGCTGCCGCACCATCTTGACCAAACTGAAATATTAGGTCAAGGTAATTGATTCCAAGGTAGGCAATTGTCTCTTGCTCGCTCACTTCAGGGCTCGAGTTGCCAAGCATTAGTCGTCGTCCCCAGCGCGTGGCGGCGTCGACGTCAACCAGGTGCAACAAGTCCTTGTAACCCAACGGCGACGCACCCGCTGCGACCGCCCTGGCATAGCCTGTCGTCAAGGCGAGAAGGATGCAGGTCACCTCAGGTGCTTGCGTCCTCAAGACCTCAATCACCGGCAACACCATGGAGATGTGCCCTCCACCATATGCCACAAATAGCGCCTTTCTCAAGCCCTTCCTCATTGGGCAATACCCGTTTCCCAGAGGGCCAGGGCAGCCAGCGCGCGTAGTTCGCGAGTGAAATTGGCGTCACCGGCCCGGTGACGTTCCAACAAGGAATCCACCACAGCGGGTTCGAAAAAACGGCCCAGCAATTCACTGCCCCTGAGAGTCTCGCTCAGCCAGACGTATCTCTCGTGACGGAACCAGTCTCCAATCGGCACCGTGAACATCTGTTTCTCGCGGTAGGCCAAGTCATCGCCGATCAACCGCGCGGCGGCACGTTTGAACCAGTGCTTCTTGTCGCCATCAGCTGACAGTTTGGTATCACCGCGTGATCGAAAAGCAAATTCCATCATGCGATAGTCCAAGAAGGGTGTGCGCGCCTCAATGCCGACCGCCATTCCCATGCGATCGGGTTTGACGAGATTGTTGCCGGACAGGAGCAATTGCATGTCCAAGTACAGTGCTTGGTTGACGCGATCAAGATGCTGAGCCTCCTCAAACCATGGTTGTGCAGCCTGCACGAAGCTGTCAACACCTTCGACTTGCATACGCGCCTCTGGCCGATACAGAGCGTGCTTGGCCGATGGGGAAAAAAGAGAAATGCTGTCGAAATACTGGCGTTGGAAATCTGCGGCCGGCATCGTCCGCGCATCAGGCCGCGAAAAGAAGGCTCCATATTTTTCGTAGCCTGCAAACAGTTCATCGCCGCCGTCGCCAGTCAACACCACTTTGACGCGTTTTGCGGCCAACTCACTCACGCGCAGCGTTGGCATGAAGGAGGCGTCGCCGTGTGGCTGGTCCAAATGGTGCAGCACGCGGGGCCACTGCGCCAGCATGTTGAGCTCGGCCACTTCGCTAGTGTGATCGCAGCCAAACCGCCGCGCAGCTTGAGCAGCAAACGCGGATTCATCGTAGCGCGCATCCTCGAAGCCGATGCAGAACGTTCTTACAGGGCGGTCCACATGACGGGCCATCAAGCCGACAATGGTGCTTGAGTCAACACCACCAGATAGGAACGCACCAAAGGGTACATCGGCGCGCAGACGGATGCGCGTCGCGTCATCCAGGGTTCCCATGAATTCCGCAGCCCAGTCCCCAAAACTGAAGTCACGCTCGCGCTGCTCCGCCAAGCTCCACCAGCGCCGCGTCTCCACGTTGGCTCCACGCGTGAACTTCATCCAGGTTCCAGGCATGACATGCTTGATTCGCTGCCACGCGGTCCACGGCGCTGGAATGTAGTTGAACGTCAGGTAGTGATGAATACCTACCGGATCGATAGTGCCAGATGATCCCCGCACATCTCGGACGGCCCAAAAAGCCTTGATCTCCGACGCAAACAAGGTTCGTTGGCCATCATCCAAAACATAGAGCGGCTTGACACCGATACGATCGCGCACCAGATACAGCACGTCCTCGCGCGCGTCGTCGATGGCGATCGCGAACATGCCATTCAAGCGCTTGATACAAGCGATTCCCTCGCGTTCGTACAAACGCAGTATGACCTCGGTATCGGATTGGGTATCCAGTCTCACTCCCTGCTTCCGAAGTTCGGCCGCAAGCTCGACGTAATTGAATATCTCACCATTCTGTACCACTGCGACACGGCCGTCGTCACTCACAAACGGTTGGTGACCACCACCCAGATCAATGATCGACAATCGGCGATTGCCAATCGCCACACCGCGCTGCGGCTGGTGCCGGATCCCCTCGTCGTCCGGTCCGCGATGGGCGAGCGCATGAGCCATGGCTCGCAACCCCTCATCCGATGACGGCCGCCGCGCACGATCCCAATATCCGAAGATTCCACACACAGGTCAGTTACTCCCGCGCCCACACAATCGCGCCAACGTCCACCACATAACCTTGAGGTCCAACCAAAGCGACGCATCCCGCGTGTAGCGCAGATCCGCCTCCAAACGCTGCGCCTGGCTCGACTCGGAACGGTATAGTGCCTGCGCCAGCCCAGTGATACCAGGACGCACGCTGCATCGTTGTGCCCAGTCCGCGTCACTGTATTGCTGACGCTGCGCCGGCACATCCGGGCGCGGCCCAACCAGGCTCATGTCACCCAATACGACGTTGACCAACTGTGGCAACTCGTCAATGCTGGTGCGACGAATGAAGCGACCCACTCTGGTTATTCGTGAATCCTCGGCGCAGGTGAAATACGGGCCAATCTCTGATGCGTTCGTCACCATGCTGCGAAACTTCCAGATTCGAAACTCATGCCCATGCAAGCCCAGCCGGGTCTGCCTGTAAAACACCGGGAAACCACTCTCGAGCACCACAGCCAACGCCGCCGCTATCAGCAATGGGCTGAGAGCCGCCAGTGCGAGCAAGGACAGCCCGATGTCCATCAGCCGCTTCATACTGGCGCCGACCTCGCCGGCTGCATTGCAGCAACGGAGGCGATGACGCTTCTGATTCGCTCACGATCCGCTTCCATCTGCTCGACACTGCGCGCCATTAACTCTTTCTCCACCCTTCGCAGCGCAGCCACCTCGGCGTCAAACGGCACCGAGGAGTCGCTCCGATGAAAAGTACGGGACAGAATCACGGACCGAGACCCCAGCCGCAGGTGTTCTGCCAAGACGTCACGTCCCGGCAGGAGCCCTTCGTCGATGCGGGCGATGCCACCGAAACCGAAGCGGAGACCGTGATTCCTGGCGGCCACCGCCACCCGGTCAACCACACCATCGGCCAGTGGCTCGAACATGAAACGACATCCCAACGAAAGGTGCAGGTCATTCAGGCCAACATAGACTTCGTGTAGTCCCGGCGTGTCAATCCACTTGCCCAATGATCGCAGCGCACCGGCAGTTTCCAGCAACGCAACCACTGGCGCGCGCCCCGCCACCAGCGCAGCAAACGATTGCAGTTCCTGTGCATCGGTGAACATTGGCAACATCAGCAAGTCGGCGCCCTGCGCGAGCACGGCATCTACTTCAGAGGCCGTCCGCGCGTGCATCGGATTGACCCGCACCATCAAGGACGACCTTTTGAGAACGGACTTGATGCGACCAACATCAGTCAACCCGTGGGTGCTGATGAAAGTGTTTCGCCCCGCTTGCCGCTCTGCCTTGCCCAATTGCTCCAGATCGACAAACAGGCGCATGCCGCCCAATGCATCGCATTGCCGGGCGAAGTCAACGTCGTTAGTGATTTGAATCAGTTCAATCATGTCGGTTTCGATTATCGCCGGACGGCCACTCGAAGCTGGGCTGAACAGGCCCAAGTTACTGCTATCACTACGATAGCAGTAACAGCTGACATGACAATACCCAAAGTTGTAGTCAACTTCATTCCCGCGATCCCGGTGAGCCTGGAGAGCCCCACAACAACCATGAGCGTGATAGTCGGAATGCACATGGCCCGCCACGGCAGCCAGAACAGCGCACCACGGGGTAGACCTATGTGTACAAGCATCAATGTGACAACGGCAATCCCAGCGTACAACCCGTCAAGTGTCCACATCAATGCCACCCCATCCCCCGCACCATGCGCCGCACCCATGAGTGCCATAGCGAGCAGAGCACCGACATAGGCCCAAATCGCAGACTTGATCCTGCCTTGGCTGGCCAAGATCGTCATCGCCACCGCCGTCAGTGCTTGCGGCAGCAAGCACCACGAAGCGACAGCACCCCACTGTGCGATCTGCGCCATGCCGGCCGGGCTCATGCGACCCCAACCAAACAGGATCTGTGCGATTGCCGGCGCCCCAACCAACAGGGCCGCAGCGCTGGCACACGCCAGCGTCCACGCCAACATAAAGGCACCACGCACGACAACTCCGACATCGCCATTCCATTGCCCATCCTCCTTGCGAGGTTTGTCGAGCCGGCCGCCGTGGGCCGCCGTGCGCCGACCAGTACCAGCTGAGATCGCGCGGGCAATCGCCGGGAACGAGAGGCTAGCAACCAGTTGGATCGCCAAGATCAGAGGGAGTTCAACCAGCTTCCACGCATAGCTGAACGTCGCCAACCCGCCCTCCCCCCCAGTCGAAGCGATTGACCTCGCAAACAGCGGCAATGCCAGGGGCAACCCAGACGCGAGCATCGCCCACCACCAGTCAGCCATTGGCGGCAGCGGTCGAATCGATTCACTGCGCACCGCCACCGAAGCGTCCCGCCGAATGAACAGGCGTGAACGACGCTGCGGATGCGTTAGGGAAAGCCGCCACCTGAGCCAACCGAGTCGACCGAACATCGCGACAATCAACCACAATCCGAGCTGTCGCACGGCTGACAAGGCGTCCAGGTCACGCGCAATCCACCACAGTCCCATCACCAGGATCGCATTCACCACCAGATTCGCGGCGTACATACCCACGAAATCCTGCTCATTCTGCAAGGCTGTCACCCACAGGGCTGCCAGCCAAGCAGCGGGGAGCGCAATTGCACTCCATCCGATAGCTGCAGCCGCCGCAGCGCGAGATTCCAGCGGAAGGCCAGACGCCAGCCACCGCACCACTTGGTCGTCAAACAGCCACAGCAGGACGGCCAGCGTCCCACCAATCAGAGTGACCCAGCGCTGAAGTTGCCCGATAGACCAGGCTCTTTCTTGCGGTTCCTGACCGGCCCAGTACGGCAACAGCACGTAAGTGAACGCTCCGCCGGCAATCAACCCCACGACCAGATCGGGCAAAGTCAGCATCAGCACCGCCAGGTCACCAAGCGCCGATGCACCAAAGGCTGCCGCCTGGGCCGACTCGCGCAGCAGCCCCAGGAGGCGGCTCGCCAACAACAGGCTCAAGGCCAATACACCAGCTCGAAGAATCATGACTCGGATTATCAAACTCATTTCCCTACAAGGGCTTCCTCATTTTTGTCAACTGAAGAGAACGGAACTGCGACGGGCTTGAATTGCGAAGCAATCTGACCCCGGAATGCATTTCCTTGAAACCTTCGTCACCCTGGCAATTTTGGTCGTTG
>Ga0208262_1000779_pt1 | contig 10004 bp, 3 predicted proteins | sample LakWasMet15_LOW5_2_FD_183863 | JGI IMG/M metagenome (GOLD analysis project Ga0208262, IMG submission 183863) | Freshwater sediment methanotrophic microbial communities from Lake Washington under simulated oxygen tension - Sediment Metagenome... | ecosystem: Environmental > Aquatic > Freshwater >... | reverse complement strand
GTCAGATAAGCCCTTTGACTCTTTCAGATTCGCCTTTTTATCAGCAGCTTCTGCGTCTATTTCATCTTGCTGGTATTTATAATAATCACTCATTTGGTAAAACTCCTGCATTAGCGGCGGCTTTCATTATTTGGTTGGCGGCATTTAGGTTTCCAGCGAGCTTACCTGCAATAGAGGATTCTCTAGCTGGATTGGTCATGTATGTGCTGGTAATTATGCGCTTTATTGCGTAAACAATCATTTCATGGTCGGTAGCTGGGAAACCAGCATTGAGTAGTATTTTTTCAAAGACAGGGGTTAATTTGTCTATTTCAGAATCTACCAGTGCCTTAGATGCTTTTTCGATAATGCGGAAGGCATAGTTTCCACTCTTGACCATCTTATCAGCAATTTCAGGGCTTAAAAAACTGAGTTCTTTTAGCAGGTGTTCATGCACAAACGGCTCAATATCAGCAACTTTATTGACTGACTTAACCGCTTCTTCGAGTGCTGGAATGACGGGAGAGTAGTCAAAATACTTTTCCATTATGTCATCTAAAAAGCCGTATGACCTATCTTTAAAGCCAGCATCAATACCAACAAAGTCATCCTCGCCAATAGTTAATCCATGCGCCTTGGCATAGTGCATTAATGCGGCGATAATATCCAATTCCGAAATGCCGCTAACATAGGATTTTCCAGAATCAGCAAGTGTCAGCGACTTATCAACCGACACCTTTACATCATATCGGCTTGAGGTTGTGTCAACAACCTTAACAACCTTGCTTTGCTCTTTAGCTATTTTCTTTAATAGCGGCGTGGTTGCCAGCGTGTCATTAAGGATAATTGAAAAGTACGGCGGTGGTAACGTGTAACTTTTTGAGTAAAACACAAACTTTTGCGCTTTGGTGCGATACCCTGACACCTCGCTGGAATAGTCACTGTACAGCTTAACGCCTGATTCAGTGGCATACGCTTGAGTATCTTCGAGTTTTGCCGCCCGTTTGCACATATCGGTATAGCCGTTGTCATCGGGAAGAATTACTTTGACGCTGGCAATGTTAGCGGCATGTAGTCGGAAATTATTACTACTTGCCATACCGCCTTTCTTAAAGTCATAGACATAAATAACATTGGCATAATCTTTTGATACCTCTGTCACGATATTAAAACTTGGGGCTTCCTCGGTATCATCTGCATCTAAAACAAATGCACCAACAACAATAGGAATACCCGCTAAAATAACGCCCGTACCGTTAGCAATCGCTCTGGCAATACTAGCAGGGAACGCGCCCTTATCAGCGGCTTGCGTTTCAACGGCTTTAACCGATGATTCAATCATGCCCTCAGCCATCGTTTTGTTGTCTTGCCACTGGGTAGCGATAGGGCCGCCGCTGGTGATGTCATAACGGATATAATCATATCCTTTAAGTATCTCTAAAAATGACTTGCCTTTGGTATTATACGACCAATTCTTGACCTCTCTAACAATTATTCCCGCGCCAATTGCGTCGGGATAACTTTTATCAATCTCGCCGCTATAATCAATCTTGAAAAAATCACAGCTACCGTCTATTTTTTCCTCTAGCACTCTAATCGAATCATTCAGATCAGACAATGCAGAAGCATTTTTAATCTTGGCGGTTTCTGTTTTGGCTTCACGCTTCTTTATTTTATCGCGTGCCAACGTAAGGTTATTCAAGTCATTCAACGCCGCCTGAACGTAAGCAACCGCTGTGGGATTAGCCTGTAGCCATTCTGTTTGCTTGGCAATCGTGGTTAAGTTAATCAACTGACGTTCACGGGTGCTTTTTGCCCGTGCTTCGGCTTCTTTGGCTTGCAGGTTTTCTTGATAGCGTTCCATAGCATCTTTATCGCCTACGCTTTCCATTAACGCTTCCATCTGTTCACGCGACATACCGCCTTGAACATCAATCTTGTTAGTGGATTGGTCGGACATTAAACTGCCTATCCAGTCACCTTTGCGCTCTACCATTGACCGTTTTTGTTTGTCAAAAGTACCATCGGCATCGTAGAAAAAGATATTAACTTTTGCGGTACGATTGCCTTGACGTTGACCGCGCCCGTTACGTTGCTGCAAACTGTCAGGAGTCCAGCCGATTGTTAAATGGTGGATTGCCTGTGTGCCTATTTGCAGGTTAATACCCACTTCGGCTTTTTTGTTGGCAAGGATAATCTGATATTTGTTATCGTCACCATCGGCATTGAAGCCGTTTTGAACATCGAGGATATCATCGGCCTCATTATTGGTTTTGCCCGTCACAGTGGCTATTTTGGACGCTGGAATGCCGCACTTTTGCGTTAATAAGCGGCGTATTTTGTTATGGGTTGCCAGTATGTCACAAAAGATAATCTGCTTAACAACCGATGATTTTTTAACGGTATCGCCGTCTTTAACCATACCACGTGGGTTCATGATCTCTTTACTGACATTATCCAGCAACGCGGCGATTTTAGGCGGTATCGTGCAGTTAAGCGTTAGTCCTTCCGTGTCCGCCAAGTCCTCAAACGCGGTAATCTCTAGTGTTTCCATTGTGTCAATAACAATGCGTGTGTCACTGTCGATAAGATAGGACTCAATGTTTAATTCAATCCATTCTTTAATCGTACCCGTTACCTCATCGGTCTTTGAGATGTTATCAGTAATTGCCCCGTCTCGAGTGTAAGGGTTCATGCGAGGCCTAACAGATTTGATTTTCTTGCTATTGAACTTTTCAATCACCTGCTTAGCAAGTGCCAGTTGTTCTTTTGGAAAAGTAAAGAACGTAGCGCGATCATCTAGTTCGCTATCCATTACTAACAATTCCATGTTTTTAAGCAAGTTGAACGGGTGTGCCATTAACTCAACGGTTAAATCAAACTTTTCCATTGTCCTGACAAATGCTTGTTGATCGCCACGGTTTTTACTGGGGTCATTTTTTGCGGTGTTTAATGAATCAATCGCATAACGAAACGCGCCCTTGTAATCCTTGAGCATATCAATAATGTCATCACCCAACTGTAAATCTTGTATGGCGGTATCGGCTTCAGGAACAATAATCTGATCGCCCACATCCTTGGCAGTTTTAATCACACAGGTATTTTTAATCGAATTGCGTAACATCGCTACGTTATCCAAGCCCTTGAATACTGATATTACCCGCTCGATACCATCAATACTAACGTCTTCCTCATCTTCACGGGTACAAACGATTTCAAGGAAACTATCCGCCCCAGCCGCGCCCATCATGAGGTTATTAACCTTATCCTGACCGACTGACAAAGAAAGCATTGAGTAAACTTCTAACGGGCTATTAGTTATCGGTGTCGCAGTGAGCAACAGCACGCCGTCATTAAGCGGTGTTTTTCCGCGAATAACCCACAGCTTAGCCTGTGCATCAATAGCCCGTTTAGCGGCTTTTGGCATGGACAAATATTTAGCTTCTTTGGTGTTGGTAGCGGTTGACGCGTTTTTAAGTAAATGCGCCTCGTCAATAACAATTGAGTCAATGCCTAGGTCTTCCAAGTTTGGCACATTCGACTTTTTATCATTCAAAACCGTAGTGATTTGCGTTAAAAAATACTTAACCTTTTCATCGGTCTTTTTATCGCCTGTCAGTTGAATACTGTCATCGTTACGGCGCAAGTAGTCGTAATATCCCTCAACACTTTCAACCTTAAGCCTAATCATCTGGAACGCTTCATAGGTCATGAATATCTTGCTATGATTGTTTTCCATAATGCGGCTTAAATCAACAGCGTATTCGCTGGATTTAACAGACTCATTGCCGTCTTTATCAGCACGCAAGCCGATAAACAGCGTGTTATCCATTGATTCATACGCCTTGCCCGCCTCTTTTTTCCAGTTGGATAAGGTGCTGCTTGGCACTACGAACAGGGTTTTGCTTTTAACGCCCATGTTGTGAGCATATTGGACGGCGGCTAATGCAGTGAAAGTGTTGTGAGTGACAACAAAGTCATCGGTAACATAAAGATGGTCGGGTGCATCAACTGAGATACATTGAGCAGGTTTATTGCCGATTGATTTAACTTTTTTGATGTAACGGATAGGCGAATACTTAGTTTTTGGCAAAACTTTATCGCGCTTTCTTTGGCAGTAGAACGGGTTAATATCGCCGCTTAATTTCAGTGAAACAGTGTAGTGCAAGGCACAATAAACACGCTTGCCATCAATATCAACGTAGGACGGTAATTTTTCTGTTATGGTCGCATTGCCGCCCAAACTTTGAGCGATAAATACCACGCCATCGGCTAACTGTTTTGATGAGCTTGAAAATTGTACCGTGATACCGTCTTTTGAAACGTAGCCGTCTGTGTCCATTAATCCGCGTAGCAGTTCAATTCTATCGTCTACACTTGATAGCAGGTAATCAGTTGGAATGAATTTAGTTAGCGAGCTTGCACCATCTAAGCCATAGTCATTTAATGCTTGTCTTACGCTGTTTTTAACGCAACTAGATAACTTTGCTATTCCGTAACGGGTGCAATGCGTTTCTTTGTTGTTTTTATTGGTGTTTAGTGAAACATCATCAGGTAATAACCCGCTTAACTTTTCAGCAATATCCAAATCATCATTGCAAATTGTTAGTGAGATAGATTTATGCGTTATATTACCATCACCAAGTATAACGCCTAGCGCGTACGGGTGAATTAGCAATTCACCGCGACTAGAGAACTCAACGGGTTCAACCATAGGAATTGAATAATTAACCGTGCCATTATGCGGCAAGAAAAGGGATTGCCTAATCTCATTAAGGCTCTTAACTTGGTAGCCCATACGCCCATCTTTTGGGAACGGTATCAAGCCTTTTTTAACCTTGCCTATGTAGTTTCTATCAACTTGCGTTCTAACTGCCCACAAGTGTTCATCGCAACATTCACTTTTTGCGCCATCATTAAAAGTGACTTCAAAAATCTCTTTTTCGCCTTGCGGATAAACGCCTGTAACTTTCGTAGGTTTGCCATTAGATCCGATAACGTAATCACCAACCTTAATGTCACCCATTAATACCCATCCATTAGGCGTTAGAATCTTTGCATCTAACGGATTTGCTTTACCTAGTCCGACATCAAACCCATTGACACCCTTAAATTCCCGCGACATTTGACGCACGAATGAGCATTGATAACCATGTAGCTTAAGTGCTGGATTCATGCCTGCAATGTTTAATTCAGCTTCATCATCAATAGGTCTAAATTGTAGCTTGCTTGCATCGGTAGATTGCTGATTTAACCGCGCTTGAATATCAGGACGCGCCTTAACCCATGAATCAAATTGCGTATTTGCAGTAACTGCCATTTTGCGCAATTCTCGCAGGGCTTCAATGTCACTTAAGTTATCGAACTTTGTACCGCCTGTACTTAGAGTACGCTTAACAAGGTAATCACCGAACCGCTTATTAAGCTTGTCCTGATCGCTTAACTTGCTACCGTTAATTTCAATATCAACAACTTTTTGCCCTTTGTCATTAACAACAATCATTGCATCGGGGTGTACGAACTGCTTAACAAACTCCAGTTTTTCTTCTGCGGTCACATAGGGACTAAACAAGGTAAAGTTCATTTGCGTTACATCTATGGTGTCAACGCGCTTTAAGGCCTCTGCACGTTGCCATGACAGCTTACCGATTAACTCATCATTGCCCTGTGCTTTTTCAATATCAGCATCTAACTTGGTTAAAAAATCAGCCAAGTTACCGACAAAATAATCATCTGCTTTGATGATGCTTTTCCCGTCACCCGATACACAGTAATCTGTACTTTCAAACTCGTTAAAATCATCACCTAACGCGACCTTGGCATCATCAAGGCTAATCCATTTTGACTTAGCCTTGTACATCATGCCTTCAAAAGATTTATCAGCGTCAGTGGCCTTTAATTCAATTGATGACACCTCGCCACGCCAATACTTGGTAAAGCCAGTTTTCATATCGTACTGGTTGCGCACCGATTTAAGCGCATCCTTGACCGAACTGCCAAGGCTTGATTTTGGGCTTTTTGCCAGCTTAGCGATAACCTGAATTTCAGTGGATAGCGCGGGATACTCTTCAAGGTAATTGAAGCCGCGTGTACCAACATGCTGCCCAATGGCTTGCTGCATGGACATTGCCACAACGGTTGCCTGCCAGTATTTTTCCTGCTCGCCATCGTCTAAACTGGATTTAATCTGACTGGTAACTCCGCGCAACCATGCTGGAATATCCAAGCCGCGTGATGTGTTGCGCATGAACTCAGATACAGCATCAACATCTTGCCATGAAACCTTGCTTTCAAACGCCGCGTAGGGTGTGTCGCACTTGGACATAACCTGACTAGCAAAATTACTATCCTCATTATGTGGTAACGCTTCCCATGTGCCGTTTTTATAGCGCAATGTTTGACCTGACTGAATAACTGTATCGCCATTTTTATAAACAATAGGGTCGGTTTCAGTGGTATTAAGCAATGCCCAATCAATGCGTGAAGTCGGGAACTTTTTAAGCATCTTTGCCAGGTCTGGCATGGTTGCACTATTGGTTACGCGGTCGCGCCCCTCTGGGCTTAAATGGTGGGCATTAGGGTCTTTAGCGATAAAGTCGCCCAGTATAAAACGCTCATTCGCGCCTTTGTACCAGTGGCCATCTAGGAACGTGTCCCATTGCACTTTTGCATCAATCAGGGTTTGCGGGGATTGCTCGCGCACTTCGGCAATCTTTTCAGACGCTTCTTTGCTGAATTTGCGGAATACAATAACGTCCGTCATGGTATCAGCCGCCGCCGTGCCGAACACCTCATTAGGCAAGCGATACGCACCTAAGAACTCGGCCATTAAAGAGGCTTTTTGTCGCACTGATACGCTTTTGGCATCCAAGCCAGTGACTACGGACGGGGGGACGATAAACGCGGCCAAGCCACGCGGTTTAAGCTTTTCCAGCGAGCGCAAAATGAAATAGCCCTGTAGGGTTTCTTTTTGGTATTTTGGATCGTGCATAAAGTTATCGCCACGCGCCGATAATTCGCCGAATGGTACGTTCGTCACTACCGCATCATAAATTTCATCGGGGTTTGCTGCTGCCACCTTTTCAAACGGGGCAATCGTTGTGCTGTAAAACTCGTTATCATTAACAAGCTTTTGTACCATGCCGCTGGTTTCCGACAATTCCACCGCGTCAATAACTGAGTTTTTGGGGCTTGTTGCTCCAAAAATACCAGTACCACCACACGGGTCGAGTACCTTACCACCACTAAAGCCAAGCTCAGACAATAATGCCCACATACCTTCGGCTATAGGCGTAGGGGTGTAGTATTCGTATTGGCTACCTTTCATGCCGTCCGCGCCTGTCAATGCCCCGCCTTGACCTGAATACTTGGCCAATACAGCTTTATCAGCATCGGTTACTTGATAATTTTCGTTTTTAACCTTGGCAAGTATTAACTCAGCGGCAGCGTTCGCGGCTTTGCGCTGCTTAGGCGTGCGCTTATCGTCATACTCGTACAGGTGTGCGGTTGATACGCGCTCAATTTCAAGGGATTCAATCAATAGGTTTTTGAGTAAATCAAAGGCATCAAGCCCAGATTTAACAGACAGAACAGCGGTTTTTAGCGTTTGGGTATTCATAACTAGCCTCGTGTGTAATTGAGGCTAGTTTATAGGGGTGTTAGCGGGTGTTTTATTGGGTTTTTACAGTGTTGATATGCTTCTCAATTACAATCCCTATGTGAGCTACCACGCTAGGACATAGACCACCACCTTTCGGTAAAAAATACCCGCCTTTAGGTGAGAAAATTGACCGCATGGATTGAACTATAAAAGAGCTGTCTCCATCGCTTTGCCATATCGCGCTTATCAAGCGGGTAACGCACATGACCCACTCATGTGACTCCAAGTGCGAACAGTTGATAAATATCTCATAGGGCTTTCCATTGAGATTATTAATGGTTATGTACATAGCACACTCTAAACCAGTTGGCTTAATTTTGTAGGTGTAGCCCTGTAGCACATCTTCGCGGTCTGGCTTTGGGACGGCAATAACGACCACTTCTTTTTTATCGCCTGCCACCGCATAGCCTGTAATTTTTTTAGTTATTGCCTTAGTCATTTTTTGCCGCCTTTATAGGCTTTTTTATTCAAATGTTCCCAGTGCTTCTTTGGCTTTTTCTTTAATTCGATTGGCTTAATATCACAATAGTGATGTCTTAAAAAAAAGGTTGTTTTTGGATATTGCTGATAAGGGAATCCATTAGCTATGCTCATTCTTTACCACCTTGATAGTGTGCGTTAGTAGTGGGCATTCAGCGTGCCTTGTATCTGCATCAACATTGTCCTTAATAGGCAAGTCCTTATCTAAGTAACAATAATACAAATACCCATTGGTTTCATGAGAAAAAGGGCATTTATGACACCCGCTGGAAACTATTACTTTTTCTGGCAATTCACTCATGATTGCACCTCTGAAACCGATATTGTTAATTCAATTGCAATATTGGCACGGCTGCTATTGCTTTTTATGCCGCTAATGTTGTTTAGCTTGCCGCACCATTCTTGGCAGTCTTCTTTATCAGCCCACAATTGTTCGCCTAAAAATCCTTTTAATGGGTTTTTAGCTTCACATTTTTCTCTGATTATGTACAGGGTGATTGATGATGGGTTTTGCATTTTTGAAATCCTTAAGCGTGGATAAAAGTGATAAGCGTATGGTGTTGTGGCAATACTTGCTTAAGGCACTTTAACGCGGGTAATTAATCCGCGTACAGCCACAACGAGGTAAATTATAACATCAATCCGTAGAATAAATAACGCACTTATTGGTTAAATTCCCCACCAATGAGGCTGGGTGAGTTGCCGACGGTGATAAATTAACCGATATATCAGACCAAAAAACAAACGCATTATTATCTGGACTCCAAGCTCTGTGAAGGTAAGTATTGGCAGAATTAACAACAAATGATACCTGCTCCTGTATCGACTGACAGACACCATAAACTGAAATAGATTCAATGCTGGCAATGGCTATACTATCCTGTCCCTGCCACGATAACCCTGCGGCATTAACAACAATAGAGCCTACCGCGCCGCAATAATTATCCTGTACTGAAATACCTATGGCATTAATGATAATGCCAGTCGAAAGCCCTATTGCCTTTGCGCTCTGAGATTGCTCAGACTTACCTATAGCATTAACAGCAGTGTACGAAACAGAACTAATAGCACGCGAAAACTGAGATTGTTCAGACTTGCCTACGCCACTTACAATAATTCCTAATGATGATCCTATTGCTTTTGTGCTTTGATACTGCTCAGACAGGGCCGTAGCATTAACGATAATAGATGAAACTGTGCCTATTGCTTTTGTGCTTTGCGCTTGAATAGAACTGCCTACGACACCAGATAATGCAATTGTACCAATTGCGGTAGTCGATTGCGCCTGCTCAGATTGCCCAGCACTATTAACGCCTAAAAATGCAACCGATGCTAATGCTTTTGATACCTGACTTTGTGCCGAATAACCAATGCCGTTTACATTCGCAAAGATAACAGAGGCTACCGCGCTTAAGCCCTGTGTTTGTTCTGATTTTCCTATGCCATTGATGGCTAATGACGCAACATTAGGAGAGGCTTGTGTACTTTGTTGCTGTAAGCTGTTACCAACACCGTTGCAATTAACCAAGCCTGTGGCATAAGTAGATTGTAATTGCGTGCTATATCCTATTCCACTACTTCCTGCCAATGATACCGTGCCAATTGCGCTGGCTACCTGAGATTGATTACTTTGACCTGTGCCATTAATCGCAAGGAATGATAATGAACCTACGGCGGTAATATTTTGGGCTTGATTACTGCTACCTATTCCGCTAATAGTGGCAAAGGAAACGCTGCCAACAGCCTGCGTAACTTGCTTCTGACTGCTCGCTGAAATACCACTAACGCCTGAAAAGCTAACCGATGGAACGGCTCGCGTATCTTGCTGCTGCCAGCTCTGCCCTGTACAAAAAACACTTAATGTTGCTATTGAAGCTATAGCACT
>Ga0208262_1000777_pt1 | contig 10028 bp, 12 predicted proteins | sample LakWasMet15_LOW5_2_FD_183863 | JGI IMG/M metagenome (GOLD analysis project Ga0208262, IMG submission 183863) | Freshwater sediment methanotrophic microbial communities from Lake Washington under simulated oxygen tension - Sediment Metagenome... | ecosystem: Environmental > Aquatic > Freshwater >... | reverse complement strand
GGCAGTGGGCGCGCTCGCCTGGGCGGTGTTTGCCCTGTGGCTGCACGGATTGCTGATCGGCGTGCGGCCCTTTGGCTAGTTTCCCTTGGCGCGGGCTATTTGGCGATCAGCCACTGGATGACGAACTTGGCGGCAAAGCCGACCATGCCGAACGCCAGGCCCAGGAACAGGACAAAGGTGCCGAAGCGTCCGGCCTTTGACTCCCAGGCCAGCTGGCCGATGATGAACAGCATGTAGAGCATGAAGCCGCCCACGCCGAAGGACAGGCCGAAGGCGGCGATTTGCTCCTCGGAGTAGCCAAACATCAGGATGGCTCCGAGGCTTTCGGCGCGATGGGCGCCGTGTCACGCTGGGGCAGCGAGGCGCGGTCGACCAGATCGCAGTAGGCATGCCAGCTGGCGTGGCCCAGTACCGGCATCACCACGATCAACCCGAGCAGGCCAGACAGCAGGCCGATCAGGGTCAGCACCATGATGACGGTGGCCCACAACGCCATCGGCAGTGGGTTGGCCAGCACGGCGCGCCAGCTCGTCAGCACCGCCTGCAGCAGGGTGACGCGGCGGTCCAGCAGCAGCGGCATGGCCACGGCGGTGGAGGCGAACACCGGCGCCGCCAGTACGCCGCCCATCGCCAGCCACAGTTCAAACAACCAGCCTTGCTTGGCCAGCACCACATGCCGGGCGAACTCCAGCGGCGTGGTGATGGGGACCGGCGCCAGCAAGGTGATCAGCGCCGCCGAAGTGATGACCCAGCCGGTGCCTGCCAGTGCCAGCAAGGCGCCGAACTGCACCATGCACCAGTAGTCGTTGCTCCACTTGCTGCCGTGTTCACGCTGCCAGGCCAGCCAGGTGTGCACCACCACGCGGGCGTTGGCCGGTTCGCCGAGCATCAGGGCGCGACTGAGCGCGTACAGGCTGGTGGCCAGCACCGGCGCCATCAGCAAGAAACCGGAAAAGGCGCCGGCCAGTAGCCAGAAGCGATGGTGCGCCACCGTCAGCAGGACCGCGCCGAACAGCGCCAGGGCCAGCCCGTGCACCACGCTGATGCCGCCGCAGCGGCGCATGTCCTGCCAGCCCAGCGCCAGCCAGTGCAGCGGTCGGGCAATGGGCAGGGTGCGCACCGTGCCGAGGCTGGCATGGCTGGGTGGAACGGGTTTGGCGGTGGGCATGGGTCGGTAGGCGTGGTGGCGTGGGGTGGGCACAGCTTAACGCGATTGACCGGCGGCGCTGGCCGGCGCCAGCCTTGCCAGGTCGCATAATGCGGCCACTGACCGCAACCCAGGATCCCGATATGCCGCGCTCCATTCTCGACGAGTCCCACCTTCATCCCGCGATCCGCGAGCGCGTGGCCCGGCACGAGCAGGGCATTGTGCAGGAGGTGCAGGCGGCCGTGGCCAAGCATCCGGTGGTGGTGGTGGGCATGGGCATGAACCCGTTTCCCAAGAAGGCCCGCCGCGCGCTGGATGGGGCCGGCGTGGCTTATCACTACATGGAGTTCGGCAACTACTTCAACACCTGGCGCCGGCGCAATGCGCTCAAGCTGTGGACCGGTTGGCCGACCTTCCCGATGGTGTTCGTCAAAGGCGTGCTGGTGGGCGGATCGTCCGAATTGACCAAGTTGATCGACAGCGGTGAGCTCAAGCGCATGTTGGCCTGAAGGTCAACCGGCGCCTTGGCCGGGCTGGCCAGGGCGCCGGTTCGCGCTGATGGGTGCCAGCCGGGGCCGGCGCGTCTGGCCGATCAGCCCTTGGGGCCGGCGCCGCGACCACGACGGCCCTGGCCGTGCATGGCGTGGGAGTCAAAGATCCCCTTCTGGTACGGCGTCAGCACCGCGTAGAAAGCCTTCACCGCGTCGGCACGTTTGTCCATGGCCGCGTCACGCTCGGCGCGCAGGCCGCGCATCTTGTCGATACGCTCGGGCGTCGTCAACTTGTCCATCTCGGCGCGCAGTTCCATGTGGCGCTTGATGGCATCCGGTGCCGGCTTCATGGCACTGGTGAAGGTGGTCCAGGCGCCCTCCTGGTCAGGCGTGAGCTTCAGCTTGGCTTTCAGCCTGGCGTGATGGCGGTCCATCATGGCCTGCATCCTGGCCGGATCCATGTTGCCCATCTGATGCTCGCCGCTGCCGCGCTGCATCATCATGCCGTCGTGTTGCATGGCGCCGCCGGCGCCCATGCCCTGTGCCGATGCGGCCAAGCCAAGGCCGGCCAACAGAGCGGCCAGCAAGAGAGGTTTGAATGTCGATTTCATGTGGGTAAGCCTTTCAGTGAGTGGGCCTGACGATGGAGTCAAGGTCAGGATGAAGGGAAGTATGGGCGCTGCATGTATCGCCACGATTGCGCGGCGATAAGAGTTTGTAAAGTTGCATCATCGCGCGCGCCTGTTGGCGTTGCAAGCACAATAGACGGCTCGGTCGGCGTTCGCGCGCTAGCGCGGCTGCCGACCGAGTCGTCTGTCAACCCCTGAAAAAGAGTACAAGTGTTCAAAAACGTGATTGTGTATCGCCTTGGCGCGGATTGGGCCGCCACCGTGGCGCAGATCGAAAGCAGCCTGGACGGCGCCCGCTTCGTCGAATGTGGCCCCAGCCAGGAACGCTCGATCGGATGGGTCGAACCACGCGGCGAAGCCCATGGCCCGCTGGTCGAGGCGGTGGGTGGTCAATGGCTGCTCAAGCTGATGATGGAAGTGAAGGCAGTGCCGGCGTCGGTGCTGGCCCGCAAGGTCAAGGAGCAGGTCGACCACATCGAAGCCACGACCGGGCGCAAGCCTGGCAAGAAGGAGAAGCGCGACATCAAGGAAGACCTCAAGCTGTCCCTGTTGCCCATGGCCTTCTGCAAGCAGACCTCGGTTGTGGTGTGGATTGATCCCAAGGCGCGCCTGCTGGTGCTCGATGCGGGCAGTCAGGCCAAGGCCGACGAGGCGGTGAGTGCGCTGGTGAAGTCGCTCGACGGCTTTGCGCCGATGCTGCTCAACACGATGACCTCGCCGGCCGTGGCCATGTCGGAGTGGCTGGTCAGCCAGCAGCCGCCAGCCGGCTTCAGCGTCGACCGGGAGTGCGAACTCAAGGCCACTGACGAATCCAAGGCGGTGGTGCGCTATGCGCGCCACCCGCTGGACAACGACGAGGTGGTGGCCCACGTGCAGGGCGGCAAGCAGGCCTCCAGGTTGGCGCTGACCTGGAATGACCGCGTGTCGTTCATGCTGACCGAGAGCCTGCAGCTCAAGAAGATTGCGTTTCTGGATGTGGTGATGGATGGCCAAAGCAGCGGCAAGAACGAAGGCTTCGACACCGATGTCGCGCTGGCCACCGGTGAACTGCGCCGGCTCATCCCGGATCTGATCGAGGCTCTGGGCGGCGAGGCGCCCACCGCCTGAGCTGCCACCCGCAGCGGCCCGTCACAGAACGCGCACCAGGCTCCACGCCAGCAAGGCCAGCATGGCCACGACGAAGGCCGCCTTGTGGCACACGCGGTTGACGAAGGTGTTTTCAAACGCCTTGCTGAGCCAGCGCCATGGGTCGGCGGCCGTACGCCGGCCGGATTGCGTTCCCAACGGCTGGCCCCCGGGCAGAAAGGCCTGCAGTGCGGCAACCAAGGACAGCAGGGCGAACAGTTTGGCCCAGTCGGACCCGCCCAAGGTCTGGGCCAGGACGGCCGCCACGGTGCCGACCAAGGCACCAGCCAGCCAGCGCAGGCAGGGCGAGGGGCGCAGCCGTTGCCGCTGTCGCCAGATCAGCAAGGCGGCGGCGGCGAGCAGCGCCAAGCCCAGGGCGTTGTCGGCACGCTCCAGCAGGTGCTGGCTCATCCAGGCCCAGACCGGCCACAGCGCCAGGCTTTGCAGCGCCAGCCAGGGCCATTGCGGCGCGATGTCGATGTGGATGCCCCAGCGTACGAAGCCGGGCAGGTGCAGCAGGCGAAGTGAGGGCATGGCGGGCAAATCCTTGGTGGGTAAAGGGCGGTGTGGAGCCGTGCGGCTGCGTGTGGTCTCAGCTCGTGAAGTGGGCCGGCTTTTGGCGGCGCGCGCGGCGCGCCAGCATGGCTTGCAGGGAGCGCAGCAGCGGGCTGGCGCCGCGTGAGCTGTTGTCCGCACGGCTCGGCACGGCGCCGGCGCGTGGCGCGGCCGTATGCAAGTCGACAACGGCCGCCTGGGCGGGCGGCGTCGTGGCGGCAATGATCGCCGCAGCCACCGCGCCCAAGGCGCTTGCCGACAACCAGTTCACCACACTCCTGCGCAAACCGACCATGATCGACTCCTGCAAAGTTTCAACGAAACACTGTGCGAAACTGCACAGGAGCCAATGTGCCCGGTGACTGCGAAGCGAGTTTGAAGATTGTTCGCGCTGTGTGAACTCTGCGTGAAGGGTGCCACCGACGCTGGCAATGCCGACCAAGCAGGTAGCGCTCGGGCCGGGCGATCAGGGGTGGGCGCCTAATCGCGCCGCGATTTCACGGCAGCTGTCAGCCGGCTCGCCGGCTTGCGCGTTGTGGACACATCCCGACAAGCTCAGAAAGCGATGATCTCCTCCAGCCATCCGCCTGAACATGACCTGCCTCTGATCAGCCGCTTCGGTTCGGCCGACGCGCGCGGCCGGCTGTTGACGGAAGTCGACTTCAAGTGGCTGATGGCGGGCCAGGGATGGTGGATCAATACCGGGCGTTTTCACTCCGACGCTGCCTATGCGGCCGCGCTCTTGCGCTTGGCGCTGAGTTCCGGTTGCGCGGCCTTGCGCGAGTGCGCCACGGTGCTGAGCGCGCAGTGTGATGCCCCGCCTGGCGGTGATGGCGGCCCGGGCATCCGAGGCTAGGGGCTAGCCGGTTTGCAGCACCGGTAGCGACAAGGTCGCCAGGGCGCCATGGCCCGGGGCGTTTCCGAGTTCGATGCGGCCGTGGTGCAGGGCGGCAATCTCCTTGACGAAAGCCAGGCCCAGGCCGGTGCTCTTCTTGCGGCTGTGGGGTCGCGCCAGCGAGTAGAACTTTTCGAACACCTTGTCCCGCGCATAGTCCGGTATGCCCGGACCGTGGTCGCGCACGCCGATACGGGCGCGGCGCGGATCGCAATGCAGCGTGATCAGCACCTCACTGCCGGCGGGCGCGAAGTCGATGGCGTTGTCGATCAGGTTGTCGACCGCGCGGCGCAGCAGAAAGGCGTCGCCTTCGACGTGGGCGTCCACCGGCGCGTCCAGGCGCAGCGTGATCTGGCGCGTGCCGGCCGCGGCCTGGGCGCTACCCAGCGCGTCGCCCAGCAAGGCGCAGAGGGCCACCGGCTCGGTGTGTTCCAGCACGCGGCGGGATTCCAGCGCGGTGAGCTCCAGCATGCGGTCCACCATTTCCTGGATGCGCTGGGTCTCGCGCATGATGTTGCCGACGAAGCGCTGCTGCTGCGCGGCTGGCATGGGTTCCTGCAGCAGCTCCGCGGCGCCGCGTACGGCCGACAGCGGGCTCTTGAGCTCGTGGGTCAGGGTCTGCACGTAGTCGGCCACGTAGTTGCGCCCGGCCAGCGCATCGCGCATCTCGTCGTAGGCGACGGCCATCAGCGCCAGCGCGCGCCGGCCCAGGCGCAGCGGGTGGAAGCCGCGCTGCCTGCGTGCGTAGGCGATGTAGTCGGCTATCAGGCCGAACGGCCGCACCAGCCAGACCGAGACGATCACCGCCAGCAGCAGCACGGCCAGTGCCGAGATCAGACCGGCCACCAGGGTCTTTTCGCGCGCGGCGGAGACGAACTGGCCAAAGCTTTGCACCGGCTTGCCCACCGTGACGCTGCCGATGATGTCACCGCTGCCGCCGTTGTAGGCGCGCACCGGGGCGCTGGCGTACATCACCGAGGTGAGCGGCTCGCCCTCGATGTCGGGGGTGGTGCGGGCGCCATACTCTCCGCGCAGCGCCAGCTTGACATCGCGCCAGCGTGAGTAGTCCCCGTAATACTCCTGGCCGAGCGAGTGGAACAGCACCTGGCCCTGGCGGTCGGTCACATAGGCGCGCATCTCGACGCGGGTCTTGTGCACGCCGAAGATGTGGGCCGAGAACTGCTTGGCATAGAGCGAGCGAAACAGCGGCGCCAGACGCTCGGTGTTGATGGCGCCGTCTTGCACGTCCTGCTCGATCAGCGTGGCCATCAGGTAGGCCGACTCGACCAGCGACTCCTCGGCGGACTCGCGGTAGCGCGGGTCCAGGTCGATCACCACGCGGTACAGAAAAAATGCGATGCCGGCGGCGTAGATCAGCAGGATGCCGACAAAGATGCGGTTGCGTTTGCTCATCGGGCCGCGTGCCGGGTGCTCAGGGCGAAGCGGGCAGGTCTTCGTTCAGGGCGTAGCCGGTGCCGCGCAGGGTGCGGATGGGCTCTACCTGGGGCGCCACCGCCTTGAGTTTGGCGCGCAGCGTCTTGATGTGGGCGTCCACCGTCCGGTCCAGACTGTCGCTGGCGCTGTCCCACACCAGTTCCAGCAGTTCGTCGCGGGTGAAGACCCGGCCTGGCCGCTGCACCAGCAGGCGCAGCAGGCCGAATTCGTAGCGCGACAGGTCCAGCGCGCGGCCGTAGTAACGAATCTGATGGCGGTCGCGGTCGATCACGAAAGGCAAGGCTGGTGGGGTGGCCGGTGCCGCGACGGGTTCGGTTGCGCTGACCTGGGCGGCGCGGCGCAGGATGGTGCGCACGCGGGCCACTAGTTCGCGCGGCGAAAACGGCTTGGCGATGTAGTCGTCGGCCCCCAGTTCCAGGCCCACCACGCGGTCGATCTCGTCGCTGCGGGCGGTCAGGAACAGCATGGGTACCCGGGTGCCGCCCGGCAGGGCCTGCAGGCGCTTGAACAGCTCGAAGCCGTTGAGGTCGGGCAGGCCGACGTCCAGAATCACCAGTGCCGGGGGCTGCAGGCTGAATTGACGCAGGGCCTCGGCGGCGGTGCTGCACCACAGGGGCGTGAAACCGTCGGAGTTGAGCACGTACTGCACCGTATCGGCGATGCCTGGCTCATCTTCCACCAGCAGGATGCGCGGCTTGTGTTCCATGCCCGCGATGGTAACCGTCGAGCGCGCGGCTCCTAGCAGGCGTGGCCCGCCAGGTCGTCCAGGATCGGGCAGTCGGGCCGCTCGTCGCCGTGGCAGTGATGCAGCAGACTTGCCAGTGTGCGCTGCATGGCTTGCATGGCCTCGATGCGTTGCGCCAGCTCGTCCAGGTGCTGTTGTGCAATGCGCTTGACGCTGGCGCTGGCGCGTTTGCGGTTGTGCCACAGCCCCACCAGTTCGGCGATTTCCGCCATCGAAAAGCCCAGGTCGCGCCCGCGCTTGATGAACTGCAGCGTGTGCACGTCGGCCTCGGTGTATTGGCGATAGCCGCTGTCGGTGCGCGCCACGCGTGGCAGCAGCCCGAGCGATTCGTAGTGGCGCACCATCTTGGCGGAGATGCCCGAGCGCTGTGCCGCGCTGCCGATGTTGACCGGCCAATGGGTTGGCGTCATGTTGGCCAGATCAAGCTGCGACGGCGTAACCTTCTTCGGCAATCGCCCTGGCCAGTGCCTCGCGTGGCTGTTGGGATTGCACCTCCACCTTGTTCTGGCTGCGGTCGATCTGTACCTCGGCTTGCGGGTCGATCTGCCGGATGGCGCGGGTGACGGCCTTTTCGCAGTGGCCGCAGGTCATGCCGGTGACTTGAAAGGTCTGGTTCATGGTGAGCTCCTGATGCTTGGCGGGACAGAGCCTTGGCACTGTCCGCAACGGATGGTTGGATGGGGTGTATTGGCCGGATCAACCCAGCAAGCATATCCTGAACCTTGCCATGGTGGGAAGGTCAAGTCCCAGCCGGAATTCTCTGTTCCGGCAGGGCTGTTGCGGGCCGGGGCTTGACCCTGCCATCATGGAAAGGTTCAGAATCGGCGGCATGAATACCCTCACCACGCCCAACGCGACCCTGGACCTTGGCATCGGCGGCATGACCTGCGCCTCCTGCGTGATGCGTGTCGAGAAGGCGCTCAAGAAGGTGCCCGGCGTGCTGGACGCCAGCGTCAATCTGGCCACCGAGAGCGCGCGCGTGCGCTTCGAACCCTCGGAGCAGACCGAGGCCCGGTTGCGCCGCGCGGTGCGCGATGCCGGCTACGAGCCGCGTGCCGCCGATGCCGCGCAGTTGCCCCAGGACGCTTCGCCCTGGGCCGGCTTTGCCCCGGTGGCCCTGGGCCTGGTGTTGTCGGCCCCGCTGGTACTGCCGATGCTGGGCGAGCTGTTTGGCCAGCACTGGATGCTGCCGGCGTGGCTGCAGTTTGCGCTGGCCACGCCGGTGCAGTTCATTCTGGGCGCTCGCTTCTACGTCGGGGGATGGCACGCGCTCAAGGCGCGCAGCGGTAACATGGATCTGCTGGTGTCGATGGGCACCACGGCGGGTTGGGCGCTGTCGGTGTGGCTGTGGCTGCGTGCCGAGCCGGGTGGCATGGTGCACCTGTATTTCGAAGCCTCCGCCGTGGTGGTGACGCTGGTGCTGCTGGGCAAGTGGCTGGAGGCGCGCGCCAAGCGCCAGACCACCGCGGCGATTCGCGCGTTGCACGCCCTGCGGCCGGAGGTGGCGCACCTGATCGGGCCGGAGGGCGAGGTGGATGTGCCGGTGGCCGAGGTGCTGCTTGCGGACCGGTTGGTGGTGCGCCCGGGTGAGCGCTTTCCGGTGGATGGCACGCTGCTGGAGGGGCATACGCAGGTTGATGAATCGATGCTGACCGGTGAGCCGCTGCCGGTGGTGAAGGAGCCTGGTACCCGCTTGACAGGCGGCTCGATCAATGGCGAGGGGCGGGTGCTGATGCAGGTCAGTGCCGTGGGTAGCGAGACCGTGCTGGCGCGCATTATCCGTCTGGTGGAGGATGCGCAGGCGGCCAAGGCGCCGATCCAGCGTCTGGTGGACCAGGTCAGCGCGGTGTTCGTGCCGGTGGTGCTGGTGATTGCGCTCATCACCCTGCTCGGCTGGCTGTGGAGCGGCCAGTCGTTCGAGACCGCGTTGATCCATGCGGTGGCGGTGTTGGTGATCGCCTGTCCGTGCGCGCTGGGCCTGGCGACCCCCGCCGCCATCATGGCTGGCACCGGGGTGGCGGCCAGGCACGGCATTCTGATCAAGGATGCACAGGCGCTGGAGCTGGCGCACAAGGTTGATGTGGTGGCTTTCGACAAGACCGGCACACTCACCATGGGTCGGCCGCGCCTGACCGCATTCCAACTGGCCGGCGACCCGTCTGGGCAGCCCGCCAACGCCGCGTCGGCGCAGCATGACGCCATGCTGGCGCTGGCTGCCAGCCTGCAAAGCGGCAGCGAGCACCCGCTGGCGCGCGCCGTGCAGGCGGCGGCGCTGGAGCGCGGGCTGAGTCTGGCGCCGCCGCAGAACCTGCGCGCCGTGCCGGGGCGCGGCAGCGAGGGCGAGCTGGGTGCCAACCGCTACCTGATCGGCAGCCTGCGCTGGATGGCCGAACTGGGCGTGGACTTGGGCCCACTGGCCGGCCAGATTGACGCCTTGCAGGCACAGGGTGCCACGCTGTCGGCCATGGCCCAGCAGACGCCACAGGGCTTGCGCCTGCTGGCGCTGATGGCCTTTGGCGACGAGGCCAAGCCCGGCGCGGCCCAGGCGCTGGCACGGCTGCGCGCGCGCGGCATCAAGACCGTGATGATCTCCGGCGATAACCGCAGTGCGGCCGAAGCCATGGCGCGCAGCCTGGGCCTGCGGGTGCAAGACGGCGAGGTGCTGGCCGAGGTGCTGCCCGGCGACAAGGCGGCCATGGTGATGCGGCTCAAGGAGGGCGGCCACACGGTTGCCATGGTGGGCGACGGCGTCAACGATGCGCCGGCCCTGGCGGCCGCCGATGTGGGCCTGGCGATGGGCAACGGCACCGACGTGGCGATGCACGCCGCCGGCATCACCTTGATGCGTGGCGATGTGGCGCTGGTGGCGGCGGCGCTGGACATCTCGGATCGCACCGTGGCCAAGATCCGGCAGAACCTGTTCTGGGCCTTTGCCTACAACGTGGCGGGTATTCCGCTGGCGGCGCTGGGCTATCTCAACCCGGTG
>Ga0208262_1000776_pt1 | contig 10035 bp, 12 predicted proteins | sample LakWasMet15_LOW5_2_FD_183863 | JGI IMG/M metagenome (GOLD analysis project Ga0208262, IMG submission 183863) | Freshwater sediment methanotrophic microbial communities from Lake Washington under simulated oxygen tension - Sediment Metagenome... | ecosystem: Environmental > Aquatic > Freshwater >... | reverse complement strand
TGGCGCGCAGATCGTGGATACGCTGCAGAAGTTGTGTCATGACTTGGCCGCGCTTCAAACCGGCGCCTCGCCCCGCTTCTTCGAGCCGTCGGATCTGCCATCCGGCGGATCTTTGCCAGCCCTGACGGCATGGTCAAAGGCGCTCGCCAGAGCGATGCGCACGGCCGAACACCCGTTCAATCCCGGGTTGATGCAGGAGGCCCTTGTGAGTCAGGCCCAATCGGCCCTAAACTCAAGGCCCCAGGTCACATTTTCCGTATGAGCACTTCCACCCCAGCTCCAACGCCCCCGCGCCCCAGCGTCATCCAGTTGGCGATCAAGGAGCGCGCCGCCCTGTATGCGGCCTACATACCGTTGTTCACCGAGGGGGGCATCTTCATACCCACCGCGCGGGATTACCGGCTGGGCGACGACGTCTATGTGCTGCTGTCCTTGCCAGAAGATCCGCAACGCTATCCGGTGGCTGGCAAAGTAGCGTGGGTAACACCCGCCAAGGCTGCCAACAATCGCACGCAAGGGGTCGGCATACAGTTTCCCAAAGACGAGAAGTCCCGCGCGCTCAAGCTCAAGATTGAGGAGATCCTGGGCTCGCATATGGCGTCGGATAGACCAACTCAGACCATCTGAGCCGGTAGCGGCGCGGGCGCGCTCTGATTTCCGCCGTTGTTTGGGTCGGCATTTCTGGACCAACGATGTTTACCGACTCTCACTGTCATTTGAGTTTTCCCGAGTTGTCGCAGCAGATCGCGCCGATCCGCCTGGCGATGGAGCAAGCACAGGTCACACGCGCGCTTTGCATCTGCACCACGCTGGAAGAATTTGCCTCGGTTCACGCCTTGGCGACGCAATACGACAACTTCTGGGCCACCGTTGGCGTGCATCCGGACAATGAAGACGTGCGCGAACCCACGGAGCAGGACTTGGTCACACTGGGATCGCTGCCGCGGGTCGTGGCAATCGGTGAGACTGGCCTGGATTACTACCGGCTGGGCACGCGCAGCGTCGCGGACATGGCTTGGCAGCGCGAGCGCTTTCGCCGGCACATTCGAGCCGCCCGGCAACTGGGAAAGCCCATGGTGATTCACACGCGCAGCGCGTCCGACGACACCCTTGCGCTACTTAGGGAAGAGGGCGAGGACGGGAGCAAGGGATGCGCTGGGGGCGTTTTTCACTGTTTCACTGAGTCAGCCGCCGTTGCCCGTGCGGCCCTGGACTTGGGATTCTTCATTTCGTTCTCGGGGATTCTCACCTTCAAGACCGCCCACGAATTGCGTGAGGTGGCGTCATTCGTGCCGCTGGATCGCCTGTTGATCGAGACCGACAGTCCCTACCTTGCTCCGGTTCCTCATCGTGGGAAGACCAACAATCCATCGCTGGTTCCATTCGTGGCGGCCCAGCTGGCGAGCCTGCGCGGGATGCCTATCGAGACCATCGCACAACTTACCAGCCGCAACTTCGAGCACCTGTTCAAGGGCGTTGTAACATGAGCATTGCGCCCGGCCCAAGGCTCATGTGTTACTTTAGAAAAGCGCTGTACTGCTTTGTATTTATTGGATTTTCATCATCATTTGCCGGATCCTATGATGACTTCTTTGTCGCCATCAAGCAGGATGACGCCGATACCGTGCGCGCGCTGCTGAAGCGTGGCTTCGATCCGAACACGCGCAATCCTGCTGGTGAACACGGCTTGGCACTGGCAATTCGGGAGCCGTCGCTCAAGGTGGCGTCCGCTCTGGCAGGAACTGCGCAGATCGACCCGGAAGCACGCAACGAGCATGACGAGAGCCTGCTGATGCTGGCCGCGCTCAAAGGACTGTTCACGGTATGCGAGCAGCTCATTGCCAAGGGCGCCGATGTCAACAAGCCGGGTTGGACGCCGTTGCACTATGCAGCGACCCATGGTCATATCAGCGTGATGAATCTGTTGCTCGACAATCATGCCTACATCGATGCGGCATCGCCCAATGGCAGCACACCTCTGATGATGGCCGCCTTGTACGGTACGCCCGCTGCAGTGAAAGTCTTGCTTGAGGCTGGTGCCGATCCGAGGCTGAAAAATGATCAGGGCTTGACCGCCATCGACTTCGCGAACCGGGGTCAACGCAGCGAGTCGGCAGCGCTGTTGGCCGCCTTCGTCCGCAGTTTGCAGCCGGCAGGGAAATGGTGAAGTTCGTGATGCGGATCAATGCCCAATGTGCTGGCCGGACTACGCTGTTTGTAGTGCGGCAGTCGAGGCGCACACCGTGACTGCTTGCTTTATACGATGTATATTATGTTAAGTTGCAACTTGATTTATTCAAGGATTGACCATGCCCGTCGTTCACACAACTAAAGTTGTTAGTAATAATTAACTAAAGTTGTAAACACAGCTGTCCTTCCGCTCCCGGTGAAATGGAAGTGTCACACATTTGGAAGTAAAAGTGTCACACCCCACCCCTGTTGGCGCGCCGCGATTGTGGGTCAGTCAGAGGTCGCACATGGGTCAAGACCGCGTCGGCGCCTAACATCCGTGATCAGCAGGTGTCCCGACTGCGCTACTCGCGATGGCGCCACGCCCGCTTTGCGGACAGTCGCTCCTCGATCAACTCCTCGTCTGTCAGATGCAAGATCGTGTAGACACCTTCCGGCAAGCGGATTGAGTATTCCTGCAACACAAACCGATCTTCCTCTATGGATCGGAACCACGCTTCTGCTGGCATCTTGCCTGACTTCCTTGCGGTGCTCGCAGCGTTGACCAGATCGTTGGCGAAACTGTCTGGGTCGAGCTCACGCTCTAAAAAAAGGTGTTCCGGTACGCGCTTTGACCGCGATTGCCACCACCGGCCATTGTCCGCTCCATTGAAGACCAGGACCACCGGCTCGCCCGACAGTTCCACAAAACGGATCGCAGCGGCAGGAAAACTCGCGTTGAAAATCTGCCCAAGCTCCGCCACCAGCGCTAGCGATACACCGGCCTTGCTGCTGGCGATACCTTCCTTGAACAGATTGGTGGGCATCATGAGGGAAGCCGCGTAGTCGTCAGCCTCTCGCTCCTTGCTACGGGCGGTCTTGTCCAACGCGCGTTCCTCGATGCGGCAAGAAAAGCTCTGGCCGCGATGCTGCTCCCAGTGCCCGATTTCATGCGCGATTGAAAACCGCCGACGGACCGGCGCCACACCGGTGGTAATAGTGACAATCCCCCTGTCGCCATACCCGACCAGGCTGGCCTCGCAACCAGTTAAGGGCTTATCGATCACCTTCAATCCAGCTTCGAAGGCGATCACCTCCAGGTCAATGTCTTCCGGAGAGTCGACAAGGCAGCGTTCCAGCAATTCCTCAGGGCGTCGCATGGAGTCACTTAACGTGAAAGTTCTTGAAGCTGCCAGTACAGCTCAAGTGCTTCCTCATCGCCCAGTTGATCTGGATCACGGTTGCGGGCAGCCAGCGTCAAGCGCGCATCATTGGCAGCCTGAAGTTGCGCAATGTGCTGTTTCGCCATCTCCACGGTGATCGCAGGATCACGCGGCGAGGCTGGTGCATTTCGCACAGCTTCCATACGCCCGCGCATCTGCGCACGCCGTGTGGCCCGCGACTGGGCAATCGCTTGGTCGACGGCGGCTTTGCCTTTTTGCGCTGCGGTATCGGGGTCGGCGCCCAGCTCTTTGAGTTCGGCATCGATTTCGCTTTCGGTCATCGCCAGCAGGTCTTCGATTGCTACCAACCAAATGTTGGAGAGCTGTTTCCGCGCGTTGGGCTTGGTCATGATTCTCTCCTGTAGGTGGCCAACCGGCGCGAAATGAGCCGCAGGGCCGATGCGAGACTGATGCTGTCCAGCCCAGAAGCCTCGGCCAGTGCCGCGCCCTTCAAGCCATCCTCGCGTCCCATCAGCACCATTTGGGCATCCGGTCGGTCACTAAATACTTCCAACAAGGCTTCCCTTTCCTGTTTGTACGCCAATTCTTCCTCGGGGCTGGGGGCACGAGCGTCATCGGGAATGAGCACGACTTCCAAGGTATCCCGGTCCTCGTCGTCTGAGCAAATCAGGTCTTCAAGGCTCATCTCCGGCCTGCGCTTTCGCTGCTTGTGCCAACTTGAAACGATGCTTCGCATCGAGAAGTACACGTTGACATCGATTGGGACCTTTCGACTCAGCTTTCGCTTCCCTTCCAGGACTCTCAGGACTGTCTCGCGCAATAGCTCTTCCGGCTCCACTAGAAAACCCTTGAGCAGGCGTTTGGCCGCCAGGATCCAGCGCTTCTGATCGACCCGGTTCGCCATGTTGCTGGCAAGCCAAGTTTGAAAGTCGTCGGGCGACCAGAGGTTGTCCGGTTTCATCAAATTGTTCTCCGTCACCACTAGTGCTCCTTAGGTCCGTGGACACGGACATTGACGACGAGTTTATTTCTCAGATCGGAGTCAGTCGCTCAGCATAGTACAAACCCACACCCCCAGCCTCTACCAAGTGGATGCGCGGGGACCGTACTGCGGTAGTGCCCGATGTCCGGCCCGCGGCCCGGACGGAGCACTTCACCCCTAGAAGAAGGCTTTCTTGGATCCTAAGCACGAATTTTGTTGGCACATGTCACGAACCGGGTCTGGCTGGAGCATTTAAGGATATGCGGGACGGAAATTCGAACCGCATGTCGCGACACAATAACGAAAGGGTTGCAGATGAATGCAAGACAAGCTGACAAGAAGCACGAGGTCTACAAGTTCTTTGTGGGCACCATGAAGTACGAGACCGACCAAGCGCAGCTGACCGGCGCACAGATCAAAGCCTATGTGCCTGACGTGCCCCCGGGCACCAAGCTGTCGCTCGAGGGTCATGGCAATGATCCGGACCGCATCGTTCTCGACGACGAAGTCGTGTCCCTGGACGAACACAAGGGCGGACCGCGCCGATTCACGCTGGTTCCGCCGGCCAATTTTGGTTGAACGAAATGGGCCCCATCGACCTTCATCTGGAGCGCCTACGCATGCGCGAACCAGACCTGCAGGTGCGTCAATTGCCCGATGGCAGCCAGCTAATTTCCATCCCACAGGTGGCGCTACCAATGGGCTGGAACAAGCCGAACACCGTCGTGTATCTGGTCGCACCTCAGGGCTATCCCTATGCGCAGCCGGACTGCTTCTGGGCTGACCCCGACCTTCGGCTGAGTTCGGGAGCCGTCCCTCAAAGCACCGGCTTGGGCACCCCCATTCCACATACGCCCGGGCAGCCGGCGCTGTGGTTTTCCTGGCATCTGCAGGTATGGAACGCTGCACGCGACGACCTTATGACCTGGTTGACTGTGGTTCGCCAGCGTTTGGCCCAGCCGGTATGAAGCACCTTGTGTTCCCCCAGGAAGGCCTCGCGCAGTTGCATGAAGCCGCAGCCCGCGACGAGGCCGAGATTTGCGCTTTTGGATTCGTCCACCCGGCAACCGACTCCGCTGGCCGGTCCCGTTACACGGTCCGCGGCCTACAGATCGCGCCGGCCAACGCGTATATCGAGCGCAACGCGGGCCGTGCTGTCTTGACGTCCGATTTCATTCTCGAAGTGGCCAACCACGCTCGCGTGCTCAGTGCCGGCGTCGTCCTGCTGCATACACATCCCGGTGAGCATCCGCTGCAAGGATTTTCGATGATCGACGACGGCGGCGAGCAGCCGTTGGCCGCCTACTTCAACGCTCGATTGGCTGGTCCCACCCACTTCGCTGGCGTGGTCACTCATTCGGATGTGTTCGTGCGCGAACTCGGCGGCGGACCAACGGCAGCATCAATTGGCATGGGCAAGCTCGTGCGCCGGTATGGAGTGAGCAGTCTCAACGACGCCGATGAGCGCTACGACCGGCAGGTGCGCGCCTTTGGGCTGGCTGGCCAAGATGCCTTGCGGCACGCTTACGTTGCGCTTGTCGGTGCGGGTGGCACCGGATCCATCATCGCCCAACAACTTGCGCACCTAGGTGTGGGACGCATTCTGGTGGTCGACCACGACGTAGTGGACACCAGCAACCTGAACCGACTGCTGGGAGCGAAGTCATCCGACGTTGGGGAACCCAAGGCGCTGATCGCGCAGCGCGCGATGCAGGCGATCAATCCGAATGCGCAAGTCGAGGCGATCGTTGGCGACGTCGTGGACGCTGCAGTGGCCGCACGGCTCACGGGAACCGACTTCATCTTTTGCTGCACGGACTCAATGGCCAGCCGAGCACTGATCAACCAACTCGCGTACCAATACCTGGTCCCAGCGATCGACATGGGGGTTGCCATCCGCGTGGTGGGCGGCCATGTTGCCTCAGTGACCGGCCGGGTGCAGATGCTGGCGCCCGAACTAGGTTGCCTGGTCTGCGGCGACGGACTCGATGGCAATCAGGTGCGCTGGGAGATGATGAGTGCCGCGCAGCGCCGGGCTGATCCCTACTTCGAAAACGCTTCGGTCCCGCAGCCCGCCGTGATGCCGCTCAATGGCGTCGTCACATCGGCCGCGGTCGCGATGTTCCTGTCAGCCTTCACTTCTTACCCCGGTGAAGCGCGGATGCTGCACTATGACGGCGTCCGCGGTTCCGTGCGCCCGCAACTGATGCCCTGCCGCCATGATTGCATCGTTTGCGGGCCCAATGGGGCACTCGCACGCGGCAGTAGCTGGTCGCTACCGGTTCGCCATGAGCAGCATCATGTCTGACCGCAGCATGATCCTCTGGCTGGGCGTGTCCCCAACGGAACAACACCGCATTGAGCACGCCAACCGCGGTTTGGTTTTGCACGAAATTGATCAGACCAACCTCCAGCCCGATACGTTAGACCTCGTGCATGCGCGGGGCTTGGTGCTGTGCGCCATGCCACCGATGGTGTCTGCCGTTGTGCAGGTTCTCGGCTGCGTGGTTCATGCGGTTAACCACGGCCTGCACGTCATCGTTCTCCTGGCCGACCCACTGGCTCTCGAATTCGTCCAAAAGAGCCTAGAGAAGCTGCTGCCGAATGGACCGGCGCGCAATCACGTGCGCTACCGTATTGGTGCCCGTGCCCACGAGATTGCAGAAGTCTTTGCCCGCCACGTCAGCGGCCCGCCTGTCAATCGCACGCTAAAGCTCGTCAATCCATCGGGTTTCTCGCTGACCGAGCAGCAGGCGTTCCTGCTGCAGCGCGCGTTCAGCGACTGCTCCTCGATTGAACTCGTGCCCCTGCCTGGCGGGCGTTCCGCGCTGACGTTGCTGGTGCAGGCCACGCTCGCCAACTCCCTGGCTGGGCCGCATCCGCTTCCATTCTTTGTCAAGATTGACCGCGCTGCCAGGATCGTGACCGAGCGCGACTGCTATACACGCTATGCTGACAGCCACATCGCGTGGAACCTCAGACCCAATTTGCAGCCGGCACGCTGCCTGGTCGGCAGTGATCTCGGCATTCTCGTCGGCAGCTTCGTGACCCGGTCCGAGTCGCTGTGGTCGTTGATCTTGCAGGGCCGCGCCAGGGAGGCGATCAAGGCATTGTTCGAGGAAACGCTGGCTGGCTGGCGTGCCCCTGCAGCGTCCGTTCAACCTGAAGTAGGCTCAATCGCGCCCGCGCTGGCCAAGGTCTTTGCCTACGAGAGCGTGAAGAAACGCTACCTGAAGGCTGCGGCGGCGCTGGGGTTCATCCAGACGCCGCTCTCCGTCTGGGAAGGCTTCTTAAACCTGCCAACACGGACCTGGCCAAAAGCGCCGATCCACGGTGACCTTCATGCAGACAACGTGCGGGTGCGCGGCGGGGACGCGATCATCATTGATTTGGCTCGGGTCACCATGGGCCCGCCCAGCGCCGATCCGGCTTGCATGGAAGTCTGGATCGCGTTCCAAATGCCGCCGCCGCAGGTCGCCGTCGACCAAAACCTCTGGCTGAGGACCGTTCGTGAGCTCTTTTCCGTGCAAAACGTGCTCGCGCCGCTACAGCTTGACGCCACAGTGCCGCTGGCCTGGATGCGTGAGGCAGTCCTGCATACGCGGCATGTCGCTCTGGCTTCCAGCCCACCGGCTGACTATGCCATCACGTTGGCACTGTTTCTGCTACGCCGAGCCATGTTCGAACCCGACGCCGAGGCACCCGAAGTAGACCTGTTTCGCCGAACCTGGGCCTGGATTCTGGGTTGCCAGTTGCTCGCCGGGATCCACCAACTAGAGTGCCGCTACAAGGAGGCTGCATGATGACCCGCGCCAAGGCGCTTGACTTTCGAGGACTGGTTGAACACCGGCATGAGGCCGATCGCCTAGTACGCCAACCAGGTCAAGCGGTCGTTGTACGCCGCGGCGTGGACAGGTCGTTCACGATGGTGTGCCCCGACGGCTGCGGCGAAACATTGACGATCAACCTGGACGGTCGGGCGGGGCCGGCATGGCGTGCGTATGTCGCAAAGGACGGTGTCAGCTTGTACCCGTCGGTGTGGCGGCATACCGGCTGCAAGAGCCACTTCATCATCTGGCGCTCACGCATCTACTGGTGCGACCTGAACGATGAATTCCTGTCCACCGGTGCGGAATTTGAGCAGCGGGTGCTGGCCGCGCTGGACGACCGGCTGCGACCCTACACCACGGTGGCAGACCAGCTTGCCGAGGTACCATGGGCAGTCCTGTCTGCCTGCAACCGCCTGCAGGCGCGAGGCTTGGTGCAGAACGGCACGGGCGAGCAGCGGGGCCGCTACCGATTGGTGTGACGCCGCAAGAACGATGGCTGAGAACCGCATCTTTGCCATGAGGCCTTTTGCAGGATTTCTTGTGCGTCCGGCTTTCTTACACTACTTGGGCAACCTACAAGCTATTTGACTCGCCTCAGCCCTGTGGACGAAGGAAGGTCATACATCTGCACCAGTTCCTGGTAGTGAAGGTGCAGCGTCTGTGCCAAGTCCATCTCGGAGTAGCTCATTTCATCCGTCAGGTTCCTAAGCAATGCGTCCATCAGAGTGGGCTTTTCGCGTGCAAAGTCCAGAGAAACCGGTTCGCGTGTTCGATACCCCTTTGTGGACATCGTCCGCCACATGTACTCGGCTTTGGATTTATCCAGACGCTTGAGCGCTGTCGCTCGTACGATGAGCGCGGCCATTGACACCTTCCACACCGGCTTCATATAAGCGGCCTTGGCGAGGGTCAGGCCATCCAGCTCGGGGCCAATGTCGCTACTTGGCATCAACAAGGCGGAGGCAAAGACGTCGGCCTCATGCTCCATGTTCGGCGTGGGATAGGCGTGAAGCACGAGATGCCCGGTCTCATGGGCCAAACTGAACCGCATCCGGTCCGCAGGCTGATGGCGATTCAGAAAAATGATGGGCGGCAAGCCGGGAAGGCGGTAGCTTGCGCCATCGATCTTCGCGGCCTCCATGTCACAGTGAACAACAAGGCACCCCGCACGCTCCAGGTACTCGGTTAGCGATGGGATCGGGCCGCGGGGCATGTACCAGGCACGACGCACGTTGGCGGCAATCTCTTCGGCGCCGCCACTGAAATCATCGATATCGTAGCGAGGCAACTGCAACTCGGGCTCAAACTCCACGGTTCGCAGCAAAGTCCTCACATGCCCAATCCTGACATTGAATTCTGCGATAACCCGGTCCAGCACCTTCTGGCCCACGGACGCCTTCTTACGAAACGCCGGATGTGCACTCATGGGCGGACCATATTCGCGTTCGGCCTGATAAAAAAAGGAAACCGGGCAATCCAGCGCCTTTGCCAGGCTCTCTGCCATCTCGTTCGTCGACTCGCGAAGACCTTGTTCGATTTTCGATAGCGTGCCCTGAACTATGCCGGCCCGATCGGCCAAATCCACTTGGCTGACGCCCAGCATGCGTCGGCGCAGCCCAAGCAGGTCATGCCTGAAGGGTTGGCTATGAACCTTGCTTGGGTTCACGCTTGTCATCTCGCTTCTTTCCTTTCTTAATCTTCAAGACACGATCAGCGACGGTTGGCGTCATCGGCGCCGCATGGCCGCCGGTGAACGGGATCACGTTTTGAGCATCGTTTGCCGGCTTGAGCAAATCGATCACCCAGGCCACGGATTTTCTATGGCGCTGAATGAGCGCGATTCGTTCAACGTCTGCCTCAGTCTCGTCCA
>Ga0208262_1000770_pt1 | contig 10084 bp, 4 predicted proteins | sample LakWasMet15_LOW5_2_FD_183863 | JGI IMG/M metagenome (GOLD analysis project Ga0208262, IMG submission 183863) | Freshwater sediment methanotrophic microbial communities from Lake Washington under simulated oxygen tension - Sediment Metagenome... | ecosystem: Environmental > Aquatic > Freshwater >... | reverse complement strand
AAGGCGGTGCTAACCATGGGCTATGGTTTTATCGGTAAACAGATAATCTTTCAATTCGCGGTCGAAACTTGGATCTTGGCGCCGAATCCATTCCAGTATCATTGCCGCATGTTCTTTTTCTTCATCGCGGTTATGCGCCAGAATTGCCTTTAACTCAGGATTCTTGCAAGCATTGACTCGCTGGTTATAAAAATCCACCGCTTCCAATTCCTCCCTGAGCGAAATTATCGCCCGGTGCATGTCTCGGGTTTCATCACTCAGTTCATGAGTGGGTTCTTGGTAACTATCGCCCGCCATCGTTTTTCCTCCAAAGCATCAGTCTGTTTGAATACGAATTAAGTACCGAATAAAAGCCAGTTCATAACATTAAACTATTGAGGAAGACCTCACTCACCCGCACTAAATTTAGACATACATGAACTGGCAAGAGCCATTAGTAACGATTTATCGCTATGTTTGCAAGCATTATCAGGACAAGCTGTGGGTTTATAGCCAAAGAATGAGCCATCACGCGAATTTAAGTCTTACCGTTGAAGAAGTCATCGCTGTTTATCTGGTGGGCAGATACAATATCTCAGGCAAAACAACTTCCCAATAATCTTTTCTAAGAACGTCTGAGTCGGCAGGCTTTTTAAAACGAGTCAGTATTGCCCCAACTTTAACGGCAATAAATTCACCCTTGGGCGGCACAAAGGACTGCGCCATCCTTGAGACAACCATGCCTTTTTCGTTTGTTAGTTCCCATCCTAGCTTGCCATCACTTCTATTACGCAATGTCAGTTCGCTGCCGTAATCCAGTTCGGCGATCGCACGATGGATAGGGTTATCAGCAGAAAAATAACCCGGCCAGGACAACACGACATGAGCAAGGCTCGCTGCCCAAACTCGCTCAACCAGAGGTTGTATTTCATGATCTGACTGCCGCCTGGATTTCAGACACAGCGGCTCACAGTCTCGAATAAAGGCGTGGAGAAATCCCTGCCGTGCGCACAACGTCAGGGTCTTACGGGCTCTGGTCATCGCCACATAAAATAAGCGGCGTTCTTCGTCGCTAGCATTTTGCCAACCTCCAGCATCGAGAACTAAAACATGATCGAACTCCAAGCCTTTCGCACGATGCGCTGTGAGCAATAGCAACGGGGAATTGACATGGTTATTCACTGATTGGCTGCCGGAGCGGAATTCGTAAATTGATTCCAAAAGGTTGCTGACAACATGCTGACGATCAGGCGCAACAGATTCCGCTTCCGTGATAAATTGCGCTAGCAGTGCCCTGTAAGGATGCTCGATGGATTCCCTAACATTCTGACGATAACGTCTACGGAACCAGCGTGATAGCGCGCCCCACCGGATTAAGACACGCGATCTACATGCTCTTCCGCGCTGGTTGTTCAACAGGGAAATTAATGCATTGCCTTCTCGAGTGCTGTGGAGGTCAAGCAAATACTCGTCCCGCATCAATCGAACGGGAATACCCGATTGACGGCACAGCATCGCTATCGGCTCTAAAGCTTCCCAATGTCTGGCAATGACCGCGAATTGCCCCCAATGGCCTGTTTCATTTCCAGTCAATAGCTGATTCAAACGCATCAATTCCGCCATTGCGGCTTTTACTTCAGCATAAACGTGGGCCGGTGTTTCCAGGATATGCACGCGCCCCTGAGTCAAGCTGTCTAAGCTGGCCCATTCCCCACCATCCGGCAAATCCTTTCGAGCATAGTTAATGCGTAGGGTTTGCTCAGTTTTCATCCGATCCCGCGCCACTGCAATCACTCGATTGGCGCAATAAATAATGTGCGCGGTAGACCGATAGTTTTCGATCAGGTAGTAGGTTTTGGCTTGGTAGTCAAGGCTGAATTGCTTGATGAAGCGGACACTGGCACCGCCGAAAGCATAGATATTTTGATCGTCATCGCCAACCGCCATGATAGAGAGTTTGTCTTCTTCACTATTGACTGTTCGCCCAGCCAAGGCACTGATCAATTCATAATGTTCGGAATTAATATCTTGGTATTCATCCACTAACAGATAACGCAAACCGGATAGCAATCGGTCACGCTGCACCGACGGTCCTAAGTCATCACCCATTTCAGCTTTTTTCAAATAGGCCGTGGCAGTTTTGATGACATCGGAAAAATCGATGGTTTCTCCGTGTTCAGCGGCAACGGCATAACTGGTGCCTGTTAACCGCATCGCTAAACCATGAAGTGTTTGCACAATCACGCCGGCAGCATCGGCGCCAACCAAAGCCCACAAACGGCGGCATATCTCGATCGCAGCCGAACGGTTGTAGCTCAGCACCATGATGTCTTCCGGCAACACCATGCACTCCCGTAGCAACCAAGCTACTCGGTGAACAATAACTTTGGTTTTGCCGGAACCTGGGCCGGCCAAGACCAGATGATTGCCATCCATAGGTGCGGCGACGATGGCTTGCTGCTCGGGATTCTTCAGATCAGTCAGAATGCGGCGATGCGCAGCCTCGGTGGTCGCTATCTCCAGAATATCTTGCCGGCCTGTAAAATAACGCCGGACGAATTTATCCCGGTCCATGCCGAAATAATCGACAATAAAAGCCATGGCTGCTTGAATCTTACCTAAAGCGAGACGCGCATATTCCGCCATCACATGGACTTGAATGATCTTGTCCTTGTAATGCAAAGCCAGCTCAGCATAATCAGATTTCTTGAATTGCCGACGCCGAGCTTCCGCATTGAGTTGGATACTCATAGCCGCGCGAAATACGGCTTTTCCACGCGCCAGATGCAGCACTTCATTGGTATCGAGATAGATTAGAGTCGCTGCCAACGCGACGTTCCAATCACGGATGTCTAAATCTTGCAAAGTCAGATCGGCTTGTAAAGCTGTTTCTAAATCACCCTGCTTGCAAGTCACCAGCAAATTATTGCCTTGACGCTTACTGACAAAATAATTGACCAAGGCTTGCGCCAATCGCATCCGTTTATCACGGATCGTTTCTATTTCACTCCAATTACGTAGCAGTTTCAGATGACGGTTATCTTGGCCGGCAGGACGCATGGCAAAAAAACCGCGTTGACCGGCACCGCTGCCAAAAGCTTCCGCGAATGACTTCATCAACCTCGATAGACCGTCAGGTTCTAAATCGACGCTGGACTCGCGGCGTAATGTGTCGCATAAGCGACGCACATTTAGGATTTGCCAGTGTTCCTGATCCGCATCGGGAGCTTCTTCACGCAAACAGGCAATCAGGGTATTTTCCAATTTACGCAACGCTTCCAGTCGATCCGCCGTGTCAGGGTCGCGATAGAGCGTTACGCCAATTTCAGTATCGTTTGACACCAACTTGAAACGGTCTAGATCACGCAGCAGTTGCATAACTTGATGCGAATCGCGACCGGTTGCCAACATCAGATCGTCCGTACTTATGCCTTCGTCATCATCGCTATAAAACAACTGTGAAAGTAGCGCGATATAGGGTTCGATATCAGCATTGGGCCCAAGCTTTTTCTCAAGTATTGCGCGTGCTTCATCAAGGCTGGCGACTTGCAAACTGCCTGGAAACACACGAGTATGATTTTCTTGGCGTTCCAATAGACGGGCTTCTTCCAGCCATGCCACGGCGATGCGAACCTTGGTATCCGTATCGGCGGAATCAGGATCAATGCCATGTTTATCGGGAATTTCCAACAGAATTTCGCCGCTAGTCACGACCACGGAACCTTCACTACGGTCTTTCTTCTCAATGCTTCTGAGGGCTTTTAAAATGGCATGAATATCGTACTGAGTTAACTTCGAACTACGCAACAAGCGAAATTGTACATCCAGGTCGGAATCGTCATAGAGCAAAACACATCGCGCAGGCTCTTGATCGCGTCCCGCGCGTCCAGCTTCCTGCAAATAATTTTCCAGGGAACCTGGCGTATCCAAATGAATCACCAAGCGCACATCCGCCTTATCAACGCCCATGCCGAATGCGTTAGTCGCAGCAATCACCCGCAATTCGCCAGCGATAAAGGCTTCTTGGACCTGACGCTTTTCTTCAGACAACATGCCACCGTGAAAATAACCGCAATCAAGGCCGGCTTGTTTCAGAAATTCAGCCATCTCTTCGACCGTTTTCTGCCGAGCGCAGAACACGATAGCCCCGCCCTCATCGCGAAGCGCTTCTTCCAATAAGCGCAGCACTTCAGGATATTTGGCTTGTGCCGGTACTGCATAGACTTCATACAAGAGATTTTCCCGCTTAACTCCCCCAGTCAAAGGTTGCAGGGTAATGCCAAGTCGATTTTTAAAATGATCGACAATATCTTGAACCACATCCGGTTTAGCCGTTGCGGTAAAGCAAAACACAGGTGACGGACTATCCTTTTGCCGGTTTTTAATGAAACGAGAGACGTATAAATAATCAGGGCGGAAATCATGCCCCCATTTGGAAAGGCAGTGCGCCTCATCGAAAACCCAAGCTCCAATTTCACGATGGGCCAATGCATTGATAAACGCGATACTTCTAAATTGTTCAGGTGCGACGAAAATTAAACCCAAATCTCCGAGGCGCAACTTGTCCAGCATGATGCGTCGTTCCATCGGATTCAGCAGGCTATTCAAATAACCGGCACAAGTAATCCCCCTCAACTCCAAATTATCAACCTGGTCTTTCATCAGCGATTGTAGCGGAGAAATGATCACCGTTAAGCTGCCGTTACGGTAAAAACGGGCCAAAGCCGGCAATTGATAACACAACGATTTGCCGCCACCGGTTGGCAGAATGGCAAGGGTCGGCGTACCGGCAAAGCCGTTTTCGACTATGGCTTGCTGTAGCGAACGGCCATCGTCAGTGGCCGGCGTTGGCCGAAACTGGCTAATGCCAGGGAAATATCTTGGCAGTAACTTCAATAAATCATGCTGTTCCCGGCACCATACGCAGTCAGGCTCATCACAAGGTACATCCCGTAAAATGGCAATTAGCTCACGCGTTTTAGGAAACGACAAACTCACCCAAGGTGGCAATACCGAGTTTCCGCCTGATACTCGCAGCCAAGCGAGTGCATAAGCGAGTGGCTTGCGCCATTCCAGATCGGCCAGAAATTCATCAACAACCTTTTGTTGCCCTATCTTGCAAACCTTACCATCTGTTGCGCGTTGCCAAGCTGCTTGAGCTTCTTGCCGCGATGGCCGAAGGGCCGCTCTCAACGTCGCAAAGAAATTAGCTACTCCCTTGCCGTTTTCAGGGGCCAATAAGAAATGTAAACACAATGCTTCATCCGAATACTCAGAGACTCGCTGGCGTAAGGCATCAGCTTGATCTAAAAACAACTCATAAGCTAATTCAGCATCGCGAACGGGGTCATTGAGCGTAGTGGTGCAAAGTTTGTAATCCTTAACCAATCGATGATAAGGGTTTTGCGGAAAAGCTACCGGTGATAGCTCTAACGTATCGATCATCGGTAACCGATGCAGAGACAGATCGGGGTGTAGCAGCGACAATGCTGGCTGGTCGAACGCTATTACATTATGGCCCAATACAAACGCCGCGCCTTCGGTGATTTGATCCAGCTTAGAAACGAGATCGGCGGCTTTGCCGTTTATCAGTAACCTAAGGTCGAGATCGGGCCTGTAAGTTCCAATTTCTTTCAGTTTTAGCTTGTCCTGACGAGCTGTCTCTATGTCGATACAGAGACATTTGGCCCGCATTTTTTCAGGCTTTTGTTCCATTAAATGCCCAGAGATTAAAGATCAATAAGATAAAAACCATGTCCCTAATAAGCGCTTGAACTAAATTCATTTTGCCCAAGAAGCTATGACCTATGAAGTTCTATGGCTGAAAGAGAAGATAATACGCTAATGGCAGGATTCTACAAAATTATCGGCTACGATGACTAGAGCATTTCTTCGTTAGTTAGACATAACTCAGGTTGCGTTACGTTTCAGGGCATCCCCGACCAAAGTCCTTCCTGAAAAGCTTTGCATAACGCCAATAACCATGCCATATGCCCTATTAAACTGCGGCATATGACACAATTTTGTTCGCCATCATCATCAAGCTGTTGATATTTATATCTACTCAAGTAGGCATGGATGTTGCTTTAATGTTCTGTCGCCACTCCTGTTTTACTTAACGATGCCCAAACGCAGATTCCTACATGACCTTTTCCTGAAACATGCCCACGAGGTCAGTGCCTTTATCCGCGGACGCTGGCCCAGGGAGCAGGATATTGACGACATCATGCAGGAATCGTTTTTGCGGCTGTCGCAAATCCCTAACCCCGAAACCATCCTCAACCCGCGCGCCTTCCTGTTCACGACCGCATCCAATGTGGCCGTGGATCGCCATCGCCGCCGAAAAACCCGCGAGCGTTATTGTTATGATGAGCAGGATTCGGACCTTGAAAATCTGGCGAGCGATCCTTTGTCTCCCGATCTTCATTCGGAAGCACAGCAAGCACTTAAGCATTTTACCGAATGGCTGGACGAACTGCCGGAGTTGCACCGGCATGCTTTTATTTTGTACCGTATTGAAGGTTGTCCGCATGCCGAAATTGCCGTACGCCTTGGCATTTCCGTAAGCACCTCCGAGCGCTACGTAAAACACACCATGCAGCATATCGGTGCACACCTTAACGCCCTGCAAATTTAAACGGTGACGATAATTGAGCTGTCAAACGTCTATAGTGTGATTGCGATAGAATGAACCGATTTAACCAACCGACAAGGCTATAACCTCGCGTGAAAACCATCCCACCCTCTTCCGAATCAGCGCATGCACAAGCTATTGACTGGCTGCTGCGCATCCGTTCGGAAAACTGCACTGAGGCAGAGCGCCACGCTTTCAATACCTGGCTGGAAGAAAGCGCAAGCCACCGCCAGGCCTATGAAACGGCGCAATCGCAATGGCAATGGATGGATCAATTTAAAAGCATGAGTTTTCCCGCACGGGATGCCGCATTGCAATACCGCAAAAAATCGCCCCGCCGCATGCTTAAATACAGCACCGCCGCCTCGCTGTTGCTGGCTTTGGGCTTAACCGCCTTTATGCCGAACGGCTGGATCGGCATCCCACATACTTATATGGCCGAAAAAGGCGGGCATCACACCATCGCCCTGGCCGACGGTTCCAGTATTGAACTCAATACCGAAAGCGAGGTGCGGGTTCATTTCAATCATTGGCAGCGCAACGTCGAAATGATCAAAGGCGAAGCTTTTTTTACCGTAGCTCACGATGCCGAACGCCCGTTTGAGGTAGGCGCAGGTAACGGACGCATCCGCGACATCGGCACCGCGTTTGAGGTCTACATCAAGCCCGAACAAGTCATCGTTGCCGTGCAGGAAGGCATCGTCTCAGTGCAAGCCGCCGGAAAGCGGGAACTGACAGCCGGACAGCAACTGGCCTTTAACGGCAGAGGCGAATTCCAGACGCTGCAAGGTCAAGATATCGCCGGACTCACCGCCTGGCGGCAAGGCAAACTTGTATTCCGAGACCGTCCCCTAGACGAGGTACTCGTCGAAGTAGGCCGTTACCACGATACCCGCATCCATTTGCAGAATGAAACCTTGCGTAGACTGCGGGTTAGCGGCATATTTCACACCGCCGAACTCGACAACACGCTCGACGCCATCGCCACTATCCTGCCGATTAACATTGATCATGTCGGCGCACATGAAATCGTGCTGAAATCGGCGGCATCCAGTCACAGATAAGTACTGAGCTATAAATTTTCAGCTAAGGTTCAAAGCCGGAGTGCAGGCTCTGCCTGCTTTGCAAGCGGAGCTTGCACTCCAAAACGCCGAAGAACTTTTGCTCGGCTACTTAAATCCCTGCACAAAAAATCACAAAATAAATTCAAATCCTGACGATTTTTCAACAGTCGTGCGTCTACTCCTTAACAACACACAATAACAAAGGAGAAACGGGTACATGACAATAAAGATAAACCGGCTTACCGCGGCTATTTTGGCAACCATGGCGAGCGCCGCTTACGCAGACGAACAAAAACATCACTTCGACATCCCCTCGCAAGCGCTGGGTTCGGCACTGCAAACGCTCGCTACGCAGTCCGGCGCACCGATGCTTTATGCGGAACAAACGGCGGCGGGCAAAAAAAGCCCTCGCTTGAGCGGCAACTACACCACTGCCGAAGCGGCGAATAAATTGCTTGCAGACAGCGGCCTTGTGCACAGCGTCGCTGAAGACGGCACAGTCACGGTTAAACCGGCACCGCAAAGTACAAGCCCCGTTACCTTAAAGCCGATGACGGTTACCGGAAAAGTAGACGACGATCCAGCGTCTTACCGAGCCGTCAACACCCGCACCGCCACCAAGACCGACACGCCGATTATGGAAACGCCGCAATCCATTCAAGTGATCAAGCGGTCATTGATGGACGACCAGCAAAACATCACCGTCAGCGAAAGTCTGCGCAATGTCAGCGGCGTGGTTCCTAATAATCCTGTGTTTACACCCGACAATGAATTCACCCTCATTCGCGGGTTTGCAGCCGAACAACTGATTGACGGTTTTACTCAATACCGCAATGCGGGTGACCGGGAAAGTACCGTGAATATTGAGCGAATCGAAGTCTTGAAAGGCACCAATGGCGTGCTGTACAGCGGCGGCTCCGGTTCACCGGTCGGCGGCTTGGTCAATATCGTTTCCAAACTGCCCCAAGCCACGGCATCCCGTGAGTTGGGCTTTAAAATCGGCACTAACAATTATTACCAGCCTTATCTCGATATTAACCAGCCGCTGACCAAAAATATTTTGACCCGTTTTACCGGTGAGTACACCGATGCGGGCAGTTATCTGGATGTCGTAAAAACGCAGCGCTACAACCTCAATCCGACCATAACCTTTACCAACAACGACACGACCACGTTCACCGTGCAAGGCAAGGTGTCGAGGTGGGAACAGCCGGAATACCAAGGCTTGCCGGCCACGGGTACGGTAACCGGCCGGTTTCCGACGCCTCGGACTACCTTTATAGGCCCTTCCGACATCCCTGACAGCTCTAGTGAATTTAGCGGCGTTTGGGGCACGTTGGATCACAAGTTCAACGATATGTGGTCACTCAATCTGAAAGCCCGCCATGCCCAATCGGAATTCGACGAGAAAGTTCAATCCCTGGCCGGGGCTGACGGATTTATTGCCGACCGGCCGTTTTTTGCTAACACGTGGGCCTTGGTCAATGCCGAGTTGCTTCAAAAACAGGAGGAATTGAGCTTTTTAGGCAATGCCACGGCAAAATTCGATTACGGCCCCACTAAAAATACCGTGCTGATTGGCGCGGATCATAGCGAACTCGATGATAAAGGCTTTATGGATGTCGATATGGGCCGGTTCGGTTTTGGGGCGGGCACCGTTGACTTAAGCCAGCCTTCGTTTCCTGCGGCTTACGGCCCGGCAGGCGCAGGCATCGATAACCAGTTTGTAACCAACACCACTTACGGCGGCTATACCCAGCTGCAAAGCACGCTCTATGACCGGCTGCATTTATTAACCAGTCTCAGAGTCGGCCATGTCGGCATCGATTACCAAAACACGACGCAGAACATAGACACCAGCGGCGATAAGACCCGGTTTTTGCCGCGCGCAGGCGGCGTTTTCGACCTGACGGATGAATATTCCTTGTTTATCAACTACAGCGAAGGCATGCGCGGCCAGCCGTTCGTCAATTTTGTCGGCGCCCCTCAGCCGGAGGAATCGACAACGCTGGAAGGCGGGCTTAAATTCAATGTTGCCCATCAACTCACCGGACAGGTTGCGGTTTATGAAATTGAACGCAGCCATGTCGCGGTAACCGACAACACAGACCTGCGCCTTCGCTCAAAAGCCGCAGGCCAGCAGCGTTCGCGCGGCGTTGAAACCGACCTGACCTGGCAAGCCACCGATGCGCTGAGTATTCTTGCCAACTACGCACATACCGATGCCAAGTTTACCGACAATTTGGCCGGTGTTCCTGAAGGCAACAAGCTGGCTACCGTGCCTGCCGACTCCGGCAGGCTGTGGGCAAACTACCGCTTTCAGCAACCGATGCTCAGAGGATTCAGTATCGGCGGCGGACTCTATGCGCAAGGGCAAGCGTACCTGTCCAACAATAACCAGTTCAAA
>Ga0208262_1000769_pt1 | contig 10087 bp, 8 predicted proteins | sample LakWasMet15_LOW5_2_FD_183863 | JGI IMG/M metagenome (GOLD analysis project Ga0208262, IMG submission 183863) | Freshwater sediment methanotrophic microbial communities from Lake Washington under simulated oxygen tension - Sediment Metagenome... | ecosystem: Environmental > Aquatic > Freshwater >... | reverse complement strand
CCGCTATCCCAGCAGCCAGTGGAACATCTACGGCGCGCAGGCCTCGGACGGCGACAACTGGAACGACGATTCGCCGCGCTGCCGCGAACTGCTGGAGCAGTCACTGCTGCCGCTGACGCAGTACTTTGCCTACATCGAGATCACCGATGGTCCGCCGCAGAACCTGTGGGAGGAATACACCCGCCTGCAGGCCAGCCATGGCGAGGGCTTTGCCATGCAGCGCATCGCCACGCCGGCCGAGATCTACCCGGTGTTTCGCGAGCTGTTCAGGCGGCGGGTCCAGCCATGACACTGAAACAGATCCCCGCCCTGCCGCTCGGATCGGAGTGGACCTTCGCGGCGCTGGAGCAGTACGACAAGGCCATTGGCGAGGTCGCGGCGCACTACCGACTGGACTGCTATCCGCATGTGCTGGAGCTGATCAGCGCGGAGCAGATGATGGATGCCTATGCCTCCATCGGCATGCCGGTCTACTACAACCACTGGTCCTTCGGCAAGCACTTCCTGGCCACCGAGGGCCGCTACAAGCGCGGCCAGATGGGGCTGGCCTACGAGATCGTCATCAACTCCGACCCCTGCATCGCCTACCTGATGGAGGAAAACACGCTGCCGATGCAGGCCCTGGTGATCGCGCACGCCGCCTATGGCCACAACTCCTTCTTCAAGGGCAACCACCTGTTCAAGCAGTGGACCAGCGCGGACGCCATCATCGACTACCTGGTATTTGCCAAGCAATACATCGCCCAGTGCGAGGAACGCCACGGCGTGGGCACCGTCGAGCGGCTGATTGACGCCTGCCACGCACTGCTCAACCTGGGCGTGGACCGCTACAAACGCTCGCCACCGCTGTCGCTGCAGAAGGAGACGCTGCGCCAACAGGAGCGCGCCGACTACCTGCAGGCGCAGGTCAACGATCTGTGGCGCACCCTGCCGCCGCAGCTCGAAGTGAGTCAGGCCGAGTTGGAGCAGCGCTTTCCAGTGGAGCCCGAGGAGAACCTGCTGTACTTCATCGAGAAGAACGCGCCCTTGCTGGAACCCTGGCAGCGCGAGGTGGTGCGCATCGTGCGCAAGATCGGGCAGTACTTCTACCCGCAGCGCCAGACGCAGGTGATGAACGAAGGCTGGGCGACGTTCTGGCACTACACGCTGCTCAACACGCTGTATGAGCAAGGGGCCCTGTCGGACGGCTTCATGCTGGAGTTCCTGCAGTCGCACACCAACGTGGTGTACCAGCCACCCTACAACAGCCCGCACTACAACGGCATCAACCCGTACGCGCTGGGCTTTGCCATGTGGCGCGACCTGCGCCGCATCTGCGAGCATCCCACGGCTGAGGACCGCGAGTGGTTCGCCGATATCGTCGACTCCGATTGGCGCGACACCTTTGAGTTCGCGATGCAGAACTTCAAGGACGAGAGCTTCATTGCACAGTACCTCTCGCCGCAACTGATGCGCGAATTCCGCTTCTTCTCGGTGCTCGATGACGACGCGCGCGACAAGCTGCAGATCCAGGCCATCCACGACGACAGCGGCTACCGCGCGTTGCGCCGCCAGCTCTCCGAGCAGTACAACCTGGGCAGCCGCGAGCCCAACATCCAGGTCTGGAACGTGGACTTGCGCGGCGACCGCTCGCTGACGCTGCGCCACTTCATGCACCAGCGTCGGCCGGTGGACGAGTCCAGCACCGCCGTGCTGGAGCATGTTGCCTACCTATGGGGCTTCACGGTGCGCCTGGAGAGCCAGGATGAGGACGGCAAGGTCAGCCTGATTGCCGAGCGCATGCGCGAAAAGCGCAGCGAGCGCAGCTCCAGTCCCTAAGGCCCGCACACCAGTCTGGCCAACTCAGTCGCCTTCACAGGCGCTCGATCACCGATCGTCCCGGCTGCACGGCAAACTGTGCCAGCGTTTCGATGCCGCTGTCCTGGCGGCTGACGTCCTGCACCACGCGCAAGGTGGTGGTGAGCCCACCGGGCGTGAACTCGGCCACGCCATAGCCCTTGCGCTCACACTCGGCGAACACGAAGTGCGGGTTCTCAGCCAGGCGCTCGGCCAGCTTGCCGTTGCCGCCGGATCGCGAGGTGATGCTGGTGCCGCAGAACTCCACCGCCACGTTGGCACTGGCGGCGTTGGCGTAGTCCGCCTTGACGTGCCCGACCCAGTTCTCATGCACATCACCGCCCAGAAACACCGGGTTGCTGACGGCATGTCGCTGCAGCGCAGCGGTCAGGCGCTGGCGTGCGCCGGCATAGCCGTCCCAGCCATCGTTCCACAGAAACTGCTCCGGCCCGGGCCTGAAGTCGCGCTGCCCGACCAGCGTCTGCTGGCCCAGCACGTTCCACTGGACCGCCGTCGCGCCGTGTTCGGCCAGCGCCTGCTCCAGCCAGCGCTCCTGCGCCTGCCCGAGCATCGAGCGATGGGGATCGTGCCACTGCAGGCAAGACCGCGGATTGACGGTTGCGGAACCGCGCCTGCCCTCCTTGGTGCAGACCTGTGGATCCTTGTACTGGCGGGCATCGAGCAGATACAGCCGGGCCAGTCGACCAAAGGGCACGCTGCGGTAGATGCGCATCTCGGCACCCTCGGCGAGCCCGGCGATGGCGCGCGTCAGCACCGCGGCGCTGATGGGCATGTGCTCGTAATACGCCTGGTAGGCCGCCGCGCGGCGCGCCAGAAAGTCGGCCGGCGCAGCCGGGTCGGCGGCGCCACTGTCGCCGGCTTGCAGTCCGGCATAGTCGTTCTGCACCTCGTGATCGTCCCAGGTCATCAGCCAGGGGCAATGCGCGTGCATGGCCTGCAGATCGGCATCACTCTTGTACAGGGCATAGCGGCGCCGGTACTCGTCCAGCGTGATGACCCAGCCACCACCGGGCACACGCAGCTTGCTGCTCTTGCCCGGGTACTCGTAAATGTAGTCACCCAGAAACAGCACCGCATCCAGGCTCTCGGCGCGCATGTGGCGCCAGGCCGAAAAGTACCCGTCCTCCCACTTCTGGCAGGACGCGTAGGCCAGCCGCAGGCGCGCCACCACGGCATCCGGTCGGGGAAACGTCCGGGTGCGTCCCACTGGGCTGACCGCGTCGCCGCTCAAGAACCGATAGAAGTACCAACGGTCAGGCTCCAGACCCCGGACTTCGGCATGCACCGAGTGCGCCAGTTCGGGCGTGGCCACCGCCTGCCCGCTTTGCACCACGCGCGCAAAGCGCTCATCGTGCGCCACTTCCCAGCGCACGGAGATGGCCTCGCGCCCCGGTCCCGTGCCAGGCACGCCGCTGGCATGCAGGCGCGTCCACAGCACCACCGAGTCGTGCGTGGGCGAGCCGCTGGCCACGCCCAGGCCGAACGGATCCTGCTGCCAACGGGGCTGCGCCAGCGTGCCAGGCGGCAGCCACAAGCCACCGAGCCCGGCGCCCAGCAGGGCCATCCAGTGGCGTCGGTTGATTCCGTATTCCGTCATGTCATGGTCGCGCTCGCAGGCGCAGTCAGCTATGGGCCGCCGTCGCAGCCGGGACAAACCAGGCTGTCGCCCTTGGCGACGATCCTGCATGATAGCGACGGGACCAACTCTGGGTAGACTGCCACCTGGCGCACCGCCCTGCCACGCAAAGGACAATTCGATGGAAGCACTCAGCCCGACCGATTCCGCCTTCCTGTGGCTGGAGACACGCAGCCAGCCGATGCACGTTGCGGGCCTGAACATCTACACGCCGCCAAGTCAGGAGAAGCACCACGTACACCACTTTCTGGCGGGGTGGCGCAAGCACCTGACGGCGCACGCGCCCTTCAACCTGCGCCCGGTGCTGAAGCTGGGCCTGTGGTACTGGGAGGAGGACAGCGAGTTCGAGCTGGACTACCACCTGCGCCACGTCGCGCTGCCGCAACCCGGCCGCATCCGCGAGCTGCTGGCCATGGTGTCCCACCTGCACGGCAACCTGCTGGACCGCAACCGGCCGCTGTGGGAGGCCTATGTGATCGAGGGTCTGCCCGGCGGCCGCTTTGCCACCTACATCAAGATGCACCACGCGCTGATCGACGGCGTCGCCGGCGCCAGGCTGATGGCGCGCTCGATGTCCACCGACCCGCACCAGAGCACACCACCGATCTGGGCCCAGCCGAGGACGCGCCGCGACAAGGCCGACAAGGCGGACGGGTCGGCCCTGGAGAAGCTGCTAAGCGCGTTCAGCACCGCCAAGCAGATGGGCAGCCAAGTGCTGCCCGGGATAGGCGCAGGCCTGTGGGACATGCTCGAGGGCCTGCAGGCGGAGACCAAGGCGGCACGCGCGTTTCAGGCGCCGCCGACGCTGTTCAACGTCGAGATCTCGGGCTCGCGGCGCTTTGCCGCGCAGTCCTATTCTCTGGCCCGTCTGAAGGCCATTGGCGCCGCCAGCGGCGCCACCATCAACGACGTGACCCTGGCCATCTGCGCCGGCGCGCTGCGCCGCTACCTGCTGGCACATGACAAGCTGCCCAAGGCACCGCTGGTTGCGATGGTGCCGGTGTCCCTGCGCGAGGGCCCCGACGCCGCTGGCAACCAGGTGAGCCTGCTGCTGGCCAACCTCTGCACCCATGTGGCCGACCCGATCAAGCGCCTGCAGCGCATCGTCGAGTCCACCAAGGCGGCCAAGGAGCGCCTTTCGAGCATGCCACGGCTGCAGAAGATGGCACACGGCATGACCACGATCGCGCCCCTGGGACCGGGCATGCTGACGGGCTCGGCCCGCAAGTACCCGGTGTTCAACGTGGTGATCTCCAATGTGCCCGGTCCGCAGGAGACGCTGTACCTGGATGGTGCCCGGCTCGACGAGGTCTATCCGGTCTCCATCCCCACGCACTATCTGGCACTGAACATCACCATCAGCGGCTATGGCGATCACCTCGGCTTCGGCTTCATCGCCTGCCGACGCTCCGTGCCCTCGCTGCAGCGGCTGCTGGACTACACGGACGCCACCATCCATGAGCTGGAAGCCGCGCTGCACAAGCCCGCGCCGGCAAAGCGTACAGGTGCAGCGCGCCGGACCGCCGGCACGGCCAAGGCGGCCGGCCAGAGCGCGACTCCGGCACCACGCCGCAGCCGAGCCAGGCCCCCACAGCCCTGAGTCCTCACCGCCGAGACCGCCATGCCCACTCTCGCACACCATGCCAGCGTTGCCGGCTCCACGCTGTCGTCCACGCTCAGCGGCTGGCGCGGCACCAGCGTGCTGCATGCCGCCACCCAGCCACCCAAGCCGCTGTCGCTCTATGACATGGAGGGCAGCCCCACCTGCCGCAGCGTGCGCGAGGCCCTCACCGCGCTGGGCCTGGACGTGCAGATCTGGCCCTGCCCGCAGGGTGGCCAGCGATTTGCTCCCAAGGCGCAGTCGCTGGGCGGCACGACGGGCCAGCCGCTGCTGCTTGACCCCAACGGGCCGGTCACCCTGAGCGATGCCGCCGCCATCATCGAGCATCTGTTTCGCCACTACGCCCAGCGTGCCACGCCACGCGCCTACCGCGTCGGCGCCGGCAGCACGGCGCTCGCCACCGCCGCCGGCCTGCTGCGCCGGCAACGCGGCACGCGCGCGCGCCCCTCGCGCGCGCCGGCCAAGCCCCTGGCGCTGTGGAGCTTTGAGTCCAGCCCGTTCTCGCGGCTGGTGCGCGAGCGCCTGACCGAACTGGAATTGCCCTACACGCTGCACAACCTGGGCAAGGAGCAACTCGCCGACATGGGCCCCGCCGCCATGCGGGTGCGGCCGGGCCCCTATCACCCCAAGCCCGGCGGCAAGCGCGAGCAGCTGCTGGCCCGCCTGGGCCGGGTGCAAGTACCGTACCTGGAGGACCCGAACACCGGCACCAGCCTGTTCGAATCGGCCGCCATCATCGACTACCTGGAGCAGACCTACGCGCGATAGCGGACCGCCATGGCGCGCGCGATACCTGCGAGCCCGGCGTCGCTCCACGTCACGCAGCGAGAGGGCCGACTAGAATGAGACGGACCCGCTCCCCATGACCCTTGTTGCCCACCTGCACCACCTGACGCGCTACCAGTACGACCGCGCGGTCAACCTGGGCCCACACATCGTCCGCCTGCACCCCGCGCCGCACTGCCGCACGCCCATATCGGCCTACGCCCTGACGGTACGGCCGTCGTCGCATTTCATCCATTGGCAGCAGGACCCGCTGGCCAACCGGCTGGCCCGCCTGGTGTTCACCCAGGCCTGTACCGAGTTCGAGGTCGAAGTCGATTTGACAGCCAGCCTGATCGAACTCAATCCATTTGATTTCTTCCTGGACCCTTCGGCCAACAGCTTCCCGTTTTCCTACAGCGATCTTGACCACCGTGCCCTGGCGCCCTACCTGTCGCCGCCTTCGGCCCCTGAGATCGGGCCACTTTTTGTACAACTGGCAAGCGAGCTCGATCGGCCGGCGCCCGACACACTGCAATTTCTGATCGCGGCCAACCAGCGCATCGCCCGCACCATCCGTTACGGCATCCGCCACGAGCCAGGCGTGCAGTCGCCGGAGCAGACCCTGGCACTGGCCAGCGGCTCCTGCCGCGACTCAAGCTGGCTGCTGGTGAGCCTGTTTCGTCGCCTTGGGCTGGCGGCACGCTTTGTCTCGGGCTACCTGATCGATGTGCCGGTGTCGGCGCAAGGCGGCGCACAAGTTCCCCCCGAACTGCCGAGCCGATCGGAGTTACACGCCTGGTGCGAGGTCTATCTGCCCGGCGCGGGATGGATCGGCATGGACCCGACCTCGGGGCTGCTCACCGGCGCCGGCCACATTGCCCTGGCCTGCGCCCTGGATCCCGCCAGCGCCGCGCCGGTGGAGGGACGCGCCGACATCGCGGAGGTGCGCTTTGGCCATCACATCGACATCAGGGTCACAGGCGCCGAAGTGTCAAAATAGCCCGATCATTTTTTAGAGTTGATACATCCATGAGCATCTACAACACCCTGGCCGAACTCGGCATCACCCTGCCCCCGGTGGCCGTGCCGGCCGCCGCTTACGTACCCTTCGTCCAGACCGGCAACCTGGTTTTTCTCAGCGGCCACATTGCCAAGAAGGACGGCAAACCGTGGGTCGGCCAACTCGGCAAGACCATGGGCACCGAAGAGGGCCAGGCGGCCGCACGCGCCATCGCCATTGATCTGATGGGCACCCTGCACGCAGCCTTGGGCGACCTCCATCGCGTCAAGCGCATCGTCAAGCTGATGTCCCTGGTGAATTCCACCGGTGACTACACCGAGCAGCATCTGGTGACCAACGGCGCCAGCGAGCTGATCGGCAAGGTGTTTGGTGACAAGGGCGCGCATGCCCGCAGCGCCTTCGGCGTGGCGCAGATTCCACTGGGCGCCTGCGTCGAGATCGAGCTGATCGCCGAATTGAGCTGATCCGCCTACCGCGCGCTATCTCGGCTGATTTCGCGCGGCAGGCTGGTGACCTGATAGGTCGGCTGCGCTGGCTGCGCCTGCGTGTCGTCGATCTTGAACACCGCCACCGCGCGCGCCATCTGCGCCGCCTGCTCGCGCAGGCTGTGCGCGGCGGCGGCGCTCTGCTCCACCAGCGCGGCATTTTGCTGCGTCATCTGGTCCAGGTCACCAATCGCCTGGTTGACCTGGGCGATCCCCGAACTCTGCTCGGCCGATGCGGCCGTGATCTCGCTGATGACATCCGTGACCCGGCGCACCGATTGCACGATCTCGCCCATCGTGCCGCCCGCCTCATTGACCAGACGCGTGCCTGATTCGACCTTGTCCACCGAGGTACCGATCAGACCCTTGATCTCCCTGGCCGCCTCGGCGCTGCGCTGCGCCAGACTGCGGACCTCACTGGCCACCACGGCAAAGCCTCGCCCCTGTTCGCCTGCCCGCGCCGCCTCCACGGCCGCATTGAGCGCCAGGATATTGGTCTGAAAGGCGATGCCATCGATCACGCCAATGATGTCGGAGATCTTCTTGCTGCTGGCGTTGATCTCGTCCATGGTGGAGACCACCTGGCGCACCACCGCGCCGCCTTTCTCGGCCACCGTCGACGCTCTGGCGGCCAGGGCGCTGGCCTGGCGCGCGTTGTCCGCGCTGTGCTGCACGGTGCTGGTGAGCGCACTCATGGACGATGCCGTGGACTGCAGGTTGCTGGAAGTCTGCTCGGTGCGCGCCGCAAGGTCGCTGTTGCCGCTGGCGATCTCGGCGCTGGCGGTGGCGATGCTGTCGGTGCTCTGCCTGACCTGGGCCACCATGTGTCCGAGCGACTCGTTCATGACGGCGAGTGACTTCATCAGGTCGCCAAACTCGTCTCCACGCGACACGTCGACCTGGGCACTCAGGTCACCTTGGGCAATCCTGGCGGCCAATTCGTTGGCTTGCACCAGCGGTCGGCGAATCGAGCGAATCAGCACTGCGGCGCCGGCCAGAATGCCCAGCAACAGCACCGCCACGAACACCGTGCCCATGCGCACCGTGAGCATGCGCTCCTGCTTGATCTGTTCCAGAAAGCTGGCCTCGGCGCGCTTCTCCAACTCCACCATTTCACGCAGCGTGGCGAGATAGGCCGTCGCCGCCGGCATGTACTCGCTGCGAATGATGCGCTCGGCCTCGGACGCGAAACCGTCGGCCTTCATCTTGATCGCCTGCTGCTGCAATGCCTGCGCGGCCTTCTGGCTGGTCGCGATCCGGCCGAGCTGGGTGCGCTCATCGGCGCTCAGCTCCATCGCCTCGATGCTGCGCTGGACGGCGAGAATCTGCGCCGAGGTCTCGGCCATGGGCTCGCGGAACACGTACTCGACCGCGTTCTCGCTGCTGGTCATGACAGCCAGGATGCGCTGCGCATTGGTCTCCGTCAGCGCCGCCCACCGGTTGGCGGCCGAGACCTTGCCATTGAGCAGCGCCAGCGTCGACTCGGTCTGCGCCTGCAAACGGGCGGTGCGTGTGCTCAGGACACCCACCAGCGAGAGCTGGCCGATGACGATGGCGCCCACGGCCAGCCAGAGCTTGCTGGCAATCTTCAGATGGTTGAAATTCATGGCAGGAGTCCCCGGGTCGGTGTCAGCGAAGGTCGCAAGCCGATTCTGGCCGACCTTGAACCACCCATCAAGCCTGTCGACAGCAGGGCTATCGCCGGCTTGCCCGCATCAGGGGCCCATCAGGCGCTCGACAGCCTGATGGGCCGTTGCCTGCAGCGCGGCGGTGGCGACGCGTTGCGGCGCGATCTCCGCCAGCGGCCGCAACACAAAAGCGCGATCAGCCATGCGCGGATGGGGAACCACCAGCGCGGCGCTGGCGATTCGGCCCTCGCCGTACAGCAGCAGGTCAAGATCCAGGGTGCGCGGCGCATTGCGGTAGGGCCGCAGCCGTCCGGCCGCGAGCTCCAGCGCCTGCAAAGCGCCCAGCAGCGCCGGTGCGCTGAGTTCGGTGACGATTTCCACCACGGCGTTGATGAAGTCCGGGCCCGCCGCTTCCACCGGCGCCGAGCGGTACAGTCCGGAGCGGCGGCGCAGCGTCGTCTGGGGCAGTGCGGCAATGGCATCCATCGCCTGCAACACACTGGCCCTGGCATCACCCAAGTTGGCACCCAGGCCGATGTAGGCGACGACGCCCGGCACGGCGGCCCCGCTCAGGTGCCGGCGTCAGGCGTGGGCGCGCCGTCCCGGGTGCCGGCACCACCCCGACGACGGCGACGGCGCTTCTTCGGCGCCTCGGTGCCACCCTCATCTTGCCCCATGTCACCGGGTGGAGTCGCTTGCGCCCGCTCCGGCGCGACAGCGGCTGCCGGCTCGCCCGCCCCAGCGGGCTTGCTTACGCGGTGCACACGCACCGGGCGCGGGCGCGCTTGCTGTTCCTCGCGCACCTGATCGACCATGTCTTGGCGCAAATTGTCATCGGCGACGCTGAACTCCTGCCACCAGTCGGCCAACACCTCATCGATCTCGCCGGCATCCGCGCGCAGGCGCATGAAGTCGAAGGCTGCGCGGAAGCGCGGTTGATCGACCAGTCCAAAGGGGGCACTGCCAACGCGCTTTTCGAAGCGCGGCTGCATCATCCAGATCTCGCGCATGTCGCCAGCCAGTTTGCCGCGTCCCGACACGTCGCCAATGCGGGCATTGAACACGTCGTCGATC
>Ga0208262_1000762_pt1 | contig 10147 bp, 11 predicted proteins | sample LakWasMet15_LOW5_2_FD_183863 | JGI IMG/M metagenome (GOLD analysis project Ga0208262, IMG submission 183863) | Freshwater sediment methanotrophic microbial communities from Lake Washington under simulated oxygen tension - Sediment Metagenome... | ecosystem: Environmental > Aquatic > Freshwater >... | reverse complement strand
TGAACTCAAGGCCCACCGCGGCTTTGCCGTGCTGAACCCGGTGAAACTGGTGCTGACCAACTGGGACGAGGTGATGGGCGCCGGCCACCTGGAGCCCTGCACCCAGCCGGCGCTGCCTCATCCGCCAGAGGGCACCGAGCCGCCACCGCCGCGCCACTTCACCATCGGCAAAGAGGTGTGGATCGACCGCGAAGACTTTGAAGAAGTGCCACCCAAGGGCTACAAGCGGCTGTTCCCCCCGAGCATTGATGGCAACGGCAATGCGGTGGCAGGAAACAAGGTGCGCCTAAAAGGCGGCTACGTGATCGAGTGCACCGGCTGCAGCAAGGACGCAGCGGGCAAGATCACCGCAGTACTGGCCACCGTGGTGCCCGACACCAAGAGCGGCACCCCCGGCAGCGAAACCGTCAAGGTCAAGGGCGTCATCACCTGGGTGGGCGTGGCCGACGGCGTCAACGCCGAAGTGCGGATGTACGACCGCCTCTTCGTCGACGCCCAGCCGGACGCGGGCGGCAAGGACTTCATCGAGAACCTGAACCCCAACAGCCTGAAGGTGGTGACCGCCATCGTGGAGCCCTCACTGGCCAATGCGAAGGCCGGCGAGCAGTTCCAGTTTGAGCGGCATGGCTACTTTGTGGCGGATCGGGTGGATCACGTTGCGGGGTCCAAGCCGGTGTTTAACTTGGCGGTGGGGTTGAAGGATAGCTGGGCGAAGTAATTCTTCGAACACCAGTAATCGAGGACCGCAAGAAAGGCACAGTAATAGTGACTAGGGGCCAATCATCTTTAAGGAGGAAGACATGGCAGAGAATCTCCCTTACAGCACGTCTGTAGGAACGCTTGAAAATCTACTGGAGAAAGTCAAAACAGCTTCAGTTCCTGAACGCGTTACGCAAGACTTTGTTTCTACAAAGTTGGCAATGAAAGGCGGAACGGCGATGGCATGCATTCCGTTCCTCAAAAAAATGGGATTTGTCGCCAGTGACGGTACACCGACCGATCTCTACCGCGAGTTTCGCAACCCAAAGAAGTCCAGACTAGCCGTCGGAAAAGCGTTTCGAAAGCTATATGAGCGGCTGTACGAAATGAATGAGTACCTGCACGATGCAAATGATCAGGATGTTCTTGGTCTGATAGTTGAATGTACTGGGGGTGAAAAGGATTCCGGTGTTACCAAGTACACGCTCGCCACATTGAACATGCTACGAAAGCTTGCTGACTTTGACGAGACAGAGTCTGCTGATATTGAGGACGCATCAACTGCTCGCACTCCTTTAGTGCAACTACCACTCGGAACTTCTGCAAAACATGCTGAAGCCGGACCAGCCTCTCAGAGGGACAGCAAGAAGATTAGCCTGTCGTACACCATAAATTTGAACTTGCCAGCCTCCAAAGACGTGGAAGTCTTCAACGCGATATTTAAAAGTCTAAAAGAACACATCTTGGGAGACTAAATATGGCTTTCGAAGATCAAGTCAAATCATTTGGGATGACCAATCTGCTGATTGAATCTGACTTAGACAATTTGGAAACTAGACTTTCGTTAAAACTGCGTGAAACAGCTTCCAGAGAGAAAGTCTCCAATGAGATCGCGCGCGCCTATTTTCCGCAATTTGAGGCGGCACTTCGCGATGAGGCCGCCACGATGGCCAAGAGTTATGAGCTTTTCTATTGCCTAGAAAAGACAATCCGAAAACAAATATCTACCCTACTAGATGCAATCAACGGAACTGGCTGGTGGAATGAGCAGGTAATTCCCCAACAAATTTTCCTTGAAGTGAAAAAGCGAATCCAGAGAGAACGCGAATCAGGGATAACTCCACGATCAGGTGAACCACTCGACTACACGAATTTTGGAGAGTTGGGTGAAATTATCAAAGCGAACTGGTCAGTCTTTGCAAGCATTTTCAACAATATGAAAGCGGTTGAGAAAGTGATGTTCAACCTGAACTCACTAAGAAATCCTATAGCACACTGCAGCGAACTTGCCGAAGATGAGCGGTTGAGATTGGAATTGAGTCTTAGGGATTGGTTTCGGTTAGTCGAATAGCCGCGCGGCAGCAACCGTGCATTCTCAATAGCTCTTCAGTAATGTTGGGATTGGAGAACGGTTTTGGGAAAGGCCTTTAGCAATCCCACCTTTCCAAATGGAGTGAAATTTCGGCCTAGAAGAAAATTTAAGGGAGAATTAATAATGAATCAGCACCCCGGATTACTACCCGGTCTTCGCCTAGATGGATTCGGTCCAAAGGAGCGAGAAATTGCCAACAACCTGGCAACTGTTTGGTTCGTTCCCTATGCGAGCGTTTATGTTGCTTCAAGAACTGCAAGCTACCCATATTTGTTTCTTAAGCCAACGCACGAACTCCGGGAAAAGTTTAATTTCCGCAGCGATATTGTTTGTCTCTTTCATCCGTACAATGATATTGACTCCCGCTTAATGGCAGCGGCAGACAACATAATTGCAAGCGACCCGATGCGGCTAGACAGATTGTGCGTGGTGCTTGTGACAAATGCAACAGCAATATCCAAGCATGATTTTCCAGTGGCAGCCGAGAGCGATCCGAGGCTATACATACCATTCAAATATTCGGATTTATCAGGAGGAGCGGGGGGGAAATTCGACCTAACAGTACGTGCTTTAGAAAGAAATCTTTACACCACCGATCTCTTCGCTATTTCTTCTGCCCTCCAAACCGATCGCTATTTTTTTGGCCGAAGAAATGAACTTCAGATGCTTGTTCGAAAATATCAAGCTGGCGAGAACTCGACCATTTTTGGATTGCGGAGAATTGGGAAGACCTCGCTGCTCTGGGCACTGGTCAGAGAATTGAAGCATTTAGGCGCTCCAATAGCGTTCATTGATTGCTCAGATACTAGATATCACAGATCCAATTGGTATCGAGCGCTATTCAGAATTAAGGAACAGCTATGTGCCGCGGGAGGTCTCCACAACTTCGGTCATACCGAAGCTCGCTATACGGAGCAAGATGCTTCAATTTGCTTCACAGAAGATCTGAAAGAAATTAAGAAGCAGACAGGGAAGCCCGCATTGCTCATATTCGATGAAATAGAAAACCTATGCTTTGACCTTTCACCTAGTATGAGTTGGGCGGACGGTACTGATTTCCTACCTTTTTGGCAGACGATTCGATCGACTTTCCAACAGAATCCAAATCTAGTCAGCTTCCTGCTGTGCGGTGTGAATCCGCAAGTTTTGGAGCACTCTAGGTTGACAAACGGTCTAGACAATCCTCTATACGAATACATCAAGCCCACTTACTTGGGTTTCTTCGACGTTGACGATGTACGCACCATGCTCACCACCATAGGGTCGTACATGGGAGTACGTTTTGATACCGAAGTATTCACCTATTTGACTGATGATTTTGGCGGCCATCCATTTTTAATTCGACATGCATGTGGCCGTATGTGGAAAATTCTTGCTTCTGAATTGCTTCCGCGGAAGATACATATAAGGAAGCAGACCTACACCTCTCAACGAGAGGAAATTGGCGTACATACTCAAAGCTATATCAATTTGATTCTCGAGGTTCTCACAGAGAGATATCCGAATGAATATGCTCTTTTGAAGCACATCGCGGCAGGTGAGCACGAGAAGATTGATCATCTTGTACAAGAAACTCCAAATTTGATTGGACATCTGACTGGCTACGGATTGATTAGCAAAGACGGTGGGACCTATCATTTTCGAATTAACGCTGTTGAGACAGCCATCAAGCAAGAGGCTCGAGGCCTTATTTGCCCAGAGTCGATTGAGGAGCGATGGGCAAGTCTGAGCAAGGAACGGAACTCATTTGAGCACTCACTTAGGGATCTTGTGAGACGAACTCTCAAGTTAGCCTTTGGTGTCGAAGCTGGGAAGCAAAAAATTATCGACGCCATGACGAAGGCGACTCAAAAGCAGCGGGCGATCTCAATGAATTTTGACGACGTTTTTAAGGGGGAAATGTATTTCTTAAATCTGAAGGATGTCGTCATTAAGAATTGGGATCTATTCAAATTTGCATTCAATGAAGACAAGGGTCGCTTCAACTCGTCAATGGATATTGCTAATAAATATCGCGCTGACGCGCACGCAAAAACGATAACAAAAGAACAATTTCGTGAAGTGATGCCAAAGCTTGTATGGCTAACCAACTCACTTCGTGAAAATACCTGAAGCAGCTGGCGTAACATGCTCAACTTCGGCAGTCCAAATGCCGTCCCCGAGCTTCACTGGCAACCCCAACCCATCCTCCACTTCTGGTTCGAGGAGCTAACCCCAAAGCAGCACTTCGTCAAAGACACCGCGCTGGACGAAACGATTCGTGCGCGGTTTGGCGACACGCTGGAGGCGGCGGCGCGGTGTGAGCTGTTTGCGTGGCGCGCGACGGCTGAGGGTCGGCTGGCGGAGATCATCGTGTTGGACCAGTTCTCGCGCAACGTCTACCGCGACACGCCGCGCCTTTGCGCAGGACGCGCTGGTGCATACGCAGGCGGTAGCGCTGTTTACGCAGCTGGGCAACCAGGACAACCTGAACTTCGAGCTGCGCCACAAGGCCATCATCGACCGCTTTGGCCGCTACCCGCACCGCAACGCGATTCTGGGCCGCAGTCCAGCGCAGAGGAGCTGGCGTTTCTGGCCGAGCCGGGGTCTTCGTTCTAGGTCTTATCTGGCGGTTGCTACAGTTTTAGTAGCTGCTTACGCACGTTCCATGGTGGCTAGAAGCCGATTTTGCATCCAACCCCTGCAGCCCTACGCCTTGCCGCCAGCCAGTACCGCGCGGTTGCGGCCCGCAGCCTTGGCCGCGTAGAGGGCCTCGTCTGCGGCGTGGATCAGGGTCTGGGGTGTGGTGGTGTCGTCAGGCACGATGCTGGCCACGCCCACGCTGGCGGTCACGCAGCCAAAGTCTGACAGCGCATGTGGCAGTGCCAGCGACTGCAAGGCCTCGCACACTTTGCGGGCCATGCCCAACGCGTCTTGCGCACTGGTGGCTGGCGCAATGAAGACGAACTCTTCTCCACCATACCTTGCCACCAGATCACCCGTGCGGCCAATAGTGGCGGCCAGCGTGTCGGCCACCTTGCGCAGACAGTCATCGCCGGCCTGGTGACCATAGTGGTCGTTGTATTTCTTGAAAAAATCCACGTCTAGAAATCCCAGCGCCAGCGGATGGCCCTGGCGCGCGGCACGGGTCCATTCGGCGGCCAGGGTGGCGTCGAAGTGCCGGCGGTTGGCAATGCCGGTGAGGCCATCGGTGGCGCTGAGTGCCTCAAGCTTGCGGTTGAGCAGGCGCAGCTCGGCGGTGCGCTCTGCGACCTTGGCTTCCAGCACATGCTCGGCCTCCCGCAGGGTGGACACCAGTTCTTCCTGGGCCTTGAGTGTCTGTTCCTGGGCATGCGCCTGGTCGCGGCGCATGGCGTTGTAGCGGTCTGCCAGCGCAAACGACAGCAGCAGCATTTCCATGGCAGAGCCGATCTGGGTGCCATCGGTGGTCAGAAAATTGGTGGGCAACACACCCAGATTGCGCAGGTGGGTAAGCACCACAGCCAGCAAGATGGCCGTAAAAGCCGCCACAAAGAAGTAGGCGCTGCGCTGCCCGCGCAGCGCGCTCCAGCAGCCGGTTGCCAACAGCAGCAGCGGCGTGATCAGACTGAGCACGACAAACGTGGGGTTGAACGTGCGGAACCAGAAGATCAGCGCGAAGAAGGAAATGCCGTGCAGCACGATGAACACCTGCAGCAGCCGGTCCAGCGGTTTGGACAAGGCAGCGGTGTTGAGAATGCGCCGGGCAAACTCCAGCATGGCCATGGCCGCAACGGCCGTGGGGACGTTGACGCCCATGGGGGTCCACACGGGGGTGTCGCCCCACACAAACTGGGTTCCCAGCCCGCTGAAGGTGCCCAGCGCCAGCGCCACGGAGGCGGAGAAGATGACGTACAGCAGGTAGTTCCTGTCCCGCAGGACCACAAACAGCATCAGGTTGTAGAACGAGATGGCCAGCACGACGCCGAAATACAGCGCTTGCAGGGCGTAGTCGGCATGCTGGTGGTTTTGCAATGCATGCAGTTCCCACATGCGCGCCGGAATGTTCAGCGAGTTCGGGGTTTCCACACGCAGATAGACCACCTGCTGCGACTGCGGCGGCAGTGTGATGGGCAGCACCGGGAATCGCCCCGGGTACGGGCGGCTTGCATACGGGCGCGCGTAGCCCGTTTGCGTCACCTGGTAGATGCCCTGTGCGTCCGGCGCATAAAAGTCGATGTGCGCCAGCAGCGCATAGTTGACTTCCAGCACGCGCTGCACAGGCTGGTTGCCGGGGTTGGCCAGCGGCAGACGCAACCAGACCGCGGACCGCGTGTACGAAAAACCGAGTGCAGCGCTGGAAGGACTGGCCGGCGGGCGGAATGCCCCGGCGTGGGCCGGCTCCATGACATCCTGCAGCGTCAGGGCGGCGCTGGGGTCTTCCAGATATTCGAAGTAGGCCGTCAGTGAAACCGGGGCTGCCTGTACCTGTGTGAGGTCGAACGCCTCACCGGCAGCCGCTGCAAAACCGGGCGCCACAACGCCGAGGCTGACAAGGGTGATCAGCAAGACGTAGAAATGGCGCAACAGCTTACGAAAGGGCATGTCGGAAGAATAGCAAACAGACTGTTGGAAGATTGGCAGATAAGGCGGGCTTTCCTTCGCGAGCCGGAGCCTCGTTCAAATGACACGCAGCCCACTCCGATCGCTACACTCCAGCCCATGTCCACCGGCATCTGTGAACTACGCCCAGCCACTCACAACTGAGGGGTTGAAATCACGCAGGTTATTCAAGGAGCACCCCATGAAAGCCACCTGGAACAACACCGTCATCGCTGAGAGTGACGACACCGTGCTGGTGGAAGGCAACCACTACTTCCCCGAGCACACGCTCAAGCGCGAGTACGTCACCTTCAGCAACCACAAGACCACCTGCCCCTGGAAGGGCGAGGCGCACTACTACACCCTGCTGGTCAACGGCGACATGCTGCCCGAAGCCGTCTGGTTCTACCCCGAGCCCCGGCCCGAGGCCCAGCTCATCAAGGGCCGCGTGGCGTTCTGGAAGGGCGTGGTGGTCGAGGAATAGCCACCAGCATGCAGCCCCAAGCCGTTCTCCACTTCTGGTTTGAAGAGCTCAGCGCCAAGCAGCACTTCGCCAAGGACGCCGCGCTGGACCAAGCCATCCGCACGCGCTTCGGCGCCACGCTGGGAGCGGCTGCGCGGTGCGAGCTGTTTGCCTGGCGCGCCACGGCCGAAGGGCGGCTGGCCGAGATCATCGTGCTGGACCAGTTCTCGCGCAACGTGTACCGCGACACGCCACGCGCCTTTGCGCAGGACGCGCTGGCGCTGGTGCTGGCGCAAGAGCTGGTGGGCAGCGGGCAGGACCGCAGCCTGCCCACCGCGCAGCGCGTGTTTGCCTACATGCCCTACATGCACAGCGAATCCGCGCTGGTGCACGCGCAGGCTGTGGTGCTGTTTGCGCAGCCGGGCATGGAGAACAACCTGAACTTCGAGCTGCGCCACAAGGCCATCATCGACCGCTTTGGCCGCTACCCCCACCGCAACGCACTGCTGGGGCGCAGCTCCAGCGCAGAAGAGCTGGCCTTTCTGAGCGAGCCGGGGTCTTCGTTCTAGGCTGGTGATCCGCCGTTGCTATCTATTTCGTAGCTGCGTGCGCGCATTCTGCAAGCGCCCGGGGTGCAGTCGACACATAAATTGCCTGCTCCGTTAAACTTCGTCCCATGCACCCCGCCATCGCCCAACACCGTTCAGGCATTTCCGCCATCTGCCAGCGCTACCACATCAAGCGCTTGGAGGTGTTTGGCTCAGCGGCCCGGGCGGATGACTTTGATCCCGCCAGCAGCGACGCTGATTTTTTGATCGAATTTGCGCCGGACGTACAGCCCGGGCTAGACACCTTCTTCGGCGCCAAGGCTGCATTGGAGGCGTTGCTGGGCCGAGGCGTGGACCTGGTGGAGCCTGGTGCCGTGCGCAACCCGTACGTGCTGGCCAGCATCAACCGCAACCGCGAAGCGATCTATGCAGCGTGATCCGCGCGCCTTCTTGTGGGATGCGCGTGAGTCGGCCCTGGCGATTCAATCATTTACCGCGGGGATGGACGCTGCAACCTATGCCGGCAACCCGATGGCGCAGGCAGCGGTGGAACGCAAATTTGAAGTCATTGGCGAAGCGCTCAATCAGCTGGCAAAGTTGGATGCAGCGGTAGCCGCCCGCATCCCGGACTTGCCGCAAATCGTGGCGTTCCGAAACCAGCTCATTCATGGCTATGCCACAGTGAATGTGGGCACCGTTTGGAATATCACCCAAAGTGCCCTGCCCTCGCTGATAGACGCCGTTCAAACCTTGCTCGACGAGCTTGAGTAGCGTCCGCGCAAGCGGTTGCAAAGCCGATAGACGCGGCCACCTTCACCATGTCCCAACCCGACTTCAGCCCCTCCGCCGAGCGCAACAAGCAGCCCATTCTCGATGTGCTGCGCCAAGTGCTGCCCGAGCGGGGCACGGCGCTGGAGATTGCCTCGGGCACGGGGCAGCATGTGGAGTGGTTTGCGCAGCAGTTGCCGCTGTGGACCTGGCAGCCCACCGAGGTGCACCGCGGGGCGCTCTACAACATCGAGGTGCGGGTAACGCAGGCCGCCTTGGACAACGTGCTGGACCCGATGCAGCTTGACGTGCGCAGCGAGCCCTGGTTTGCCGACGCCGCAGGCCAGCCCGCCTTCGACCTGATCTTCTGCGCCAACATGCTGCACATCGCCCCGTGGGAAGCCGGCCTTGCGCTGCTGCGCGGCAGCGCGCGCCATCTGGCACCAAGCGGCAAGCTGGTCACCTACGGTCCGTACTTCGAGAACGACGTGCCGCCCGCGCCCAGCAACGTGGCCTTCGACCAGAGCCTGCGCGAGCACGACCCAAGCTGGGGCATACGCCTGCGCGAAGATGTGGAACAGGCCGCCGCGCACGCCGGCCTGCGCCTGCACGCGCGCCACTCCATGCCGGCCAACAACCTGCTGTTGGTGTGGGGGCGGGCAGGCTGAGCCCGGAGAGCGCTATGCTCCAGCCTCACCAACCCAGGAACTCACCATGCCCCAACTCAAACTGAGCTACTTCGACTTTCACGGCGGCCGCGCCGAACCCATCCGGCTGGCCCTGGCCATTGGCGGCATTGCATTTGAAGACCACCGCTTCACCTTCGCCGAATTTGCCGAGGTGCGCAAGGGTGTGCCCTTTGGCCAGGTGCCGGTGATGCACGTGGACGGCGTGCAGGTGACGCAGAGCGACGCCATGCTGCGCTATGCCGGCAAGCTGGCTGGCCTGTACCCCGCCGACGCCTACCAGGCGCTGCTGTGTGACGAGGTGGCGTACGTGGTGGAAGAGGCCGGCGTCAAGCTCGGCCCCAGCTTCAGCATGAAGGGCGACGAACAGAAGGCGGCGCGCGTGGCGCTGGTCAATGGCTCGATGCCGGTGTACCTGGGCTGGCTGCAACGCCAGTTGCTGGCCCACGGTGGCCAATACTTTGCCGACAACCGCCTCACGGTTGCCGACCTGAAGGTCTTTGTGGACGTGCGCGGCCTCAACTCGGGCCGGCTGGACCACGTGCCCGCCGATCTGGTGGAAAAGGTTGCCCCCGCGCTCAACGCCCACATGCAGCGCATTGCCCAGACCCCGGCCGTGGCGCAGTACTACGCCAAGTACGGCCTCTGACACGGCTCTCCCGGTTCTCCTTCAGCCCGTGATGATGGGCCGCAGGGCCTCCACTTCGTCCACCAGAAAGTCGAACAGCGCGGCCACGCGCGGCGTATGTCGCAGTTCGGGCGTGGTCAGCACGCGCCAGATGCGCGCCAGCTCGGGAACCGGGCCCAGCACGCGCACCAGGTCAGGCTCGGCATCGCCCAGCGCGGTGGGTAGCGCGGCCAAGCCAACCCCGGCCTTGGCGGAGTAGACCACGCCCAGCACGCTGTTGTTGGTGGCCACGATGTGGGCCCCGGGGGCCACCTGCTGCAGCCAGGTGGCGGCGCGGTGCCTGGCCATGGTGTCGTCAAAGCCCACCCAGTCGTGGCCTTGCAGGTCTTGCACACCATTGGGCTGGCCGCGCCGCGCGATGTA
>Ga0208262_1000756_pt1 | contig 10212 bp, 5 predicted proteins | sample LakWasMet15_LOW5_2_FD_183863 | JGI IMG/M metagenome (GOLD analysis project Ga0208262, IMG submission 183863) | Freshwater sediment methanotrophic microbial communities from Lake Washington under simulated oxygen tension - Sediment Metagenome... | ecosystem: Environmental > Aquatic > Freshwater >... | reverse complement strand
CGCCCGCAGCGTCACCGGCGCGTCGGTCATCACCCCCGCGCGCACCAGCATCGCCCTCCTCGCGGGCTCGATGAAGTTGCGGTCGACCTGCGCCAGCGACTCCTCGAGGCCCGCCAGCACCTGGCCCGCGTGGCTCTCGAAGGCCGCCTGACGCCGCACCGACAGAGAGCGCAGCGCCTCCTCGTGCGCCGCTCCGGACTGCCGCAGCGCCACCGCCAGGCCCGACTCGGTGCGCGCCCGCTCGGCCGCCAGCTGCTTCAGCTGCACCGCGGCGCGGTCGGCGTCCTCCTTCACCCGGCGCGACTCGGTGGTCATCCGCTCGACGCGGGCGCGCAGCTCGTTGCGGGCGGCCACCGCGGCCGCCAGGAGCTCCTCCGCCTGGGTCGTGTGAAGGCGACGCGCCGGAACCGACGCGCCGAGCTCCTTCTCGACGTCGAGGAGTTCCTTGAGGCTCTGGGCCTCGCGGCGGCGGCCCTCTTCGAGCTGCTGGGTGAGCGTGGTGATGGTCGCCTGCTCGGCGCTCGCGCGGGCCCGCAGCCGGGCCACCTCGGCGTTCATCTCCACGATGCGCTGCTGCCGCTGCTGCAGCTCCCCGCGCAGGTCGTTGACCTCGTCTTCGAGCTCCAGGTGCTTCTTGCGCCAGTCGTCCTTGCCGAAGAGCGCCGGCTCGTCGCTGCGGTGCTTCGTCAGCGCCGCGTCCTTCACCTGTACCGCCTGCGCCCACTCCGTCGCGTCCGCCTGGACGGCCGCGATCTGCGAGAGCACCCGCTCGCCCTCGGCCTGCACCGCGGCCATCGCCTGCGTGTGCGCCTGCCCCTCGGCCTGGATCGCCGACAGCGCCGCGCGCGCGAGGTCGACCGAGTCGTGGCGGGTGCACCAGCGCAGCACCAGCTTGGCGGTCTCCACCTCGGTGAGCAGCTCGACCTCGCGCTGCACCATCGCCGCGACCTCGCCGTCGACCCGGCGGAGCTGCACCCCGAGCTCGTCCTGGGCGCGCAGGAGCGCGGCCTCCTGCTGGGCCTGGGACTCCAGCGCCTGCCGTAGCTGCTGCACCGCGAGGCTCTCCGGCACCGGCGAGGTGATGAGGTCGTCGGGGAGGTGCGCGGCGAAGGGCAGCGCGTCGGGCCACGACGGCGGCACCTCGCAGCGGGCCACCTTGGAGAGCGCCGCGATGGCGTCTCGCAGCACCGGGAGCGCCTTGCCGTAGAGCCCGCCCACGCGGGCGACGTACTCCTGGTAGAGGGCGTCGGCGGTGTCGAGGCGCGAGAGGTCAGGGCGGCGCGTGGCGCGGACGGCTTCGAGCAGGCGCTTGCAGAGGTCGCGTAGCTGCGCGGCCTCGGGCTCGAACTGGCGCAGCAGCTCGGCCTCCTGGGCGCGGCTGTTCTCGAGCTCGGTGCGCTCCATCGACTCGGCGGCGGCGCTGACGCGGGCGGGCGCTGCGGCGAGCTGTTCGAGGCGGGTGAGCTGGCGGGTGAGCTCGGCGCGGGCGGCGGTCACCCGGCCGGCGAGGGCGCGGAGGTTGGCGTCGTCGTCGCCCTGAAACGCGAAGCGGCCGGGGACCTCGTAGACGTCCGTGATGCCCTGGAGGGCGTCCGGGTCGCGCGGGCGCCAGAGGCCGTCGGCGCTGGGGATCGACGACGCGGCCGAGGCCTCGGTGGCGAGGTGCGCAGCGAGGTCGGCGAAGGGCGCGAGCCCGTCGGAGAGCACGCGCTCTCCGAGGCCGAGCACCGTGAGCGCGGACTCGAACTCCGCGAGGGCCGAGAGGTAGGCGCGGACGGCGGCTTCCCGAGCTGGGCTGGTGGACATCGGCGGGGGTTATACCAGCGGGGCGAGCGGGAGACCTCAGCCCGTCGGGGCGACGGGCTTCTCGGCGGGCTTCTTCGTGCGCTTCTTCGCCACGTAGCGCGCCTGGAGCCGCGGGACGTGCGCCCCGAGGTCGCGGCCCCAGCGCGCCCCGGCGATGCGCTCGAAGTACTCGTTGGTCTGCACCAGCAACGTCCAGAGGCGGTCGCGCAGGGCCAGCATGGCCTCCTGTCCGCTCGTGCGGGTTCGCGCGCGGCTGGCGGTCGCGGGGCGGATCTTCTTCAAGAGGTCGGTTCCGAGCGCCTTGGCGCGCTTGACCTGCGCCGCGGTGACGGCGCTCCCGCTGCCGATGAGGTCGCGGTCGGTGTGGAGCACGGCGAGGTCGACGAGGTCGGTGGCGGCGTCGACGGAGCCGAGGCCCCGCTCGATGCGGGTGACCTCCGCGGGCGAGCAGCGGCCGATGAGCGAGAGCGTGCGGGCGTTGGAGAGGAGCAGCGCGCGCAGCGGCCGCGCCTCGCGCAGCATCGCGCGCACCTCGCCGGTGATGCGCGGATCCGCCGAGACGCGGCTGGCGGCGTAGACCACCGCGAGCGCGAGCGACTCGACGCCCTCGACGCGGGTCCAGTCGACGCGGAAGCCGGTGGCGTCGATCTCCGCGCGGGCCTCGAGGAGCGCCGCGCGACCGGACATGGCGTTGTGATAGGCGAGGTGCGGATCGGCGTGGCAGCGCAGCACGTCGGCGGGGCGCAGCGCGTCCGCCCGGGTGCGGAAGAGCTCGACGGCGTCGGCGGAGCCCTCGACCTCGGGGACGTCGGGCTCGGCGTCGATCACCGACGCGACGCGACGCTTCGGGGCAACGGGTGACTTCTTCCTGGTGGATGTGACCGGTCTTGCCATGAATGGACCCTCCTGGGCGTCGATCGTAGGTCCAGGCGCGCGAGGGTCGGGAGAACGAAATGCACTCGCCCGCAAGCATATCGGGTGCTCCCCGGAGGGTGGATGTACGTCCGGGGAGCACTCCGCGGGCTCCGCAACGGGCGCGAGATGCGTGGGGGAGCATTCCGGGGGCTCCGCGACGGGCGCGAGATGCGCTGGGGAGCATTCCGGGGGCTCCGCGACGGGCGCGAGATGCGTGGGGGAGCATTCGGAGAACTCCGCAACGGGCGCGAGATGCGCTGGGGAGTATTCGAAGAGCTCGCGAGCGGGCCGATCGTCCGTTGCGGAGCATTCGGAGAGCTCGCAGACGGGCGCGCGATGCGCTGCGGAGTATTCGGTGAGCTCGCAGGCGGGCGCGTCGTGCGGTGGCCCCCTTCCCCGCTCAGCGCGACAACCACTGGAGAGCATCCGCTGGCGCTGCGATACCCTCCGCGCCCATGACCGCCACCCTGACGAGCGACGTCGACCGCCTCGAAGCCCATGAGATCCCCGCCGAGTACTCCGCGAAGCGGATGCGGGCCTTCGTCGAGAAGACCCGCCACGCCCAGGGCGCCGAGCTCGCCAACGCGCAGACGGTGTTCAACCTGCTCTGCGAGGCGCTGCAGGTGACGGCGCCGTCGCTGAAGAAGGCCGGGGCCGACAACCCCTACTGCTTCGAGGCCGACGTGCTCGACGGCAAGGCCGCGCGGCGCATGGACGTCTACAAGCGCGGGCACTTCATCTTCGAGTCGAAGCAGGGCATCGCCCCGTGGGACCCCGCCGCGAAGGAAGCCTTCCAGACCTCCACCAGGGGGCACTCCAAGAACCCGAAGGGCGCCGGCGTGCGCGACACCAGCGCGTGGCGCGACGCCATGAGCAGCGGGCGCGTGCAGGTCGGGCGCTACGCCGTCGCCGTCACGAAGCGCGGCGACCCGAAGCCGCCCTTCATCGTGCTCGCCGACCTCGGCTACCGGCTCTGGATCTGGTCGAGCTTCTCCCCCGACGCCGCCGACGACTACGGCGACTTCGAGGAGCTCGCCGCCTTCACCTGGGACCAGCTCGCCGAGCCCCACGTGTTCCGCTACCTCCGTACGATCTTCACCGAGCCGCAGTCGCTCGACGAGGACGCCCTCGGGCAGCGCATCACCGCGGAGATCGCCGACCTCGTGAGCACCCTCGCGGTCACCCTGGAGAAGCGTGCGAAGGGCGACGCCGTCGGCGACTTCCTCATGAAGTGCGTCTTCACCATGTTCGCCGAGGACGTGGGCCTGCTCCCCAAGGGGCTCTTCTCGCAGCGCCTCGACAAATGGATCGCCGACAAGAAGTCAGGGAAGCCCGACACCTTCGTGCGAGGGCTGCGGGCGCTCTGGGCAAAGATGGACGCGGGCGGCGACCTCGACTCCGGCGAGCGCCTGCGGCAGTTCAACGGCTACCTCTTCAAGCAGCACGAGCCGATCGACCTCACGCTCCCCGAGCTCGAAGCGCTCAAGCTCGCCGCCGAGGCCAACTGGCGGAAGGTGTCGCCTGCGATCTTCGGCACGCTGCTGGAGCGCGCGCTCACCCCCGCGGAGCGCCACCGGCTGGGCGCGCACTACACCCCCGAGCCGTACATCCGACGGCTCGTCGACCGCACCATGATGGCCCCTCTGCGCCAGGAGTGGACCCTCGTACGCGCGGAGATGGAACTCCTCCAGCGCACCGCGAAGAAGCCCTCCGAGGGGAAGAAGAAGGCCGCGAGCCTCGGGGCGGCGTACCGGAAGAAGCTCGCCACGGTGCGGGTGCTCGACCCGGCGTGCGGGAGCGGAAACTTCCTCTACGTGGCGCTCAAGGAGTTGAAGCGGCTGGAGGGAGAAGTGGAGCGCGCGCTGGTGGTGGTGGGCGGATACCAGGCGCCGATGGACTTCCAGGGAGAGTCCGTCCACCCGGTGCAGTTTCATGGGATCGAGGTGAAGCCGTGGGCGGCCAAGATCGCCGAGCTGGTGCTCTGGATCGGGTACCTCCAGTGGCAGACCTCCGCGGGGAGGCTCGGGCGGATGCCTGATCCGTTGATCCAGGACCTGCATCACATCGAGGCGCGGGACGCGCTGGTGACGTGGAAGAAGAAGGAGCCGTTGCTCGATGAGAGCGGCGCGCCGGTGATGCGCGCGGTGGGCGTCACGGACAAGAAGGCCGAGCGGAAGATGGTCCCGGTGGAGCGCTACGTGGGCGTGAAGCAGGCGGCCTGGCCGGAGGTCGAGTACGTGGTGGGCAACCCCCCGTTCCTCGGGAACAAGCGGCTGATGGACGTGCTGGGTCCGGGGTACATCGAGGCCATCAAGGAGGCGTACCCGGGGGTTCCGGGGACGGCGGACTTCGTGATGTGGTGGTGGTGGCGCGCGGCCGAGCTGGTGGCCACGGCGAAGGTGAAGGCCTTCGGCTTCGTGACGACCAACAGCATCACGCAGACCTTCAACCGCGCCGTGGTGACCGAGGCCGTGGACACGAAGAAGCTACGGCTGGGATACGCCATCGCGGATCACCCCTGGTACGACGAGGGCGCCGCGGTGCGCATCGCCATGACCATGGCGACGAAGGAAGCGGGCGCGTCGGTCAAGGGGATGGTCGTCGACGAGCGGAAGACCAAGGCCGCGGAGCTGGAGGCGGTGCGCGTGGAGGAGCGCGAAGTGGTCGCGGTGCATCCGGACCTGTCGAGCGGCGCGAGGGTCACGGAGGCGGTGGCGCTGCGGGCCAACGAGGGGCTGTGCCTGCAAGGGTTCAATCTCGCGGGCGAGGGCTTCCGACTGACGCGCGAGAAGGTCATTGGCCTCGGCTATGACTCGTCGAACCTGCCAGTGGTGATCAAGCCTGCGGTCATCGGGCGCGACCTCGTACAACGCCCTATCGAGCGTTACGTGATTGACCTTCACGGGCTCGATGCCGACCAGGCCCGGACACAGTATCCAAAGCTATTTGAACATCTGCTGCGAGAGGTAAAGCCACAGCGAGACAAGCAGAACGATCGCCAGCGGAAGCAGAAGTGGTGGCTGTTTGGCCGTACCGGCGGGGACCTCCGAGCATCGCTGGTCGGTTTGTCTCGGTTCATCGCTACATCCGAGACCGCGAAGCACTTGATCTTCCAATTCCGCGATGCTCGGTTCTCCATCGATCACTCGGCCTATGTGATCGCTTGTGACGACGCCGCGATCCTGGCCGTTCTGAATTCCAGCGTTCATCGTCTGTGGGCTCAGCATCCGGCGAACGGAGCGCGTCAGGGCAAGGGCAACGATCCGCGCTGGAGGAACACCAACTGCTTCTTCCCGTTCCCCTTCCCCGAGATGACCCCCACGGTTCGGACGAAGCTGCGCGCGCTCGGCGAGTCCATCGAGCAGCACCGCCGCGCCCGGCAGCAGGAACACCCCACGCTCGGGCTCACGGACATCTACAACGTGGTGGTGAAACTCCAGCGCAAGGAGGCGCTCTCCGCCGAGGAGAAGACCCTCGCCGACCGCGCCCTCGCGCACACGCTGGTGGACCTGCATGCGCAGCTCGATCGGGCGGTGCTCGATGCGTACGGGTGGCCTCACGAGGCGACGGACGACGAGCTGCTGGGTCGGCTGGTGACGCTCAATCTGGAGCGCGCGGCGGAGGAGGCGGCGGGGAAGGTGCGGTGGCTGCGGCCGGAGTTCCAGGCGGCGGGCGAGGCGGCGCAGGGGGCGCTGGCGACGACGGGCGGGCCTACGGGGAAGAAGGCCGCGAAGGTGAAGGCCGCGGGCGCGGCGAAGTGGCCGACGGACCTGCCGGGACAGATCGGGGCGATGCTCGCGGCGATGACGGCCGCGGGCGAGGACGTCACGACGGACGCGGTGGCCGAGGGGTTCAGCGGCGCGACGACGGAGGGCGTGGCGATGGTGCTGGAGTGCCTCCAGGTGGCCCAGCGGGTGGCGCGGGTGGTGGAGGACGACGGGTCGGAGCGCTGGGTGCTGCGGGCGTGATAGGAGCGGAGCCGTGACGATCACGAAGGTTGTGCTGGAGAACTACAAGAGCCACTCGCGGACGGAGATCCCGCTGCGCCCGCTGACGGTGCTGGTGGGGCCCAACAGCGTGGGGAAGACGAGCGTGCTGGAGGCGATCGAACGGGTCGTGGCGGCGGGGATGCCGACGGAGGGGGTCAGCCTCGGCGATCTTGAGGCATTGGCGCTGCGGCGCGGTACACAGCGCTGCGCGGTGACGCTCTTCGAAGAAGGCACCAATCCGAGAAGACTGTCTGTGTCCGTCGAGCTGTTCGGGACGCTCGTCGTGCATAGGAAGCTGTCGGTCGGCTGGGAGCAGGGGGGCAACTCCGTCGAACGAAATTTCGGACCCGGCGTAGAGTGGAAGCCAGGGCCGGAAGTGTCGAGTGTGGCTTTAGCGATGGCTGGTTCGTGCATCAGTCTTCGATTGGATGCTCAAGCGCTAGCCGCTCCGAGCACCATTACTTTAGGCGAAAACACCACGCGCCTCTCGTCAGCTGGCAGTGGCCTCGCCAGTGTTCTTGGATTGATCCGCCTCTTTCAGCCCATACGAATGGACGCGATCGTTGCCGGACTCAGGAAGCTTGTCCCTGCCCTGCTCGATGTTCGAATCGAACGGACGAAGTTCCAGCGGACTCAAACAGTCTTTAACCCGCATGGCGAGGACGAGGAGCGGACCGTAGTTTTAGACGCCGCCGAGCTGCGCTTCGACTTCGTCGGCGCCACCGACATCGCCGCGAGCGCAGTCAGTGAGGGCACCCTCATCGCGCTGGGTGTCCTAACCATCGCCCATCAGAGCGAGGAGCGGCGCCTCATCCTCCTCGACGACATCGAGCGCGCGCTGCATCCGCGAGCCCAGCGCGAGCTCATCCGGATGCTGCGGCAGATCATCGCCGACAACCCGCAGATCCAGATCATCGCCACCAGTCACTCCCCCTACCTCGTCGACGAGTTCGAGCCCGAGGAGGTGATCGTCTTCGCGCAGCGCAAGGACGGCACCAGCGCCGCCCGCCCGCTGAGCGAACACCCGCGCATCAAGCAAGCGCTGGAGGTGCTCACGACGGGGGAGTTCCTGGCGGCGGAGGAAGAGGCGTGGGTGACGGGGGAGAGCGATGGCTGATCTTCCGCTGCGCTGGGTGGTGGTCTGCGAGCACGAGAGCGACGCCGTGATCGCGAGCGGCCTTGCAGACCGACTGGCGCTCGAACCCGCGGAGGGCGTTCCGGTCTGGGTGCGCGAGGACCTTGACACCTATCGGCGCTGGAGCGGCGACGACGCCGATCCGGAGGGGCGACGGCTGCGCTGGACCGGAGTGAAGGAGCGTGCTCGCGCGCTGGGCATCTCGCCGCACGGCTACGGCAGGGCTGGCGTCGAGGGAATTGAGAGCGTGGAGATACGGAAGGTCGTGGCGGTGGTGACCCGAAAGGGAGCCGCGCTGCCCGCTGGGATGCTCCTGGTACGCGACACTGACGCCAACCCCGACCGCCGCCGCAGCTATCGCACGTCGGTCGACGCGTTGAGCGCAGCGTCCAGCGGCGCGGCGTCACCGATGCGCGTCGTGCTCGCGTTGCCGCACCCGGAGATGGAGGCGTGGCTTCTGGCCGGCTTCGACCCTTCCGACGACGACGAGCGTGACCGGCTCAAGGCAGTTCGGGCCCGCCTTGGCATGGACCCGCGCGAGAGGTCACACGAGCTCAACCCCGGACGCACGGCGACCGATGCCGGGCGCGTGAAGAACAGCACCAAGAACGCCCTCGACGACCTGTGCGCGGACGACCACGACCGCAAGCGCCGGTGTTGGGAGGGAGCGTCCATCGCCGTCCTTCGCAAGCGAGGCGAGCACAACGGGCTGGTGGAGTTCCTCGACGGCGTCGTCACGCAGTACGTCGCGTCGCTGAAGGGCGCGCGGTAGAGCGGTTGGTTGAGCACAGCGTCCGAGGGCGCTTCCCCGGTACGACCGCGCGGTGTCGGTACCCTGAGCCAGACCCCGAGCGTCAGCGAGGGGGAGCGCCCGCTCGGGTCGTCAGCACGGATCTCCGACGACGAGATTCTGGCAGGAATCACCGGCGATTCCGGACGTGAGCTGACGACCGAAGCGGGCGCTCCCCCTCGCTGACGCTCGGGGTCTGGCTCAGGATACCGACACCACGCGGTCGTACCGGGGAAGCGCCCTCGGACTTGCGGCGCTTCAGCGACGACCACCAGCGCTCAGAACCTCACGTTGTCGATGGTGACGTCGTAGCCCGAGGTGGCGCCCGGCGGGTGCACCTCGTTGAGCTCGCAGCGGGTCTCGCCCGCGGCGTTGACGCGCGTCGTGACGTCCACCGCGCGCCACATCGCGCCGCGAGCGAAGCCGCCGGTCGCCGCGAAGCCGGTCACCAGGTCGGGCGCGGCGCCGTAGGTGCCGTACAGCCTGCCGTCGCAGTAGATGTTCACCACCGGGTGGGTGAGGGTCCCGGTGAAGTTGTGGGCCATCACCCGGAAGGTCTCGCCGTCGCGGGGGCGGTCGATGTTGATGTTCTCGGGGGTTCCGCGGGCCTTGGAGAGGTTGTTGTCGATGTCGAGCCGGGGGTTGGCGCAGAAGCCCAGCGCCCGCCACTCGGCGCCGTGAGGGCCGTCCTGGCACTCGCTGAGCGGCGACGGCAGATAGCCCCAGTTGGCGCGCGGCGTGGGAGCGCCGCCGGTCTCGCCACGGATCACCGCCTCGCAATTGGCCCAGCTACAGGCGTCCTGCGTGGGCTGCGCGGCGCCCACGGCGGGCCACCACGGGGCGCGGCTGCCGGGGCGATGGAGATAGAGGTCCACGTCGACGTCGTTGCTGCGATCCCAGCAGAGCTCGACGCGAAGGCCGGGGCCCGCGATGTGGACCACGAAGGTGCATGACAGCGTGCTGCCATCGGGCACCGTCACCGTCAGGGTGACCGTGTAGTCGCCGGAGAGCGAAGGGCGGAAGACCGCGTCGCGCTGGTTGGGGGTGCTGAGCGTGAAGCTGCTCGTCGCCACGAGCTGATCGCAGGGACCTCCCTGGATGGTCCATCGCCACGAGGTGGCGCGGCCGCCGAAGAAGAGGGCGCCGCGCAAGGGGTACTCGCCGAAGGGGTGGCCATCGGGGACGCGAGGATCGCCCGGCCCGGGGCACAGGATGGGGCAGCCGAGGTCGGTGGGGCAGCCGGTGCAGGTGTTGTCCTGGCCGTTGCAGATGTCGGGCTGCGGGGAGATGCCGCCTTCGCACTCGGTCCATCGGCCGATGGCGAGGCAGCGCTGGGTGCCGTCGCGGCAGGCGCCTACGTCACGGCGGCCGGGAGGTCCGTCGAAGCAGGGCTGCACCGCGCCGGGAACGCAGGGGCAGCCGTCGTCCGAGCGGCCGTTGCAGTCGTCGTCGAGCCCGTTGGCGCAGAACTCGAAGCGACCGCAGAAGTCCCGCACCGGCATGCACGCATCGGGGACATCGGGGACATCGGGGACATCGGGGACATCGGGGACATCGGGGACATCGGGGGCGTCGGG
>Ga0208262_1000752_pt1 | contig 10238 bp, 10 predicted proteins | sample LakWasMet15_LOW5_2_FD_183863 | JGI IMG/M metagenome (GOLD analysis project Ga0208262, IMG submission 183863) | Freshwater sediment methanotrophic microbial communities from Lake Washington under simulated oxygen tension - Sediment Metagenome... | ecosystem: Environmental > Aquatic > Freshwater >... | reverse complement strand
AGACGAAGCGAATGAATTACAGACCAAGATTGAGGAACACAAAAAATTTCTCAGCCAATTTGAGTCAAAACGCTATGTTTACGGTAGACACGCGAACGATCTTAAAACGCACAGCCAAGAAGTGATTGATCTTTACCAGCAAGCCGTCACTGCGAATCGGGATATGGCAGAGATGGTTCGGGAAAGGTAATCGGGCCGCTACAGCTAGTTGTAGTTTTGACACAAATAGTGAAATTTTCCGGATGTTGGGTGCTAATCAACAAAAGGCTTTAAAGTTTCACGGGATTTTAAGTATTGACGCTATGCCGAATGGCCGATCTGCCCCTTACGACCCCTTGCGGTCGTCCGCCAGCTAACAACAAGGCAAGGCGATCAACGACAAAGTACGATTACTTTCAAAAATCGGCCATGCCTTGTTGGATGCCAAGCAATCGGATAGTGATCCTTACGCCGCAATCGAGTCCGTTATTTCCTGGGACGACTTCCAGCAAAGTATCATTGAAGCGGATCAATTGACCAAACCCGCCGCGTTCGATCACTTATACTTGATTGCAGAGCAATTTAGCACTCTCCGCCGCTATACGCCGGACTTCCTGGACGTGCTGATATTACGCGCGGCACCGGCGGCGCAGAAGGTGCTTGATGCCATTGCGGTAATTCGCGCTATGAACAAACAGTTCCGGTACGCGCAAAGTGCCGATTGATGCGCCGAGGGCTTTTATCAAGCCGCGCTGGAAGTCGCTGGTACATGCCGACCAAGGGCTTGACCGTTGCTTCTATGAAATCTGTGCGCTCACCGAACTGAAAAACGCGCTCCGTTCCGGCGACATATAGGTACAGGGTTCCCGGCAATTTCGAGACTTTGACGAATACCTGTTGCCATCCGAGAAGTTTCAGGCGCTCAAGCAGGCAAAGATATTACCGGTCACCGTCAATCCGGATTGCGGCCAATACTTGCATGACCGGTTGCAGTTGCTCGAACAGCAGCTGACCACCGTCAACCGCTTGGCATTAATCAATGAACTTCCCGATGCCATCATCACCGATTCCGGGCTGAAAATTACCCCTTTGGATGCCGTTGTCCCCGATGCCGCACAACAATTGATCAACCACGCAAGCAAGTTGCTGCCCCGCATCAAAATCACCGAATTATTGATGGACGTGGACGACTGGACCGGCTTCAGCCGGCATTTTGTGCATTTAAAGGATGGAGAGCCGGCTAAAGACCGTACTTTGTTGCTATCGGCAATCCTGGCCGACGCCATTAATCTGGGACTCACCCAAATGGCCGAGTCTTGCCCCGGCACGACCTATGCCAAACTGTCATGGCTGCAAGCCTGGTATATCTGGGACGAAACCTATTCCGCCGGATTAGCCGAGTTAGTGAATGCCCAGTTCAACCATGCGTTTGCTGAAAACTGGGGTGATGGCTCAACGTCGTCTTCCGATGGCCAGCGTTTTCGGGCGGGCGGGAAGGCCGAGAGCTCGGGCCATGTCAATCCGAAATATGGCAGCGAGCCGGGCCGATTGTTCTATACCCACATTTCCGACCAGTATGCTCCGTTTCACACCAAGGTCGTGAATGTAGGTATCCGCGATTCAACCTATGTGCTCGATGGCTTGCTGTATCACGAATCGGATTTGCGGATCGAAGAACATTACACCGATACCGCAGGCTTTACCGACCATGTTTTTGCGCTCATGCATTTGCTGGGCTTTCGCTTCGCACCCCGCATTCGCGATTTGAAGGATACCAAGCTATATGTGTCGAAGAACGGCCAAGACTACCCGGCGGTGCAGAGCTTGATCGGCGGCAACTTGAACATCAAAAGCATCCAAACGCATTGGGACGAAATACTACGGCTTGCGGCGTCGATCAAACAAGGCACCGTCACCGCGTCGTTGATGCTTCGAAAACTCGGCAGTTACCCACGACAGAATGGATTAGCCGTGGCCTTGCGCGAGCTGGGCCGTATTGAACGCACCTTGTTCATTCTGGATTGGTTGCAAAACGTAGAGCTGCGCCGACGTGTCCATGCGGGACTGAATAAGGGCGAGGCCCGCAACGCCTTGGCCAGAGCGGTGTTTTTTAATCGCTTGGGCGAAATCCGCGACCGAAGCTTCGAGCAACAGCGCTATCGTGCCAGCGGTCTCAATTTGGTAACGGCGGCCATCGTGTTATGGAACACCGTCTATCTGGAAAGGGCTGTCGAAAAACTGCGGGAATTGGACAAGCCTATTCATGATGAGCTACTGCAATACTTGTCGCCGTTGGGTTGGGAGCATATCACTCTGACCGGTGATTACATTTGGAGGCAGAACAGAAAGATTGAAGAAGGGCAATTCAGACCTCTGAGGACCAAGGAAAAATCTTAGCGTACTATTTTTTCCGAATTCTGTGGCTATCCCTATTGGTATTTGGTGAGAATACTTTCTGTATCATAATGGTTATTATTTTCCTTGGATATTGTAAGTGGTTGTTTTCGAACGCCTGGTATTGAAACGTCAACAGAACCTAGGATTTTTTTTGCCGCCCTGGGCCATTAATAAACCACCATGCGCTCCCCTCAGCCTCTCCGAGTTCCATTTCCATGAGCTCTTCCTTACTATATTCGCTATCCGTTTTGTTAACCCATTTATAAGGGAATACGACATTGGACAATTGATAAAGCGAAGGACTTTGAACACTCCAATAAGGACGATCTTTGATGGACGAAAGTGGCGATGTTATCGTTATTTCAGAGTCATCTATGACTTCAGGGCAATAATCTTCATCTTTAATCATGAGAGAACTTTGCGGAAGTAACTGCCAGAATTGTAATGTAGCCAGCGGAGCGCCTATCTTTATTACATTTGGAGGCCTCGAATTAGAGCTTTCAGGGAATGGATACTTCCTTATTTTTTTCCTTAAGCCAAACATAGTCTTTTCATATTTGATATTTAGGAAATCTATTTTTATGAGATAAAGCTCAGCTGCGCATTTTTGATAAACTTCTACACCACATACTCTATCCTTAAAATCACTTGGTAAAGTATCTGTGAATTCATATCTTACGAGTTCACGTTTCCTCGTGGAATTAGTTATCTGAAACTCATTGGTAAAGCTTTCTTTAATTTTCGATGAACCCTCGGTGCTAATTTTCCCTCCTAATTTAAATATTTTTCCATCCCCGAAACTCGTGGTGAGTTGGTTGATGATTTTTGAAATAAATTCACTTTCAACAATGGAGGTTTTAATTGTATCAACTTGTTGAAAAACCTCAGTTTCTACCTCCATAGTTTTTATTCTTTGCGTTGTCATTCCTTCTGCATGGCCTAAGACGTCAAACTTTTTACCAATGTTTGCGGGGCCTGGTAGTTGGCGTACATTTAATTGAAAGAATGCTCTAGCAACATGATAATGCGTACCCAAAGAATTTTGTTTGTCCCACCCTTCGACGGATGTCAATTTCTTGAAAAATGGTATCTCAAAATATTTCTCAGGCATCATTTTTACCTTATAGGTAGTTAATAAATTATTATTTAGGCAATCAGTTTATATGTTAAGCGTTTATTTATGCTAATAAATACATGTTTTAAATTGGTATTTATGACAAATTTAGTTAATTAGTCATATTTTAAATACAACCCAATAATTAGATTCAAAAAACCACACAACTCAATTACTCTAACTATTTTAATTAAAGGAGCAACCTTACATGAATAAATCGGAATTGATCACTGCCATCGCTGAACACGCCAATCTAACCAAAGCTGACGCAGGTCGTGCTGTAGATGGCATCATAAAATCCATCGAAGCGGCTTTAATGGCCGGTGATTCCGTGGCCTTGGTAGGTTTTGGCAGTTTTGAAGTTAAAGAACGTGCAGAGCGTAAAGGTCGCAATCCACAAACTGGCGAAGAAATCACCATCTCCGCAGCAAAACTGCCGAGTTTTAAAGCCGGTAAATCCTTAAAAGACGCTGTTAATATCTAATCTCTTGGCGTTGATCGGCTTATTGTGTCCAAACGGCATAATTTTAGCCGCTAAAATTTAAAGACTGTTTTTTACGGTTGCCCGTTAATGATGAGTTTTCGTGGGACATACCCCGAGGTATTCCACGATGCTGTTTTGACGGGTTGCGGGCTTAGTGCAGTAACAACGGGTTCCGTTATTTCAGTTGCCGCTTGTGGTGCGTTCGGAATACCGGATTTCGTTACGTCATAAGTCACAAACCGAGCATCCAGCCAATCGGCCCATTTGACGGCCTTTGCTATCAAGTCAGTCCTGTAGATGGCGTTGTAATGCCGGGTTTTCGAGTGGTAGTTAGCCGCTCGCGTCCACAGATCGCCTTTGTCATGTTTAATATGTTGCCGAAGCCGCCAGGCGGCCAGGTCGAACGAGTAGCAACCTGCCGCCGCCACATCGTTTGCCGAAATACCATAACGGGCCAAATCTCCTAAGTAAGCCGTGTTGAATTGCATCGCCCCCACATCATGGGTGCCGTTAGTATTAAGTACCCATTGCCCAGGCTTGCCCGCCTCCTTTTCTGCCACTGCCAGTACGATGTTTGCGGGCACTTCGTATTTCATCGCCGCAGACAGTGAACACACCACTCGCTCTTGAAGTCGTGGCGACAGATCGGCAAAGGGCAGGGGCTTAGCTTGCAACGGGATTGTCTGGGTTTCATTGGCTTGGGTCGATAAGTTGAAAGCCGTTATTACCAAGGCGATCGCTGAGCAAAGTAGTTTTCGTTGCATGGTTGCTGCTCTTATTGTCATTACGAGGCTTTTAAATCGCGGTCACGAAAGGACGCGACTTCTGAGGCCGCATCAGCGGATTGATTTGATCCTGCCGACTTTGACCCGGACGAGAGAGAGTTGTTAGCAAAGGTTGATGATTGGCTTGACCCCGAGCCGGGCGCTGTATCGCGGGCTTCAATCGCCGCAGCAATCTTTCCGCCGGTGGTCTCGCTGACGCGCTCCATTGCCGCATCCCGCATATCACTGGCCTTGGCTTTAGCCACATCCCAGGTGCCTTGTGCCAGGTTCGCAACGGTATTAGCGGCAACTCTGCTCATCGAACCATCCATTGCCGAGGCAAGGGCGCTGCCAGAACCACTGCTGTTGCCAGAGCCACCCCGCATGGCGGCCATCATGTCACCGGTGCCACTGCCTGCACTTTCCGAGGCGGACGCTTTCGAGAAGGCCGACATAATGGCTTGGGCACCGCCTGCCATATTGGTTGCCCCCGCTGCCATAGCCGCTCCTGCGGTTGCGGCCGCCGCTGCCCCCATTGCCGCAGCACCCATCGCCGTCCCGGCACCGAAACCATTACCCAATGAACCGGTACTACCCCCGGCAAGACTGCCGATAAGCGGCGGCACCTTATTGACCAGGGCAAGCAGCACCACAGAGACGATCATCATCACTCCTAATTCTTTCAGGCTGAGGCCTGCGCTCATGTGGGTGTAATACTGATCAATAAATGACTTACCAATCCCAACCAGTAACACCATGGTGAACAGCTGGGCGGCAACGCCTAATACGGTTTTAAAATAGATGATGGCCATCTCGGAGGTCCAGCGCGAACCCCCGAAACCCAGAAAGAAGATGCCGGCATAAGCCAGGACCCAGCCGCTGACAAGAAGCAGCAGCATGTTCACGCCGATTAACGCCAGGATGACCAGCACAATCGCCCCCATGATAATCCCCACGGCACTATCGACCGGTGACCATACCGACGACTGATCAAGCACCTTAAAGAAAATGTCGAAACCTATATCGACAATACTGGAGGGTGTCAGCAAAGGGCCGGTGCCCGTGGCATTGCCGCCAATGGTGCGAAGAGAGGTCATGATCGAGGTGGCGAAGTTCGGGCCGTTGACCAGCAGCCACCAGAAAAAGCCGGTAAACATCGTGAAACGAATAAACTCCGCGAAGAATTCACCAATGTCCGCCTTACGCAAGGCCATTAAGCCAAAGGTCCACACCATACTGATCAAGGCTAAGGTCCAAAATAGCCAGCTGGCATGGGCGGTGATAGTTGACGCCCAGGAATTTGCCGCCGTGGAATAACTGTTGAGGGCGTTATCCAAAATACCCGCGTTATCGATAGCGGCCTGGGCATTCACAGAAAACAGCAGCAACACCAGGATTAGCGGGAGCAGGGCGCCCCTAACTAAATGAGCGAGTGTTGTCATCGCTACCACCTAATAGCTTTTCTTTGGACTGGGCTTGAAACCTGAGCCGCTGCGGGGACAGGTTTTAAGCAGTTCCTCCCTTTTTACCGGGTCGGTGATCTTGTCCAAGTCGGCACAGGTCGGGCTTGCAATGTCAGGTGCTTTTTCGCAGCCAACGAGTAAGACAGTAAACGTGCCGGCAACAATCATCATTAACAGTCTTTTTATAGTCATGACACTTCTCCTTACCAGCTTTTAGCTGAGCTTTTGACGAACTTGCCGGTACGCAGTTGAGCGGCGGAGGCGGCTTCCTTGGCTTCGCGATCTGCCAGGGCCTGATTGCGGGTGGCAATGGCATTTTGTTGCGAGATTAACAAGCCGCGAATTTGTAACAACTGATTGGCTTGATGGCTGGCCAGTTGATTGGCATAAGAGATGGCTTCCATTTGCCCGGTTGCGGTTTGCGCCGCCTTTTGCAGGCTCTCCAACTGACTGGCATCAGATTGCATGGCGTTTTGTTGTTCATCCAGCCCTTTGAACAGCGCATCCGTGGCTTTTTTCTGTGATTCAGAGCCCAAGCGTTCTGAATCTTTCATCGCCGCCCACTCAGCATCGGTACAGCCACTGATGGAGTAACAAGGCGAGTCGCGATAGGCGGCAGTGTCTTTGAACTTGCTTAAATAGGAGTCCACACCACCGAGCGTTGTTTTGTAATAGTTCAGGGTATCGATAGAGCTTCGCAGTTTATTCATCGTGGTGGTGGCCTGATCCCACACATAGGCCGCCGGTGCTACGGTGTTTTTAAGCATGTTTTCGTACTGTAAGAGTTGGGTCTTGTACTGGTCAATTTGTTTGGCCGTCTGTGCCGAGGCATTGAGTGAGGTTGCCAAGGTGCTGACATTGTTAATGGGATCAAAGACGATATCGCCAACGCCGAAGAGAGCAAGGGCAGGGGTTGAAACTCCCAGACCAGCAAGCCCAACAATAAGGGTTAACCTGAAGGAAATTTTAGCGGCTAAAGTTTTTGGTGGTTTTTTCATCAGTGTCTCCTTGGCGTTACACAGTTAATAATCAAAAGCCTGGTAAGGCTTGGAAAAGGTCATGTCCTTGGTGACGATGACGTTGAAACGGTAGCCCGGCCTGATTTCAAGCGTTGGAGCCACGTTCAGGTTTTTGGCGATCATTTGCGCAGTGACTTGTCCTAACTGTTGACCGAGCGCCTGGCTCATTGCACTGTTGGCGGTAGGCTGCTGAAAAGCTGAGCTCGACTGGTTTTGTTGTTGGCTATAGGAGATACCGGCAGTGACTGCTGACATCAGGAAGGCAGAGCCATAAAGACGCAGGTAATGGTTATTCACCTGGTCATTGAAACCGGCATACCCGGCACTATCGCTCCCCGGCATAGCACCAATGTCCATGGCTTTGCCGTCAGGGAAGACAATACGCTGCCAGGCGATCAGTACCCGCGCTTGACCATAAGACACATCACTGGAATACGAGCCTACCAGCCGAGAGCCTTGTGGAAGTAGCAGGTGTTTGCCGGTCGGCGTGTCATAGACGTTTTGCGCCACTTGGGCCATGATTTGGCCCGGTAATTCCGAGTTGATACCAGAAATCAGCGTACCCGGTACCACGAAGCCCGCACGCAGTTCATACGGCGTGCGCGGGGCTTCCGGCTGAGAGTCCAATTTCCAACGGTCGCTATGTCCTGAATCGGCAAACTGTCCCAGGTCTTTGCTTTTATTACTTTCGGTAGACGTTTGTAGCAACCTGGGTGCGGTGTTTCCCCCTGATGTTTCTGACCAGGCTGCTTGCAGCTGTTGCAGATGGGCTTTATAGCTCGCTGTCGGGTCATCGTGGGTCTGTGCATCAATCTGCTGACGAACGGCGGCAAGCTGGGTAATCGCTTCGTCGTGAGTGGTCGGTGGGCTGTGATCGGTTTTACCGCCTGGTGTTGAGCCCGCGCTGCGTGGGGCCGTCACTTGCACCTCGGTTTTAGCCTTGATAGCGGCCTCAAGCTGTTGCATTTTTGCCATGCGAATCCGTTCCAGCTCATCATTGTGGTGAGGATTCGTATCGGAGAGTGGCGGTGTCGGCGGCGCATCCAGATTTTCCGGTCGAGCGACAATAATATGCGGCTGTTCCGGCATCATCAGGGGCTGGGAGGGTTCGGCCTGGATGATGCCTTCCTGCTGAATTCCGGCGATTTCGTTGGCAAACATGCTGGTGTTGCCGGTCTTTTCATCCTTGGCCTCATGCTGCCGGTGCTGTTGGTCGGCGCGATCTGCAGCCACCAAGACCATGACGATAAGAAATACCGTCATCAAGCCGCCGATGATATACACCGGTAAATTGTTGACGCGGCGCACGCCTGCATTGGGCGATATTTCGCCAGGGGAGGCCTCTGGCGACATTTGATCTTCTGTGATGATGCTCATCGTCGATTTACTCCTTACGAACCCAATAGCCTGCTGGGGACATCGTGCCATCTTGCAGCTGATAAGCACGATTAAGTGATTGCTCATGGTTGATGACCAGGCTAACCCGGTACATGTTTGAGCCTTTGGCTTGATCTATGAGGTAAGACAGAGGCAAGCCAGGGGATGATGTTGCGGCAGGTTCTACAGTCATTACTTGACCTGTGCTATCCGCATTGCCGACACTGCCCATTTTGGGTTCAGGTTTGAACTCCAGGACGGCATAGCCCTTGGCTCGCAGGGACTCGACCAAGGTAGTACCAAAGAAATCCGGCGTGGCTTGTTGCAGGTCAAAGCGGGTACTGGCTGGTGGATACAACGTCACCAGTTTTTTAACCACGTCATCGGCAATCTTCTTGTCGTTAGCTGCTGCGGTGTTTTCAATGAAATTGCCATAGGGCGGTGTGGCTACGCATCCGGTCAAGCCGATAAGGAGTAGAGCGAGTAAAGGAAACTGTCGCATGACTAATTCCCCTTAGTGATGGTGACGCGGTCTTGGCTGCTGCCGACACCGGCAATCAAGATGGCTTTCTCAAAAATCGTGTCCACGATGTAGCGATCACCTTGAATCCGATAATTCACAATGACGGTTTCATCATCGGTGAACAGGTCGCCATCTTTCCGCACCACCAGCAAGGTCGGGGCTTCGGTCTGGGCCATGGTGCTTGGCATCTGAATGATGGTTTTTACGCCATCGTTATAGACCCGTACAGGTTTCCAAGGGGCTGCTCCGTCCACGTCATAGGCAAAGTTCAAATCGCCCAGATACTCGCCGGTTTGCGGAATCGTGCGCTCATGCTTTTCTTTTATCTCATGGCTTTTGAGAGCATCCCATTTTGCCACCGCATCTTCGGTGTAAGTGAAAGCCACGCGCGGCATAAATTCAGTGCGATGCGAACGCAGCCGGAAGTGATAAGTCCGGCGGTTGGTGGTGACAATGAGCGAGGTTTCCAGGCCGACATCCATCGGCTTGATGATCAGGTGCTGCACTTCAGCAGGGCCGCTGCCGGTAATGGCAGGTTCCACCGTCCATCGGGCCGTATCGCCTAAGTGAATCGAGTTGACCTGTTCACCCGACTGCAGCTCAACATCACACACTTGCAGCACAGCACAAACGATACTGGGTTGCTGCGCACCAAATAGGAATTTGATCGTCCCATCAGCGCCGGGCACTGGTTTGATACCTCTGGCACTGGCTGCTTGCCATTTATGGGCAATGGCAATGGCGGCCTTTTCTTGTGGGGTTAAATCCGGATTCTGATTTGAAAAATACAGATCGGCCAGGTTGTCACCGCCGCTAACACCAGGCGCCGCCAGTGTGAGCACCGGCACAACACCCAGGATCATTAATGCGAAGAGAGTCTTTTTCATGAGAGAGTGACCTTATAGTTGTGTCGACCAGGAGAAATCACGGACATAGATACCCAGCGGGTTATTACGCACTTGTTCTTCGGTGGTTTGTGGTGTTGCCGGCACGGTATAAACAGTGACCAGCGCACGCATGCGGAAAGGCTTATTCTTGATGACGCCTTGCCGGTCGCGCATCGTTTCCATCCAGTCCACTTGCCAGGTATCAGGGGTTTGTGGGATGACCGAAAGAAT
>Ga0208262_1000747_pt1 | contig 10298 bp, 8 predicted proteins | sample LakWasMet15_LOW5_2_FD_183863 | JGI IMG/M metagenome (GOLD analysis project Ga0208262, IMG submission 183863) | Freshwater sediment methanotrophic microbial communities from Lake Washington under simulated oxygen tension - Sediment Metagenome... | ecosystem: Environmental > Aquatic > Freshwater >... | reverse complement strand
GCTCGGGCTTGCGTAGCAATTTAACCGTCGCTAAATTTTTGAGGATTTTTGGGTAGGACACCCAGAAAAATCTTTACTCAAAAATAGCGACTCGCTTGTGCCATCCTTTTCTTTGGTCATGATCAACAAGAACGACCGTCCTACCGGGTGATTGGTTATGTGCCCGCTGAAAAACTTCTAGCTGATCTTGACAGTATTCGATAACTCAGCGTAGATTTTTTCACGCCACATTGACTATTTTGGATAGTGTTAGCGTTGGTATTGGTGTGTTGACATAGAACCGATACCCAGTCGAACTGACAGTGAATCTAATGGTAGGATATGATTCCATGTGTGAAATAGACAATTGAATTCCAGAGGATTTGACAGATGGCGACTGATGATCAAACCGCCAATACAGGCAAATCGCGCTCAAAGCTCCCAGTAGACACCGGCAAACAATTTGCTTGCCGATCAATATCACTTCAACAACGGCAAAAATTAAGGCGGCGAGCGCTGACAATCGTCAACCGCTATACCTTGTTATCGAGTGGCTTAGGCATAGTGGTTCCTTCTTCGTTTTTACATCAGGTCGCTGTGAGCGGTTTATTAAGCAAAATGCTTTATGATCTCAGCAGGCTTTATGGAACCAGTCTGAGCAAGCAAAAAAAATCCATGATTGCCGTTGTGCTTGGCGGCGCGCATTCCGAATGGATTAGTGTTTATTTGGGAGATAAACTTGAGAAAGTTTCGCCTGGCATGGTCATCATTGGCAATACCATTGCCCGACCGGTGGTTGCCGCCGGCATCACTTACGCCATTGGTAGGCTCTTCGTGCAACATTTCACCACCGGCGCCTGGTTAAGGGAACCTGAAGTATCAGCGCTGAATGCATCACTAATACTAAATTCAGGAAAATTAGACTCACACCCAGAAAGCCAGTAGTAAAAATAATAATTGTGCCGGTCCAATGGCCTTAAGCACTAGCCAATAGGCACTCAACGACTACATATCACCAACGTTGCCAAAGCTGGAAAATGAGATTCACGGCGTACCCATGTTCTGAGTCTGGTAAATTGACTGCTCAACTGGAATTAATCACTGGTTATATTCGTCCCTTAACGTCTGCTTATCTTACGAGCTAATTACTGTAATGGAAGTAGCCAACTGAGAATCTAAACATGAATAAAGTATCTTTTTTCCCTATGCTGGTCGGTTATATTTTGGTGTTACTGGTATTGATTGTTTTACATGTAATACCTCTTCCGATTTTTGAAATACTGATTTTGTACGTAATGATTTTCCGTCCGCCCTGGTTTAAAAACTTGGTAGACCATCTTTATGATCGATAGATCATAAAGATGGTCTATTCAACTATCTGGGAGATAATCTTGAGAAGGTTTCGCCTGGCATCGACATCATTGGCAATACTATTGCCCGCCAGCGGTTGCCGCTGGAATCACTTACATTATTTGGTAGGCTCTTTGTGCTAAATTTTAGTACGGGTGCGTGGTTAAAAAAAGCAGGAGCATCCCGGCCGAGTGCTGCATTGGCAGCATTCGGAAGAACTTATTAAACTCGACACACCTCAGCGTATCCGTCGAGTATTGGAGGATTTGGGACCAACCTTTATCAAGTTGGGACAAATTCTAGCAACGCGTGCGATTTATTCCCCCCTCAATATATAGCCGAATTTGAAAAACTTCAGGACCAGGCACCTCCCGTACCCTTTGAAGATTTACTAGCTCAAATTGAAGAAGATATCGGCGGCAGCATTGATGATGTTTTTTCGGAATTTGATAGACAACCCCTCGCATCGGCGTCTATTGCTCAGGTTCATAAGGCTGTTTTAAAAGACGGAACTCGGGTTATTTTAAAAAATCGACGTCCAGGTTTACGCAAAATAATTGAAGCTGGTCTACGTCTTTTACAACGCATTGTTGATATTGCTGAGTCCGAATCTCCGGATATTCGACGTTTTTATCCCCAAGCAATTCTCCGCCAGTTTAACCAAACACTTCGAAGAGAACTTGACCTTGCAGGCGAGTGTAGAAATGCCGAACGAGTTGCCGCAAATTTAGCGGACGATCTCAATATCACTATTCCTAAAGTCTATTGGCAATGGACAGGTGAAAGAATGAATGTCCAAGAATATATTCAAGGTATTCATGGTCGGGATATTGAGTCAATTGAAAAAACCGGCTTGGATAAAAAAATACTGGCTGATCGAGGTACTAAAGCAGTCATGAAAATGATAATGGAAGACGGCTTTTTCCATGCTGACCCGCACCCTGGCAATGTGTTTTATCTTCCCGGCAATAGACTGGCATTTATCGATTTCGGAATGGTTGGCCGGTTGACTGAAGAACGCCGGGAACAAGTGGTCAGTTTACTCTACAGCATGGTCAATCATGCTCCGGCAAAAGTGGCTGAAATACTCGAAGACTGGTCGGATAGTAGTTATATCGATAAGCATGCGCTTACGGTTGAGATTGAAGCATTTGTTGATCAATACAGCTCAGCCTCCTTAAAGGATTTAAGCCTCACCGCCATGTTAGGCGATTTGATGGCATTATTAAGAGATCATAAGCTGATTTTGCCTTCTGATCTCGCTTTACTGATCAAGGCCTACATTACTTTGGATGGTCTCGGCAGAAACCTTAATCCGGATTTTAATACTCTGGTTTTTGCAGGCCCGTATGTTCAGGAAATCATGCTGGAACGTTACAGACCAGAGGCCATTGCTAAGCGGGGATGGCGCAATCTGATCAGTGTCGCTGATTTGCTGTCAAGTTTACCAAAAGACTTACGTAACCTTATACGGGCGTCTCGAAAAGGAGTAATTCAGGTCGATATCACCGTCAGGCATCTTGATCGTTATGTTAATGCAATCGATAATGCTATAAGCCGGTTAACGATAGGTATGGTGACAGCATCTCTTATTATTGGTTCTTCTATTATCATGACCGTTAGAGGTGGGCCGGAATTATTCGGTTTACCTGCATTCGGTTTTTTGGGCTTCACGTTTGCCACCTTCACTGGCATCTGGTTACTGTTTTCGATTTGGAAAAGTGGTAACAACCGGTGATCATGCAATATATTAGAACTGGAAATGCTAACTCAAAGACAGTATTTAGTTTTATTCATTTTATTCCCCAGTAGAAGTGCTCATTAAACTCTAAAACAGTAAGTTGGATTTACTTTTAATGGATAGTTTGACCATTATTAAATAATTTATTAAAAATAAAATACATATTATTTTTTCTAATAACGATGCCCTCTATTAGTTGCTTTTTTATAGATAAAACCCGGTGCCAATGGTGCCAATAAAGGCATTAGCTAGAGAACGATAACAATTCTTGCATTAATTAATACCATATATTTCCATATAAAAAACATCTGAATTTATATACTAAGTATTTTCATCAACTAGGTATTTATACTAATTTACAAGCGATTTATTTTGTTTAAATTAATTGCGTATTTGTTTCGATTCAATTTTCAGGGTTTAACCTTAATTGAGGTAGAAAATGGCAAGTAAAGTTTGCGAAATATACGGCGCTATTGACAACGATCCTACAATCTCCGCTCGCGACTCCATATAACCACTAAACAGAGTGGTATCCCTATATGAACGATTCTGAAGCCGGAATTCATCATTGTGCTGCTCTCAATTACACGTTTGTTATATGTGTCCTAACGGTTATGCCAGCTTCAGCGGCAGTGTCTGAAAACAAAGCAGCTCCACTTAACTACTTCTTACATAGTTACGGCCCGGCTTCAACGCCGACGATGGTGTTGGGATGGGTGTTTACCTCGCTGTTGGTGTCAATCTTCATCATCATCGCGCTGATCTTAGCCGGGGCTGTATTTCGCAAGCGCCACTCTGAAGATCCTCGTGCAATTGGCCGTGAAAATGAAGGCATGCCATGGATTTATATCGGCACCGGGGTATCCACCTGCATTTTGTTAGCGTTGTGTATTTATGCATTGATCACGCTCAATACGATCGCAAGGCCAACGCATGTTCCGGCGCTAACACTGACGGTGACAGGATACGACTGGTGGTGGAAAGTCGAGTATGAAACCGAGGATCCCACTCGCTACTTTATTACCGCAAACGAGATACATATTCCTGTCGGGGTGCCCATTCTCGTTAAGCTGAAAAGCGCCGATGTCATTCACGCTTTCTGGGTGCCGATGCTTGCCGGTAAAACCCAAATGATTCCCGGCGTGACCAATCAACAATGGATCGAAGCTGATACCGAGGGCGTCTATCTTGGGCAATGCACACAGTATTGCGGGGTCCAGCATGCTCATATGAGTTTGGAAGTGATTGCGCAAAATGCCGATGACTTCCAAAAATGGCAGGATACCCAGCGTAGGCCGGCGGCAATCACTTCCGCAATCGATGTTAATGCCGGGCAGATGCTTTTTTTGGATCGTTGCTCCGGCTGTCACGCGATTCGTGGAACCGAGGCCGTAGGTGCCCATGCGCCCGATTTACCGCATTTGAACTCACGCCACCTGATTGCCGCCGGATTATTGACCAATACCCCTGATCACTTAATGCAATGGATTACCCATGTACAGAGCCTAAAACCGGGTGCGCGTATGCCCAGCATGGAGTTATCGGCAACAGAGCTTTCCGCGCTGTCAGCATTTTTATCGACACTTAATTAGGAAACACCGCTCATGACAGATGCCGTTGATAGTTCGTCCAATCCCAGCTTATGTCGCGTACCCGAGGTAGGTTACGCACCCATCGGGTCGGCTGCCGAAAGACGACTTGCCGAACTATGGGAATCGGCTCCCGGGTGGCGCGGCTGGTTGTCAACGGTCGACCATAAAACCATAGGACTGCGTTATCTCGTCACCGCATTTATTTTTTTGTTAATGGGCGGCGTCGAAGCACTGATTATGCGCCTGCAACTCGCTCGTCCGGAGCAAACATTACTGACGCCGGAACAGTACAGTCAACTATTCACGATGCATGGGGTGACGATGATTTTTCTGTATTCGTTGCCGGTGCTGTCCGGGTTTTCCAACTATTTATGGCCGCTGATGCTGGGTTCCCGGGATATGGCATTTCCGCGTCTTAACGCGCTTTCTTATTGGATTTTCCTGTTTGCTGGTATCTTTCTCTACGTCAGTTTTCCGCTGGGAGAAGCGCCGAATGCAGGCTGGTTCAATTATGTTCCGTTTGCCGGACTGGAGTACAACACCGGCCCCAACATCGACGTTTACGCGCTCGGCATGGTGCTGCTGGGAATTTCCACCACCGTCGGGGCGATCAATTTCATTGTCACGCTATTTCGCCTGCGCGCGCCCGGCATGTCGATCGATAAAGTGCCGATCCTGGTTTGGGGAACGCTAACCGCATCGTTTGCCAATGTGTTTGCAATTCCTGCGGTCAGTCTGGCCTTTTTCCTTCTGTGGCTGGACCGCCAAACGGGCACCCATTTCTTCGATGTGGTCAATGGCGGTAAGCCATTACTTTGGCAGCACCTGTTCTGGATGTTCGGGCATCCCTGGGTTTATGCGGTCGTATTGCCCGCCATGAGTATCGTTTCCGATGCGTTGCCGACCTTTTGCCGGCGTCCGCTGGTGGGATATTCGGCGGTCGCGCTGTCCACCATGACGACCATACTGCTTGGCTTCGGCGTATGGATGCATCACATGTTCGCTACCGGCCTGCCCATGTTTGCGCTATCGTTTTTCGGCGCCACCAGTACGGTGATCTCCATCCCGAGTGCCGTTGCCGTATTCGCTTGGCTTGCCACCATTTGGCTGGGACGTCCAGTGTTCAATACCCCATTTCTGTTTTTCGCTGGTTTTGTCCTGCTTTTTGTCATCGGCGGATTTTCAGGTGTGATGACAGCGGCGGTGCCTTTGGATTTTCAGTTAAACGAAACCTACTTCATCGTTGCGCACTTACACTACGTATTGATTGGCATCAATGTGTTTCCGGTCATTGGTGGAATCTATTACTGGTTCCCTAAATTCTTCGGCCGCATGATGAATGAAGCGCTGGGGAAATGGAGTTTCTGGGTCATGTTCATTGGCTTTAACCTGGGCTTCTTCCCGATGCACTTGGCGGGCTTGTTGGGTATGCCGCGCCGGATATATACCTATGCGCCGCACATGGGCTGGGCTACAGTCAACATGGTCACTTCGGTTGGATCATTTATTTTCGCCGTAGGTATTTTGATATTCCTGGTCAACGTTTTCATTAGTTTAAAACGCGGCGCGCTGGCGACTGAAAATCCCTGGGATGCGCCGACGCTGGAATGGGCAACGCCATCGCCGCCGCCGGCTTATAATTTTGCGGTTATCCCATTTGTCGCCAGCCGTCATCCGTTATGGGAGGACCGGCTTAATGATGGCCCCAGCCGTTCCAGCCTGGATCAAGGTTATTTGCTGATGGAAGGACGGGAAACAATAGGCACAACGCCGTTCAAAGCCACACCGAACATCATTCTTAAAATGCCGGAGGATTCCTATGCCCCCTTCTTTCTTGGCTTGTTTAGTGCGTTGATATTCGCCGGTTTACTGCTGCACTGGCGGGATTTTACGTTGCTGATGGCTTTGGCTTGCAGCCTGTCACTAATTGGCTGGATGTGGCCGAGCCAATCTCTGGTCCAACGGCTACCGGTTAGCAAACACGATACCGGAGCCGCCCATGGCTGAGCTGATACCATCGAATCAATCACTGCCGGTAGGCAGCGCAGGCAAGCGCTCCGGGGGATGGTGGGGTATGCTGGCGCTGATTGTCACCGAAGGTTTCCTGTTCGGCTATCTGCTGTTTACTTATTTCTACCTGGCATCTCAAACGGAACAGGATTGGCCGCCTGAAGGCTTACCCATCTTATTGATACCAGACATAAACACCTTAATATTGCTCGCCAGCAGTGGTTTCGTTTGGGCGTGCGAGCGTTGCATCCAACGCAGACTAATACATTGGAGCCTTACGTCAATGGCAATGGCGGTGATTTTTGGTGTTTGTTTCATTGTCATTCAGTTACAGGAGTGGAGTAAAAAAACCTACGATATGACATCTAATCTATACGGATCGCTGTACTTTACTATTACCGGATTTCATATGCTTCATGTCATCATTGGATTGGTCATCCTGATGATGCTTTTGCTTTGGCTCGCGCTCGGTTATTTTGACGACAGACGCTATGCAGCTATAACGATTGGCGGGCTGTATTGGCATTTTGTCGACGTGGTCTGGCTGTTGGTATTTACAAGCTTGTATCTATCGCCCTATCTTTACTAGAGCAGATTATGAAGCTTTCCCATAACCACAATCCAGCCGCACCACCTTCAGCGTCTTGTGGTGCCCAAGTTAGCACAGTACGAATTGGGGTGGGACTATTTGGCGCACCGTTAGCTTTTCAATCACATGCATTCTTGAGCGAAACACTCCTTGCTGCTTATCTCTGCTCACCCAATCAGTCGCTACAAGCTGCGACAATATGGGAAGCATTAATTCCAATAATTCTGGCGGCAATCAGCATTATATGTCTCACGGTTGCACTCCGGTCAGGCTTTATAGCATGGAGCTCATGGTGGCAAATTGAAACTAACCAGACAGGAGAGAATAAAACTGTCATGGCAATGAGTGGAAGCCGAATCCGGTTTTTATTTATTGGAATAAGCATTATGTCCAGCTTAATTTTCACCAGTATTCTGATCTGTAACATCTATAGATTATTGCAGGCACCTCCATGCATCTCATGGTTTTAATTATCATGTCATTGAGAATGACTTTCAGAGAGTTTTTAAGCAGGGAAATACTCAAATCAGTAATCTGTGGCATGGCAATATTATCCAATCTTGCTGTGGCGCAAGTCAGTTCTGCAGACATTTCTAAAGGTGCCTATTTAGCCAGAGTTGGTGATTGTGTTGCCTGTCATACCGCCGAACCGCTGTCCCCACCGTTTGCCGGCGGATTGCCCCTCAATTCACCTTTTGGAAAAATTTACTCAACCAATATTACCCCGGACCCGGTCAATGGTATTGGCAGTTACACCTTGGATGATTTTAGCCGCGCAGTCCGGAAGGGCATCGCCAAAGACGGCCGCCGCCTGTATCCCGCGATGCCTTATGCGTCGTTCACGTTCATTCCTGATGACGATATTCGTGCGCTCTACGCTTATTTCATCAACGAGGTAAAGCCCGTCAAGTATAAGCCACCCGAAACAAAGCTGCCCTTCCCTTTCAATATACGCTTGAGCCTGTTTTTCTGGGATGCGCTTTTTGTCAAACATGAGCGCTTTAAACCACATATTGATCGTGATGCACAATGGAATCGCGGCGCCTATCTAGTGCAGTCTCTGGGCCATTGCGGCGCCTGTCACACGCCTCGCGGCCTTGCCTTCCAGGAAAAGGCTTATACCGAATTGTCCCCGAAGTATTTAAGTGGGGCCGTGGTGGACAATTGGTTCGCGGCAAATCTTACCGGAGACCTCGCTTCTGGATTGGGTCGATGGTCTGAAGCAGACATCGCATCATTCCTGGAAACAAGTCATGGTGGGCAAATAGCGGCATTTGGCAGCATGAGTGATGTCATAGAAAACAGCACACAATACTTTCATAAGGACGATCTGAATTCGATTGCTCGCTACCTCAAGTCGCTTCCGGCATATGGCGAAAAGTCCTCGTTTAATCCGGACGCTCCAGCCGTTACCATAATGTTGTCGGCAATGGTTACCGGCGAAGTGGAGCGTCCCGGTGCCGGTCTTTATCAAGCATTCTGCGAGAAATGTCATCAGGTCACTGGAGATGGTGAGCCGGGTAAATTTCCTAAGCTTACCGGAAACGCTATCGTGCTCTCCGAAAATGCTACTTCACTGATCCGTCTGCTACTTGAAGGTAGCAAGACTGCACAAACCAGAAAAGGACAGGAACAACATGAAATGCCCGGTTTTGCGAAAAAGTTTTCCGACCGACAAGTCGCCGAGGTGCTTAGTTTTACACGCAAAAGTTGGGGTAATGAAGCGTCCCCCGTAACGGCGCGCACTACAAACGAAACAGTAATTTTATTTATCCTGATAGCAAGGAATCAATATGCAAACTATTACTATGACCACCGGTCGATGGCTTAAAAAACTTCAGGAAGAATATTCAAACATCATCAGACAGAGCCTGCTTTTCAAAAAAGTGGCAGAGGCCTCTTCACCAGAAGACTTTAGCTGGATTCGGCAGCTGTATTATTTATCCTGTGACTTCACTTCTGCAGTCGCCTTACGCTACGGTAGTTGTCGAGATTATCGCTTTCGCGATGCTTTTGGCGAACATGCTGCCGAAGAAGTGACGCATCCGGCAGACCTTGTCGAATGGATGCGTGAATTCGACTTTCTGGCAGCCAATGAAGAGCCCACCTCAGTGCCTCCGACACTGGAAACCCTCGCGATATGTTCGTATTTAATCCGCTCTGTTATTCGCGAACCGGTAGCTCATCAAATCATCACAGTTAACTTAATGTCTGAGAGCATCGCCTTGGATATGTTCTCGGCGGTAAACCCGAAACTGGCCGAACTGGGATTGATTCCCAAAGGGTATTGGGAAGCCCATGCCAAAGCCGATATGAAACATCAACTATTGGGTCTGGACCTGATTCCACAATGCGATCCGGATTCTTCGAATGGCCGAGCATACATCCAGACGGCGTGGGAAGCAGCAAGCCTTTTTAAACAATTATTCGATTCATGGGGCGACAGTCGGATAGAAAAAACACTTAACATACCTAATCCGACAGACTTTAACCTGTATTAATCAACTTGAGGCACTTGCTGACAATTCCTTACGAAGCACGATCAAGACACCGATCACACTCATCATCGTCGCATGTATCCAGAGAATTAATGCACCGAGCTGCTGGTCTGTTATCGAACTCATGCCGTTAAATGCTCGTCCACAGAGCGTGTAAATCGGGTAAAGCTCATGTGGAATGAAAAAAATGACTGCCCCTATGAGGATTTGCGGCGGTACCACAGCAAGCATCATCACAATGCGGCTACCAGGAGACCACTTAGAATGTGAATTTAGAACAAGTCCCCAAAACAGCAGGCCTGTTAATAGCATGCTCCAGTTCATCAGGCGATAGATACGCCAATCGAGCATAGCGATAAAGTGAATCGATGGGAGCAGCCAAAAAATAATCGAGCCTGCGAATAATAGTATTACCGTGACCGGATGGAGTAATACATTAATTAAGCATTGCACCGACTTCCATGTTGCAATCAAGCTAATCAATGATTTACCCGCCATAGGAAAGCCTGCCGACAGCGCTTCTTTAGGGGAGCTCAAAG
>Ga0208262_1000746_pt1 | contig 10310 bp, 8 predicted proteins | sample LakWasMet15_LOW5_2_FD_183863 | JGI IMG/M metagenome (GOLD analysis project Ga0208262, IMG submission 183863) | Freshwater sediment methanotrophic microbial communities from Lake Washington under simulated oxygen tension - Sediment Metagenome... | ecosystem: Environmental > Aquatic > Freshwater >... | reverse complement strand
CCCTGGAGCTGGCGCGTACGCGGCGGCCTGATCTGGTGATCTCCGATTTGCTGATGCCGGTGATGGACGGCTACACGCTGATGCGCCTGTGGAAGGCCGACGCGAGCTTGCACGGCATCCCCTTCATGGTCTACACCGCGACCTATACCCAGCCCAAGGACGAGCAACTGGCGCTGGACATGGGCGCCGACGCCTTTCTGGTCAAGCCGGCCGAGCCCGATGTGTTCATAGGCCGGGTGCACGAGATCCTGAACGCCGCTTCCGAGCACCTGCCAACAGCCCGCGCACCAAGCGTCAGCGAGCCCGAGTCGCTCAAGGTTTACAGCGAGGTGCTGATCGCCAAGCTGGAGAAGCGCAGCGCCGAACTGGAGCAGCGCGTGGCCGAGCTGCACCAGTCGCAAGCCCAGGTGCTGCGCCTGAACCGCCTCTACGCAGCCCTGAGCGAGACCAACCAGGCCATCGTCCATGCGCCGGACCGGGCCTATCTGTTTGCCGAACTGTGCCGCATCGCGGTGCAGCGTGGCGGCCTGGCGATGGCTTGGGTGGGCTGGCTCGACCCGGTCACCGAGGAGATCGTGCCGGTGGCGCGCAGCGGCTGCGAGCCGGGCTGGCTCAAGCGCCTGGCTCCCTTGAGCCTGCGCGGAACCCCGCGCGTGCCGACCGAGCTGGCGCTGACGCAAGGCAAGCCTTACCTGAGCAACGATGTGCAGGCCGATCCAGCGCTGGCCCTGATTGCCGACGAATTGGTGCAGCTCAATTTTCAGTCGGCCGCCTGCTTCCCCTTGCGGGTGGGGTCGCGACTGGTGGGCAGCGTCACGCTGTTTGCCACGGAGAAGAACTTCTTTGACCGCGAGCTGCACGATCTGGTGACCGAGATGGTCACCGATGTGGCCTTTGCGCTGTCGAATTTCGAGAAGGAGGCGCAGCGCCAATTGGCGCTGGAACTGCTGCGCGCCAGTGAGGAGGGCAGCCGCCTGAACAGCCGCGCGGTGGAGGCTTCGGCCAACGGCATCATGATTTGCGAGATTGCCTCCTCCGGCCTTCCCATCATCTACGTCAACCCGGCCTTTGAGCGCATCACCGGCTACAGCGCGCAGGAGGCCTGCGGGCGCAATGCGCGCTTCCTGATGGGCACCGACACCGAGCAGCTTGGCGCGCAGGAGATCAGCGCGGCGGTGCGCGAGCTGCGCGAGGGCAACGCAACGCTGCGCAACTACCGCAAGGACGGCACGCTGTTCTGGAACGACCTGTCCATCGCGCCGGTGCGCAACCCCGCGGGCGAGGCGACGCACTTCGTGGGCATCATCAACGACATCACCGAACGCAAGCAGTACGAGGAGCAGTTGGAGCGCCAGACCAACCAGGATGCGCTGACCGGGCTGGCCAGCCGCAACCGGCTGCGTGAGCGCGCCGAACTGGCCATCGCCTTTGCGGCGCGCCAGCACCGGTCGGTGGCACTGCTGTTTCTCGACCTGGACCACTTCAAGCGCATCAACGACAGCCTGGGACACACGTTTGGTGACGACATCCTGATCGCCGTGGCCAGGCGCCTGAGCGCCAACATGCGTGAGCGCGACACGCTGGCGCGCATTGGCGGCGATGATTTCGTGGTGGTGCTGTCGGACCTCGGCAGCCCGCAGGATGTGCCACTGCTGGCGGACCGCATCCTGCACCATGTGGCCGCGCCGATTCCGCTGCACGACCGGGAGATCAGCCTGTCGGCCAGCATTGGCGTGAGCCTGTATCCGCAGGACGGCGACGACTACGACACCTTGCTGCGCAATGCCGACGCGGCCATGTACCGTGCCAAGGAGGCGGGGGGCAACACCTTCCGCTTCTACACCGCCGACATGAACGCGCAGGCGCTGAAGAAGCTCGAACTTGAAGCACGCCTGCGCTACGCCGTGGAGCGCGGCGAGCTGCTGCTGCACTACCAGCCGCTGCTCAGCCTGCACAGCAACGACGTGACCGATGTCGAGGCGCTGCTGCGCTGGCGCGCCAGCGACGGCACGCTGATCTCGCCGCTGGATTTCATCCCGCTGGCCGAGGAGACCGGGCTGATCGTGCCGATCGGTCAGTGGGTGTTGCGCACCGCCTGCAGCCAGGCGCAGCAGTGGCGCGCCGAGGGCATGGAGCTGCGCGTGGCGGTCAATCTGTCGGCCCGGCAGTTTGGCGATGACAGGCTGGTGCAGACCGTGCGCGACGCGCTGGCGCAGAGCGCCTTGCCGGCGCGGTTGCTGAAGCTGGAGATCACCGAGAGCGCGGTGATGGAGAACGCCGAGCAGGCGGCGCGCATCCTGTCGGAGCTCAAGGCGCTGGGCTTGGGCATTTCGGTCGATGACTTCGGCACCGGCTATTCGTCGCTGGCCTATCTGCAGCGCTTCCCGATCGACCAGTTGAAGATCGACCGCTCCTTTGTGCAGGACATCATGCTGCACCCGGACAGTGCCGCCATCGTGCACAGCATCATCGGCCTGGCGCGCAGCCTGCGCCTGCAGACGGTGGGCGAGGGCGTCGAGACCGCGCAGCAGCGCGATTTCCTGCGCGACGCGGGCTGCGACCTGATGCAGGGCTTTCTGTTCAGCGCGCCGTTGCCGCCATCCGAGTTTCTCGCGCTGGTGCAAAAACACCGCAGCAAACTGCCGGCCTGATCCGGCTCGCCGGCGCACTCGCCTCCAAGCCAGCGGCGCGGCGCCTCCGACCGAACCCAACGCAGCGGTGCGGCGGCACGCGCCTGGTCCGTGGCGTGCGTGTCGCGTAGCCGCCACCTCTCGCCGTAGTCATCGCCGCAGTCGTACTTGATTTGTTAATGAGAAGTGTTATCATTTGTGAACACAAACAATTCTCATTTAAATCAAATCATGAACACCACCTCCCTGCTTCGTCCCCTGCGACAAGTCGCCCTGCTTGGTCTGCTTGCCACGGCGCTCGGTGCCAATGCCCTGGAATACCCGATTGGCTCGCCCCAGCAACGCTTTGGCATGGAAATCGGCGCCGTCTACCTGCAGCCGGTGGTGATGGAGCCTGACGGCATGATGCGCAAGGCCGAGGAGTCGGACATCCACATCGAGGCCGACATCAAGGCGCTGGCCGGCAACCCCAATGGCTTTGAAGAGGGCGCCTGGATTCCCTACCTGGTGGTCAAGTTCGAGGTCACCAAGGTCGGCACCACGCAGAAGGTGGCGGGCGAATTCATGCCCATGGTGGCCAACGATGGCCCCCACTATGGCGACAACATCAAGCTGTTTGGCCCCGGCAAGTACCACGTCAAGTACACCATCCTGCCGCCCTCGGAGAACAAGCACGCGCACTTTGGCCGTCACACCGACCGACTGACCGGCGTGCGACCCTGGTTCAAGCCCTTCGATGTGGACTATGAGTTCACCTACGTCGGCATCGGCAAGAAGGGCGGGTACTGAGCCATGGCGGGTTTGACTTGCCGGCAAGCGCCGCTTTCCATGAGGCCCCTGGCGCTGGCGCTGGCCTTGGGTGGGGGCCTGGTGGGCGGTGCCGACGCCGCCACCAACGCCGAGATCGCTGCCCTGCTGGACAAGCTCAATGCGCGCGTCGAGCGGCTGGAGCAGGACAATGCACGTCTGCAGCGCGAACTGGCCGCCAGCCGCGCGCAGCCGCTCGCCGACGGTACGGTCGCGCTGGTGCAACGTGTGCAGGCGCTGGAGCAGCAGCAGGCACAGCTGAACAACAGCCTGGAGGCCGAGACCATCAGCGAGAACGAGCCGGCCCTGAGCGCACGGCTCAAGGCGGTGGAAACCCAAACCGCTAGCCTGACCGCCCCGGTGGCCAAGCTCAAGGCGCTCGACGGCATCAAGGGTGGCCTGAGCCTGAGCATGGTGGCGCAGCGCTCGCTGGGCACGGCGCAGAATGACAAGCAACTGGGCTACCGCGCCGACGCCACCGTCGGTCTGCCGCTGGCGCCGATAGGTGACGTCGAGCAGTCGCTGTTTGCCCAGGTGCGGTTGGGACAGGGCGGCGCGCTGAACGGTCTGAGCAGTTTCTCCAATCCGAATGCCACTGCTTTTCAGCTTGGTGGCGGTCTGCGCGCCGACGACTCGGTGGCGTTGCTGGCGCAGGCCTGGTACCAGGCCGACATCGCCCTGCCGTGGGGTGGCTTCAAGCCCCAGTCGAAGCAGAAGCTGGAGATCACGGTTGGCAAGATGGACCCCTTTGTGTTCTTCGACCAGAACGCGGTGGCGGGCGATGAGAGCCGGCAATTTCTCAACTCGGTGTTCGTGCACAACCCGCTGCTTGATGCCGGCGGCGATATAGGTGTCGACGCCAACGGCTTCACGCCGGGGCTGCGCGTGTCGCTGCTCGACACCTCCGACAAGCTGGAGAGCTGGCGCCTCTCGCTCGGCTTGTTCGGCGCGGGCGAGAAGGGCGCTTCCTACCAGCGCAGCCTGGGCGCACCACTGGTGCTGCTGCAGGCCGAAACCACGCGCCGCATGATGGGCGGGCTGGCCGGCAACTACCGTGTCTACGCCTGGAGCAATGGGCAGGGCGCGCACTTCGACCCGGCCCAGACCGCGCCGCAGCGCCACCTTGGCTGGGGTGTGTCGGTGGACCAGCGCGTGGGCGATGGTGTGACGCTGTTTGGCCGCTACGGTCACCAGACGCAGGGCAGCGTGGCCTTTGACCGGGCCCTGACGCTGGGCGCGGAGGCCAACGGTTCCTACTGGAGCCGCGGCGGCGACAGCCTGGGTCTGGCGCTGGGCTGGCTGCACACCAGCGATGCCTACCGCGACTTCCAGAGCGCCAGCGTGGCACACGCCGGCTCGGAGCGGGTGGCGGAGCTGTACTACCGCTGGCGTGTCGGCAAGCAGTTCGAGCTCTCGCCCAGCGTGCAGTGGATCAGCCGGCCCGGCGGCGATGCCGATGCCCGCAGCGCGCATGTCGTGGGCCTGCGCAGCCAATTTACCTTCTGAGGCCGCACCATGCTTCATTCCCTGATGCGCCTACGCACCGTGCTGGCCCTGCTGGCGGGCCTGTGCCTGTTGCCCGGCGCCATGGCGCAGGACCTGCCGACCTTTCAGCTGCTGATCCGCAACGCGCGCTTCGAGCCCGCCACCATCGAGGTGCCGGCTAACACCAAGTTCCGCCTGCTGATCAAGAACGAGGGGCCTGGCGCCGAGGAGTTCGAGAGCGTGGAGTTGCGCAAGGAGAAGGTGCTGGCACCTGGCGCGGCGAGCTTTCTGATCTTTCAGCCACTCAAGCCTGGCGTCTACAAGTTCTTTGGTGACTTTCATCCCGAGACGGCGCAAGGCCAGATCGTGGCGAAGTAGCACGGTGGAGGGCATGCAACATGGGTAGCACGGTGTTTGTCATTTGGCGTGAGAGTGTCGAGGCCATGCTGGTGGTGGGCCTGCTGCATTCATGGCTGAAGTTCAACGATCCCGGTCGCGCCGGCAAGCGCTCGCTGGCGCTGGGCGTGCTGCTGGGCCTGGCCCTGGCGGCCGCGCTCGGTTGGGCCATGGTGGCGGCGCAGAGCGAGCTGACCGGCCAGGCGCTGGAGTGGTTTCAGGTGGCCATGCTGTTGGTGGCCGCGGCATTGATGGTGCAGATGGTGTTCTGGATGCGCCGCCACGGCGCGGCCATGCGCCAGAGCCTGCATCACAACCTGGCGCAGGCGGCCGAGCGTTCCGGGCGACTGGGCATCGCCGTGGTGGCCGCGCTGGCGATTGCGCGCGAAGGCTCCGAGGCGGCGGTGTTCCTCTATGGCGCCAGCCTGGAGCCAGGAGCCGGCGGCTCACTGGCCCTGGGCGCGGCGCTGGGTGTCTCGATTGCGGCGCTGACCGCCTGGCTGCTGTCGCGCGGCCTGCGTTTTCTGGATTACCGGCGCTTCTTCCTGATCAGCGGCTGGATGCTGCTGTTGTTCGCGCTGGCGCTGTTGGTCAGCGCGGTGGACCGCTTGATTGGCGCGGGCCTGCTGCCCGCGCTGGTGGACCCGGTGTGGAACAGCGCCTGGCTGCTTGATGACAGCCACGGCCTGGGCTCGGTGCTGGCCGCCATGGTGGGCTACCGGGCGCGGCCTTCGCTGACGCTGTTGCTGGTGTTGTCCGTCTATGCCGCGACCGTGCTGCGCGCCATGCGTGCCCCGCGCCGCCATGCGTAGCATCCCCATCGCCGTGGTGCGCGGGCCGGCCGTACTCGGTGCACCGGCCACCCCGCTGGCGCGGTTGGGGCAGGCCATGCGCCGCCACCAGCGCGTGATTCAGGCGCTGCAGTGGGTCGTCGTCGGTGTCTACGCGCTGCTGGTCACGGTGCCGGCCTTCCTGCCGCTGCCGCCGGAGGACGCGCACATCCTGGACAACTTGCGCCTGTTCGCGCAGTTCCTGTTCTGGGGCATCTGGTGGCCGTTCGTGATGCTTTCCATGATGCTGTTCAGTCGCGTTTGGTGCGGCGTGTTCTGCCCCGAAGGCGCCCTGACCGAGTTTGCCAGCCGCCACGGCCTGGGGCGGGCCATTCCGCGCTGGCTGCGCTGGCGCGGCTGGCCTTTCACCGCCTTTGTCTGCACCACCGTCTATGGCCAGTTGGTGAGCGTCTACGAGTACCCGCAGGCCGCGCTGCTGGTGCTGGGCGGCTCAACGCTTGCGGCAGTCGCGGTGGGCCTGGTGTATGGGCGCGGCAGCCGCGTCTGGTGCCGTTACCTGTGCCCGGCCAATGGTGTGTTCGGACTGTTGGCCAAGGTGGCGCCGCTGCACTTCGCGGTGGACGAGGCGCGCTGGAAGCAGCACGTAGTGCGCGCCCCGGCCGTCCATTGCGCACCACTGATCGACATCGCCCACATGAAGAGCGCCTCGGCCTGCCATGCCTGCGGCCGCTGCAGCGGCGAGCATGGCGCGGTGAAGCTGGCCTTGCGTTCGCCGGCCAAGGAGATCCTTGCCACCAGCGCGCGCCAGGCCAAGACCGAGGATGCGTTGACGCTGCTGGTGGGTGTGATGGGTATTGCCACCGCGGCCTTCATGTGGTCGTCGAGCCGACGCCTGGCCGCCATCAAGACGGCGCTGGCCGAATGGCTGATCGAGCACGACTACACCGCCTTGCTGCAGGACAACGCGCCCTGGTGGCTGCTGACGCATTACCCGCAGTCGCACGATGTCTTCACCTGGCTCGACGGCTTGTGCATCCTGGCCTACATCCTGGGCGGCGGCGCGGCCCTGGGGCTCGCGCTCTGGTGCGGGCTGTGGTTGGCCGCGCGGGTGCTGCGCAACCCCGCTGTGAGCTGGCAGCGCCTGTCGCTGGCGCTGGTCCCGCTGGCCGGCGTGGGCGTGTTCCTGGGCCTGTCCATGCTGACCCTGGGGCATCTGAAGGCCGAGGGTGTGTCGCTGAGTTGGGTGCCGTCGCTGCGCGCCGTGCTGCTGGCGCTGGGCGCGGGCTTCTCGGCCTGGCTGATGGTGCGCCTGTGCTGGACGGCGCGCTCGGCGCGCGCCCTGGGCGGCCTGCTGCTGGCCTGGTCGCCCCTGGCGCTGATGGTGTGGGTCTGGATTCGCGCGCTGTTTGGCGCTTGATTGGCCAGCGCCGCTGCGGTCTTGCTCAGCCAGCGGTTGCGGGAACTGGTGGGTCGGCTGCGTCGATGGGCGCAATGCCGAAGACCTTGCCAAAGGTGCCCCCGGCCCACATGAAGCCCATGAAGGCGACCAGTTCCACCAGCTCGGGCTCGGAGAAGTGCTCGCGCATCACCTTGAGCTGCGCCTCGTCGATCTCGCGGTGGTCGGCGGCAAACAGCTGTGCCAGCCCGACCGCCAGCGAGGTGCGCAGGGCCTGATGCCTGGACTCGGGCGGACCACCCTTGGCCATGCAGTATTCACAGCCGTGACCAAGCGCCAGGGTGCGGCGCACTTGCTCCAGCAGATCGGCGGGAAGGAGGGCGCGGCGGAAGAACACTTCTTCCAGCCGGGACCAGGGCTCCAGCACGTGGGGCGCGTGGCCCATGACGCGCTCGTAGGGCGTTGCGCCGATGGAGGAAGGGGAGATTCTTGACATGCTGATGGTTGCCTCCTGGCGAAAGGGAATAGTTGGCCGCGCTGGCGGGTGCCGCAGTCTATGCGTAGACTGGCTTACCGGATTGCGCGCGCACGCGCAGCTCGGCCAGCATGTCCCGCTCGCTGAGAGTCAACGCCCAGGCGGGACGAAGCTGAAAGTGCGGCTGGTCCACGATGGTTTTCCAGCTGCCGCCCCACTCCAGCCCGAGGTCCATACCGAGCGCGCCCACGGCCTTGTACTTGACGGATTCGGCCAGGTAGGCCGACCCTTCGAACACGCCGATGTCAAAGGCGATGCCGAAGTTGTGGTTGGAGTAGCCCGCGCGCGCGTTCGTCACCTTGGCGCCGGGCGTGGTGCGGCCTTGTGCATACAGCGCATCCTGTTCGGCATAGCTTCGCAGGCCGCTGATGATCTTGATCCTGATGCCGCTTTGCTGCGCCTTTTGCACCAGCGACCGGGCAATCGGCGCCACCTCGGGCAGCAGGGTGGCAATGCACTTCTCGCTGCGCGGGTCCACCGGTTCGATGGCTTGTGCCGGTGCGACGCCGCCAATCTTGGGCTTGACGATGTAGGCGTAGATCGCCCCCCAGGTCTCGGGGCCGGCACGCCCGTCAACCTGAATGCCCAGTTTCTGCTGTACGCCCGCAATCAGCTCTTCGATCGTCATGGTGTGTCCTCCTTGTTGACCGCATTGTGCCGGTTGTTGTCGCGAACGCCGGGCCGCCCATCGCTGCATCGCGTGATGCCACGAGTGGCTCAGCTCTGCGGCTGTTCCCGGTAGCGGCGGTGCAGGATCTTGACGCGCTGCACGTAGACCTGGGTCTCGGCGTAGGGCGGTATGCCGGCGTACTTGGCGACCGCTGCCGGGCCGGCGTTGTAGGCGGCCGCGGCCAGCGTCACGTCGCCGCGGTACTGTGCCAGCAGGCTGGCCAGGTACTGCGCGCCGCCACGGATGTTTTGCGCCGGAACGCGGGCATCGGCCACGCCCACTTCACGGGCCGTGGCGGGCATCAGTTGCATCAGGCCCACCGCGCCCTTGCGTGAGCGCGCGCCGGCATTGAAGCCGGACTCGGCATGGATCACCGCGCGCACCAGCGAGGGGTCCAGGTCATGCGCCCTGGCCGCCGCGTCGATGGCATCGGCGTAGGCCTGCAGGTGCAGCTTGGTTGCGTGCCAGTCGATGGTGGAGTTCAGGTTGCAGGCGTAGCAGGAGGGGCTCCACACGATGTAGGCACCGCGCCGCGGCGGCGTGTCCGAAAACGAGGTGACGCCACCGGCCAGGTATTTGTAAACCTTCGGGCTCGCTGTCTTGCTGGCGGTGCCGGAGTCCGTGACCGTGGCCGTGGCCGTGGCCGTGGCGGTGGCCAGGGCCGGCGGCAGGCAGCAGGCCCACAGCAGGCCGCCCAGCAAGCAAGCCAGCAGCTTCGCAGACAGCGCTGGCGCCGGCTGCGATCTGGCAGGGTCAACCAGGGTTGAGTCCGCAGAGCCGGTGGGATGGACATGAACGGCGACCATGGCTTCATTTTGTCCCAAATCGGCACGCCACGGCAGCGAGAAGCGCGCCTGCGTCGGCCTGGCGTGCGTGGGGCGAGTGTTTCGCGGGGTCATTGATGCGGGTCAACGAAACCTGTGCAAGCTGCTCAGGACTGCTGGGCGGTGGCGCGGTTTCCATGCATACTTGCGCTGGAACGCGGACTCACTCGCGGAGTTTGATCATGACCAAGAAGACTCGTTGGATTCGATCGGCACTGGCCGCTCTGGCGGTGCTGGGCGGCCTGGCGGCGCAGGCCAGCACGACCACCTTGCATTTGACGACCGAGGTGTCACCGCCCTTCAATATGCTCGAGGGCGAGAAGATCGTCGGTCGCGCCACTGACCAGGTGGTGGAGATGATGGCGCGTGCCAAGGTCGGCTTCACCATGGAGCTGTTGCCCTGGGCAAGAGCCTATAACATGGCCCTGAAGGAAGCCGACACCTGCGTGTTCACCACCACCCGCACGCCCGAGCGCGAGGCCCTGTTCAAGTGGGTCGGCCCGGTGGGCGCGGCGGAATGGATTCTGTACGGCAGCGCCGAGCGCGGCCTGAAGCTGCAGAACATCGAGGAGGCGCGTTCGCTGCTGATCGGCACCTACAACGGCGATGCGCGCGACGAGTACTTCCGCAGCCGCGGTTTCCGGGTGGAGAGCGTGTCCGACGACCTGTCCAACCCGCGCAAGCTGCTGCTCAACCGCATCGACCTGTGGGCCGCCAGCCTGGTGCGCGGGGCCTTGCTGATCTCGCAAAACGGCTGGTCAGAGCAGATCGTGCCG
>Ga0208262_1000743_pt1 | contig 10340 bp, 5 predicted proteins | sample LakWasMet15_LOW5_2_FD_183863 | JGI IMG/M metagenome (GOLD analysis project Ga0208262, IMG submission 183863) | Freshwater sediment methanotrophic microbial communities from Lake Washington under simulated oxygen tension - Sediment Metagenome... | ecosystem: Environmental > Aquatic > Freshwater >... | reverse complement strand
AAAGACCCATCTGCAGCACTTGAAGTAATAGAAGGAGGTAACGTAGTTCCTGAATAAGCTCCAATCAAGTTGGCTGCCAGAGTATTGTTACCATTATATATTCTTAAAACGTCATTGTTGGCTTCAGTATTGAATGCAGTAAACGTTACAGTTACCGCTTGACCTAATATAGTTGGTTGTATATTAAGGAATGATGCTGCAGCCGTGGTATTGTTGGAATAGTTTCCGGTTAATCCACCCGAGTCAATATAGTTACCACCACAAACAGGTGGCGCAACTTGTGTCGTGAAGCTAGCCGAAGGACCTACCCAAAGACTTGTACTTTCTGCACATACCGCTTTAACATTAAAGGTATAAGTGGTATTTGGCTGTAATCCTGAAGTCACCACAAAAGGTGGCAAACCATTATAGGTCAAATTTATAGGCGTACCTGTTGCAGGGACAATTTGAACTTCCCATGAAGTAGCATTGCCAGGGTTACCCCAATTCAAAGTAGCACCATAAGAAGTAGGACTTGAAACTACTAAATTCGTTGGGTCTAAACATTTTTCAACAACACTTACATTGTCCAATAACCATCTGTCACCTCCTAAAGCAGTTGTCGGCTGAGACCAAACCTGCACAAAAGCAATGTATATATCCTGATTGGCAAACGATGCCCCTAAGTTTATAACCTTCTCTTCATATACATTGAAGACGGCTGACAGTTGAGCTTCTGTATACGTTTGTATTACAGAATAAGCCAACGGATCTGTCTGAGAAGCCGTACTAGGCGCAACTCTAACTTGAAAGATAGTTCCCTGTTGACCACTGGCAAATGTTCTGGCATAAAAATGCAATTCTCCATTAGCAGGAACATGCACTAAGGGTGTTGCCAAGAAGTCTTCAGCAGTATTTCCTGCACCGATGTTATCTCTATCCATATAAGCAGCATTAACTCCTTGATAGACATTGGCTGAGACAGCATTGTATGCTTCCCATCGCTTAGCAGTTGTTATCCCTGAAGCTGCATCGTTGTTAAAAACAGCCCAAGTTCCTGTTCCTAAATACCAGTCAGTTGAGGGCAACGCTTCTGGCCCCGCTGTTGATTCAAATCCTTCTAGGGGCATCTGAGAATAACCTTTTAAAGAAATGAAAAACAACAGTAGTAGTAAAGTAATTTTTTTCATGAAATGAAAATTTAGTTGTTTGATTATAATTTTTTGGATAATGAAGCCCAAATTTAGTAAAAATTCTGAAAAAATCAGGAAATATATTTTTTTTGGCAAAATAAACAACCTTATTCATCCATTTCTTATAGCATTTACATGATTTTTTAAAATTCAAATTCCTAATTTTGCCAAACAATCAAACCCAATGTTAGAAAAAGAAATCATAAATTTCGAAAGAACCGTAATTGTCGGCATCGTAACTCAAAATCAAAATGAGGAAAAGCTAAAAGAATATCTCGACGAACTCGAGTTCTTAACTTTTACTGCCGGTGGTGAAGTCATCAAACGCTTTTTTCAAAAATTAGAGCGCCCCAACCCTAAGACTTTTTTAGGTACCGGAAAAATGGATGAAATCAACTATTACATAAGAGAAAACAATATCTCAACGGTTATTTTTGATGATGAATTATCGCCTTCACAACAAAAAAATATTTCTAAAATTTTAGATTGTAAAGTGCTCGACCGCACCAATCTTATCTTAGATATTTTTGCCCAAAGAGCCGAAACCTCCTATGCCAGAACTCAAGTAGAATTGGCGCAATGTCAATATTTATTGCCAAGACTTTCTGGAATGTGGACCCACTTAGAGCGTCAAAAAGGAGGAATTGGTTTGCGTGGTCCCGGTGAAACTGAGATTGAAACCGACCGAAGAATTGTGCGTGACCGAATTGCATTGTTAAAAGATAAAATCAAAACCATCGATAAGCAAATGTCGGTACAAAGAAGCAATCGTGGCGCAATGGTTCGAGTGGCTTTGGTTGGATATACCAATGTGGGCAAATCCACTTTGATGAATGTCATCAGCAAGAGCGAAGTTTTTGTAGAAAACAAATTATTTGCCACCCTTGACACCACCGTCCGTAAAGTAGTCATTAAGAACCTACCCTTTTTATTATCAGACACCGTTGGATTTATTCGAAAACTGCCAACCCAATTAATTGAGTCTTTCAAAAGCACTTTGGATGAAGTTCGCGAAGCCGACTTACTATTGCATGTTGTAGATATTTCGCATCCTGATTTTGAAGAACATATTGCATCGGTAAATCAAATTTTACTAGATATTAAAAGCAATGACAAACCAACCATCATGGTTTTCAATAAAATTGACGCCTACAAACATTTAGTAATAGAGACAGATGATTTGATGACAGAAAAAACCACCAAGCACTATACTTTAGAAGAATGGAAAGCAACCTGGATGGGCACTGTTGGTAAAAAGAATGCTTTATTCATTTCAGCAACCAACAAAGAAAACTTTGAAGAATTCAGAGAAAAAGTATACGAAGCCGTAAGAGAAATTCATATCACAAGATTTCCCTATAACAAATTTTTGTATCCGGATTATAAAGATGCTGTAGAAGATTAACTTCTTATACTATTGAAGATAGTAGATGTATCCGAAATTAAACCAAACATTCCAGTCATTGGCTTTATTTTCAGGATATTTTTTTGGATCAGGATTCATACCGTCAACCCAGTTAGAAAAGTAATATTGCCATCTCAAGTCCACCATTAAATCTGAAAGCGGTGACAATTTATAACGACATCCTATACTTGAAACCACAGACCAAACAGTTCCTCCCTGATTGGTGGTAGCATACATATACTTATCTGGTGTAGAAATAGGAGAATTCATCGGTCCTAAATCAGAATGTATTTCCGGGTCGTAAAAACTAAATTGTCCTCCCAAACTGAAAAAAGGGGCAAACGAACCCACAGTTGCGGTAAAATCTCTAATACTCAATGGAAAAAACTCCAATTGCATTCCAATATTAGTAACCGCAGTACTTCCTTTCATAGCCCTTAACTGCTGAGCAAACAAGGAGGTCTTTTTAGTATCTACCCATTGTCCGAAATGCTGTAAGTTGGTTTTGTTATAAGAAAGCTCACTTCTCAATTTAAAGTGATCATTAAAATACGTCTCAGGAGTATAACAATTACAATCTGCTTTGTATGAAAAATTCAAATAGTGAATTATCCCGATACCATACCCTGTATTTCCGGCATTTGTAGCAAAATCATGACGCTCACCATAATCCGACTGAAAAGCAACCGGACCTGCTATAACCCCAATTTCATGGGAAAAGCCAAACTGAGCATAAGTACTACTTGAAAATACAAATAGCAATAGTGAGGTTATGATAAATTTTTTGGGCATTTGCATACTAATAAGTTCAATTCTCGACAAATATATAAAAACATCAATCAGTTCTAAAATAAAATAAAAATTTGTTGATTTATATACGAAAAAAAGCTAATGAGGTTTTAAACCATGAATCAATGAGGTCATTCCTTTACACTTTTTACCATTGTGCTAAAGCTTACAGCCGATCTATATTCTCACTATAGTAAGGCTCAATGGTCACAATAGCGCAACAATAAGTACTCTATTGGGCAAGTTTAGTGCTGTTTCGTAGGTAATGTATCAGATATGAATGCGATGTGCGTCAGATCTGTATTAAACAATATCGAACGCACTCACAATAAAACCCAAAGAATAACCCGAAAAAAAACTTTAAAGAGTACTTTAAAAGGCACATATCCGGTAAGAGCAATATGATTTCTTAACAGAAACATAAAATTTCTTAGAATTTTAAAAAAAGTAAGCCCACATTTTTAATAAAATGTATATTTGTCCGACTTTACGAAAACGTTTTCTTAAAAAATTATAATAGAATAAATTATGTCACAAAGTATCAACGCATTTATGGATATGGTTGCAAAAAGAAACGGCCATGAACCGGAATTTATGCAAGCAGTTATGGAAGTTGCTGAAACAGTAATTCCTTTTATTGAAGAAAATAAAAAATACCAAAACAAAATGCTTTTGGAAAGAATGGTAGAGCCGGAAAGAGTAATCATGTTCCGTGTAACCTGGATTGACGATGCCGGAAACACGCAAGTAAACAGAGGTTACAGAATCCAAATGAACTCTGCTATCGGACCATATAAAGGAGGAATTCGTTTCCATCCTTCGGTAAACTTGAGCATCTTGAAGTTCTTAGCTTTCGAGCAAACCTTTAAAAACAGTTTGACTACATTGCCAATGGGCGGTGGGAAAGGTGGTGCTGACTTTGATCCAAAAGGAAAATCAGATATCGAAATCATGAAATTCTGTCAAGCATTTATGACCGAATTATCTAAACATATTGGAGCTGACACTGACGTTCCTGCCGGAGATATCGGAGTGGGCGGAAGAGAAGTTGGTTACATGTTCGGACAATACAAAAGATTACGCAACGAGTTCACCGGAGTATTGACCGGAAAAGGAATCACTTTTGGTGGTTCATTAATTCGTCCGGAAGCTACAGGTTATGGCGATGTATATTTCGCTCAAAACATGTTGGCTACAAAAGGACAAAGCTTCTCAGGAAAAACAGTAGTGGTTTCCGGTTCCGGAAACGTAGCACAATACGCTATTCAAAAAGCTACTGAACTTGGCGGTAAAGTTGTAACCGCTTCTGACTCATCAGGATACATTTATGATGCTGACGGAATTGACGCTGAGAAATTAGCTTGTATCATGGAAATCAAAAACGTAAACTACGGAAGAATCTCTGATTACGTGGCTAAATATCCAAACGCTAAATTCGTAGCCGGAAAACGTCCATGGGAAGTAAAATGTGATATCGCCTTACCATGTGCAACACAAAACGAGTTAAACGGTGACGAAGCCAAAGCACTTATCGCTAACGGTTGTATCTGTGTATCAGAAGGCGCTAATATGCCATCTACACCAGAAGCAGTTACTGAATTCTTAAAAGCTAAAATTCTTTTCGCACCAGGTAAAGCTTCTAACGCAGGAGGTGTTGCTACTTCAGGTCTTGAAATGTCGCAAAACTCTTTACGTTTAAGCTGGACCTCTGAAGAAGTTGACCAACGTTTGAAAGATATCATGGCTAACATCCACGCTGCCTGTGTGAAATATGGTACTGATGCAACTGGCTATACTGATTATGTAAAAGGCGCTAACATTGCCGGTTTCGTAAAAGTGGCTGATGCTATGCTTGCACAAGGAATCGTATAAACCAAAATAAAACCAACCAAAACCTTAAAAATGTCCTCAGCAATGAGGGCATTTTTTTATGTCAAAATACCAAAAGTATTTTTTTTGCGTTTATACTATATTTGTAGGCATAATTGTTTTTAAATGAAAAAGTGTTATTTGTGGTTTTTGCTATGCTGTATTCAAATTGGTTTTGCCCAACAAAATCTAAATTGGAAAGGCTACTTTTCATACAATCAAATTAAAGATGTTTCCGAATCAACCTCGTCCCTCTTTGCCGCTGCAGAGAATGCTGTATTTATTAAAAAATTAAGCACCAATGAAATCAAAACCATCAACACTATTGATGGTTTATCTGGGCAAACCATTTCGGCCATGTATCACAGCACCACTTTCAACAAAACCATAGTGGGCTATGACAACGGATTGATGATTGTAATTAATGATGCTGACGGAAGCATGCTGAATGTTGTTGATATCATCAATAAAAACATTCCCTCCAACATCAAAAAGATAAATCACTTTATGGAATATAATGGCATTGTCTATGTTTCCTGTGATTTTGGTATTGTACAATACAAATTGGCAACATTAGAGTTTGGCGACACTTATTTCATAGGCCCCAATGGTGCCGAAATTAAAGTATACCAAACCACCGTTTTTAACAACGACATTTATGCTGTTACCCAAAATAACGGCATCCGAAAAGCAGCTGTTACCAACCCTAACTTGGTAGACTTTTCCCAATGGCAGGTTTTTGACGGAGGATATTGGAGTGGGATTACGACTTTCAGCAATCAGCTCATTGCCCTGAATACCGACAGTGGTATTTATAAGTATAACGGAGTTTTTTTTCAACCAATAGGATCTATTGGCGAAACAGGCTTAGACATTAGGTCCAATGCTGATCATCTTGTTGTAACCTCACAACATCATGTGTTTATTTTTAATCAGACATTAAATCAAATCGTTCATATTATAAACAACCAAGTTCCAACTGTTGCGGTAACCTTTACTTGCGCTACGACAATCAATGGCGCAATTTATATTGGCACCAATGAAAACGGAATTTTGACTTCAACTATATCAAATCCTTTTGCCTTTGATTTCATTATGCCCAATGGCCCTGTGAGAAACAATCTTTTTTCTATAAACACTTCTTCTTCCAACCTTTGGGCGGTGTATGGCGATTATACCTCGCAATATGACCCTGATCCTTTGTTGTATCAGGGAATCAGTAAATATGCTAATAATCAATGGCTGAACATTCCTTATAGCGATGTACATGTTTCAGGTAGTGCCTCCCCGGATTTGGTTCGTGTTACTGTGAATCCAACCAAAGAGAATCAAATTTTCGTCAGTTCTTATTTCGCCGGTTTATTGAAATTTGAAAATGATCAATTAGTCACCGTCTATAATGAAACCAACAGCGGATTAGAATCAGTATTCCCAACGGATGCTCCTGACAGCAACCTTAGAATTGAACAAAGTGCCTATGACAAAGCCGGCAATTTGTGGATGACGGATGGTTTAGTCAAGAATGCTTTAAAAGTACTTAAATCAAACAACCAATGGCAATCGTATGACATGACTTCTATTTTGGTTAATTATTTCGATGCCCGTTTCGGCAGAATGGTGATTGACAAAAACGGAACAAAGTGGATATGCACCTCATCTGACGGCGTGGTTGCTTTTAATGAAAATGGCAATATCTTCAAAAAAATAGCATCAGGAGAAACACTCGGAAATCTTCCCGTGTCAGACGTTAGAGCAATTGCTATTGATAACCGAAACCAACTTTGGATAGGGACCCGACAAGGATTGAGAGTGTTACCAAGCGTTAATAGTTTTACTTCTGATGAACAGATGAAAGCCAACGCCATAATTATTTTGGAAGACAATTTAGCACAGGAGCTTTTATATGAGCAATTTGTAACCGATATCGCAGTTAACGGCTCCAATCAAAAATGGATAGGAACGGCTGACTCGGGAGTCTTTCTTTTTTCTTCTGACGGGCAGCAAACTATTTATCACTTTACCAAAGATAATTCACCATTGCCGAGCGATGTTATAAATGATATAGATATTAATGCCGCTACTGGTGAAGTTTTTTTTGCTACCGACAAAGGGATGGTCTCCTTTCAGGGAACCTCAACAAAACCGGCTGATGACTTAAGTGAAGTATACGTATACCCGAATCCGGTTCGTCCTGAATTTGTGGGAACCGTTAAAATTGCCGGATTGATTTCAAAAGCCAATATCAAAATCACCGATATTGAAGGTAACTTAGTATACGAAACGACTTCTGAAGGCGGAACCATCGAATGGGACACTACCGCTTTTGGTAAATACCGGGTAGCTTCGGGCGTATATATGATTTTTATCGCTGCCGAAGACGGAGCCGAAACTGCCGTGAAAAAAGTAATGATAATTCGATAATTGTGAATTGTAAGTTGTGAATTGTGAATTATTACACGGCTCACCATTCACCATTCACCATTCACCATTAAAATGCTAGTCAAAACCAAAGCCATCGTCATATCTTCTTTAAAATATCAGGAAAAAAGCCTGATTGTAAAATGCCTTACGCTATCTGACGGTTTGAAAAGCTATTTTGTGCCCAATGCTTTTTCGGCTAAAAAATCCAATCAAAAAATTGCTTATTTCCAACCGTTGACGGTACTTGAAATCGAAGCCAATCACAAAAACAAAGGCACACTAGAACATTTCAAAGAAATCAAATTGGCGCACGCTTACCAAACCATCAGCAGCAATATTGTCAAAAGCACCATTATGATGTTTCTTTCCGAAATCATCCACCACAGCATTCACGAAGAGGAAAAAAATGAAAACCTTTTTCTATTCCTCGAATCGGCTTTACTTTGGCTCGATGCACATGATGATATGGCTAATTTTCATTTAATTCTAATGCTGGAAATGACCAAATTCCTGGGTTTCTATCCTGATACTACTGAAATTGACGGCAACTTTTTCGAAATGAAAGAGGGTCTTTTCACTCCTATTTTAGCAACGGGCTGCCTCAGCGAACACGAAACCCATTTGTTCAAAAGACTACTCGATTTAAAATTTGACTCCGACCAAAAAGTCTTTGCCGGTATTGAACGTCAGATCCTATTGAAAATCTTACTAGCCTACTACTCCATTCACCTTGACGGATTTAAAAATCCAAAATCACTCGAGGTTTTAAAGGAAGTTTTTGCCTAATTTTCTTTGGGCGTTCCCTTTCGGGTCGCGCTTTCCACTTCAATCTTTCAAAAAAGGATTTCCGTTCCAATCGCTAACGCAAAAAAACGTTGCAGTTAACTTGTAACTCACAACTATTTATTACTTTCGCAGACTGATTTAAGAAAACGACAAAAATGAGTACTAAGTTTACTGAATACAAAGGACTTGACCTGCCTACCGTAGCCTCGGAAGTCCTTGATTTTTGGAAAAAAAATAACGTCTTTGAGCAAAGTGTAACTTCCCGTGAAGGGGCTACGCCGTATGTGTTTTTTGAAGGTCCACCATCAGCGAATGGTTTACCGGGAATTCACCATGTAATGGCCCGTGCTATTAAAGATATTTTTTGTCGTTATAAAACCCAAAAAGGTTTCCAGGTAAAGCGTAAAGCCGGCTGGGATACGCACGGTTTGCCTGTTGAATTAGGTACCGAAAAAGAATTAGGCATCACCAAAGAAGATATCGGAAAAACCATTTCCATCGAAGAATACAACGAAGCGTGTAAACGAACCGTAATGCGCTACACTGATGTGTGGAATGACTTAACTGAAAAAATGGGTTATTGGGTGGATATGGAAGATCCGTATGTGACTTACAAATCCAAATACATGGAATCAGTTTGGTGGCTATTGAAGCAAATCTATGACAAAGGGTTGTTGTACAAAGGCTACACTATCCAACCGTATTCGCCAAAAGCCGGAACAGGTTTATCCTCTCACGAAGTCAACCAGCCTGGAAGTTATAGAGATGTAACCGATACAACGGTAGTAGCACAATTCAAAACCAAAAACGAAACCTTGCCATCATTCCTTCAGGGATTTGGTGATATTCACATATTAGCCTGGACGACCACGCCATGGACATTGCCAAGTAACACGGCGTTGACTGTCGGGCCAAAAATAGATTATGTTTTGGTTAAGACTTTTAACCAATACACGTTCGAGCCGGTCAATGTAGTTTTGGCTAAAAACTTAGTCGGAAAACAATTCGCCGGAAAGTATTTCGTGGCTGAAAATGAGACTGATTTCGCCAATTACAAAGCAGAAGATAAAAAAATTCCATACCAAATTCTAACTGAAGCAAAAGGAAAAGATTTGGTTGATATCCGTTACGAACAGTTGATGCCATTGGTATTGCCTTATCAAAATCCAGAAAATGCCTTTAGGGTTATTTCGGGAGACTTTGTTACTACAGAGGACGGAACCGGAATTGTGCACACCGCACCTACATTTGGTGCCGATGATGCCAAAGTAGCCAAAGAAGCTACGCCTGAAGTGCCACCTATGTTGGTCTTGGACGAAATCGGAAATGCTGTGCCATTGGTAGATTTACAGGGTAGATTTATCCAAGGTTTGGGCGAGTACTCCGGGAAATATGTAAAGAATGAATACTATGAAGCCAACGAAGCGCCGGAACGTTCAGCCGATGTGGAAATTGCCATTCAGTTAAAAGAAGAAAACAAAGCCTTCAAAGTTGAAAAATACGTTCACAGTTACCCACACAGTTGGAGAACCGATGAACCGTTGCTATATTATCCGTTAGATTCCTGGTTTATTAAAGTAACCGAAATCAAAGACAGAATGTTTGACTTGAACGACACCATTAACTGGAAACCGAAAGCTACCGGTGAAGGCCGTTTCGGAAATTGGCTGAAAAATGCCAACGACTGGAACTTGTCGCGTTCGCGTTACTGGGGAATCCCGTTGCCAATTTGGAGAACCGAAGACAAACAGGAAGAAGTATTGATTGGTTCTGTTGAAGAACTGTATAATGCTATAGAAAAAGCAATCCAAGCCGGTGTAGAAACCACAAATCCTTTCAAAGGTTTTGAGGTAGGCAACATGAGTGAGGAAAATTATAATTTGGTGGATTTACACAAA
>Ga0208262_1000740_pt1 | contig 10363 bp, 9 predicted proteins | sample LakWasMet15_LOW5_2_FD_183863 | JGI IMG/M metagenome (GOLD analysis project Ga0208262, IMG submission 183863) | Freshwater sediment methanotrophic microbial communities from Lake Washington under simulated oxygen tension - Sediment Metagenome... | ecosystem: Environmental > Aquatic > Freshwater >... | reverse complement strand
CTTGTAGATGTTGCCCATGGCCTTGACCATGGCGTCGGCGCTCTTGTCGACCGGCCGCGTCTCGGCCTCGTAGGCCTTGGCAGGCGACTCACCGGCCGCGATGCGGCGAATCTGGCGCGCCATCAGTTGATCGATACCCAGAATGTGCAAGCCCAGCCACGAGGTGAGGAAGGACAGGAACACCTCGGCCGGGTGGCTCAGGGTCTCCTTGGCGCCCCACATGGTGCCCAACTGATCGAGAAAGCTGTGATGCAGCTCCTGCTGCTGCGTGATGTGCCGCTCGTCCACGCCGCTTTGCTTCATCAGCGCCTCTTCCTCGCCGAAGTGGTGCTCAGCATAGGCCAGCAGTTTCTGAAACACCAGGTAGGCCTGGGCCTCGTCGATCTCATGTCCGCTGGCCAGGGTGTCACTCAGTTCGTTGAACAAGTCCACCAGGCCGTGGTGCTGGTGGTCCACGCTGTCGATGCCGGTGGTGAAGTCGGGTCCCCAGACGAAGGTGTCCATGTCATTCCAGTGCGCAGGGTTTCATGTTGTGGTCCGAGCCGCTTCAGTTGCGCGCGTAGGCCAGGTGGAAGCTCTTGACGCCTTCGAAGCGGGCCATCTCGGAGGCCAGGTCGGAGATCTGCACCATCTTCTGGCGGCTGCGCGCCACCGCGATGAAGCGCCACTCCTGCTCGCCCTGGTCCAGCGCAATGGTGAGCGTGCCGCCGGCGATGTCGTAGCCGCGCTCGCTGGCCATGCTGCGCAAGGCCGCCTCCACCGGCATGTAGCCGGCGTTGAAGCGCAGTGTCATGGCCACCGCCTGGCGCGAGGGCAGCCAGGCCTCCAGCTTGGACATCCAGACCATGCAGACCGTGCACAGCACCGCCAGCAGCATGGCCGCGGCGTAAAAACCAACGCCCACCAGGATGCCGATGGCCGACGAAGCCCACAGCGAGGCGGCGGTGGTCAGCCCGCTGATGCTGAAGCCCTCCTTCATGATGACGCCGGCGCACAGGAAGCCGATGCCGGTGACGATGCCCTGGATCACCCGCGTCAGGTCCCCGATGGTGGCCATGTGCGTGCTGCCGCCAAACCAGTACTGCGAGTAGCCGCTGATGACGGTCAGCGCCGCCGAGGACATGCACACCAGCCCGTAGGTGCGCATGCCGGCGGCGCGGCCATGGTAGGAGCGCTCGTAGCCCACCATCAGGCCCAGCAGCAGCGCTCCGATCAGGTTGAAGAAAACAATGACGTTGGTGCTGACCACCGGGGCAGACCAGAAGCTCAACAGGGTTTCAAGCGACAGCATGGGTACACCATAGCCCAGCGCCCTGGTGCAGGGGCTCGGGACAATCCCGAAGGTGGGCGCGGCCGGGGCTGCGGCACCGGGTGCCGGCAGAGTCCCCTTAGAGTCCCTTTAGGGTGTGCAGATTAGGTCGAAACCTTACACTACCGGGTTACCCGCTCGCCTGGAAGACCCCTCTCGTGACCACCTCCGTCCCCGCCCGTTCCCCCACTGCGCCGCACCCCGCGGTGGGCAAGGCGCTGGGCAAACCTCTCGTCAAGCCGCTGGCCAAGCCGCTCACCAGCTACCGGCCCTTCTGGGCCAAGCGCTTTGGCACGGCCAAGTTCCTGCCCATGAGCCGAGCCGAGATGGAAGCCCTGGGCTGGGACAGTTGCGACATCATCATCGTCACCGGCGACGCCTATGTCGACCACCCCAGCTTCGGCATGGCGGTGATCGGCCGCCTGCTTGAAGCGCAGGGCTTTCGGGTCGGCATGATCGCCCAGCCCGACTGGCACAGCGCCGAGCCCTTCAAGGTGCTGGGCAAGCCCAATCTGTTCTTTGGCGTGACGGCGGGCAACATGGACTCCATGATCAACCGCTACACGGCCGACCGCAAGATCCGCTGCGACGACGCCTACACCCCCGGCGGCGAGGCCGGCAAGCGGCCCGACCGCAGTGCCCTGGTCTACTCTCAGCGCTGCCGCGAGGCTTACAAGGACGTGCCCATCGTGCTGGGCGGCATCGAGGGCTCGTTGCGGCGCATCGCGCATTACGACTACTGGTCCGACAAGGTGCGCCGCTCGGTGTTGGTGGACGCCAAGTGCGACCTGCTGCTGTACGGCAATGCCGATCGCGCCATCGTCGAGATTGCGCACCGCCTGGCCGCGCGCGAGCCGGTTGAGCAACTCACCGACATCCGTGGCACCGCCTTCATGCGCCGCTCGGGCGACCCCAGCGCCGAGGGCTGGTTCGAGATCGACTCCACCAGCGTGGACACACCGGGCCGCGTCGAGGCCCACGTCAACCCCTACCAGACCACCTCGGAGCAGGCGCAGGCCCAAGGGTCGAGCTGCGCCAAGGAGGAGGGCAGTGGCGCGGTGCTGGACGCCGGCGTCAAGCCGCTCACCTTCGTGCCCAATCCGGCGCTGACCCAGCGCGTCAGCGTGCCGCCGCGCGAGCGCTCGGTGATCCGCATCCCGTCCTACGAGCAGGTCAAGAGCGATCCGGTGCTGTATGCCCACGCCAACCGCGTGATGCACCTGGAGACCAACCCCGGCAACGCCCGCGCGCTGGTGCAGGCCCACGGCGACCGCGATGCCTGGCTGAACCCACCGCCGATACCCTTGACCACGGCGGAGATGGACTACGTGTTCGACCTGCCGTATGCACGCTCGCCGCATCCTGCATATGCCGACGAGAACGGCAGCCATGACAAGGCCACGAAGATTCCGGCCTGGGAGATGATTCGCTTCTCGATCAACATCATGCGCGGCTGCTACGGCGGCTGCACCTTCTGCTCGATCACCGAGCACGAGGGGCGCATCATCCAGAGCCGCTCCGAGGAATCGGTGATCCGCGAGATCGAGGACATCCGCGACAAGGTGAAGGGCTTTACCGGCACCATCTCCGACCTGGGCGGCCCCACCGCCAACATGTACCGCACGGGTTGTCGCACGCGCGAGATCGAGGCCGCCTGCCGCAAACCCAGTTGTGTCTACCCCGGCATCTGCCAGAACCTGATTACCGACCACGGCCCGCTGATCAAGATCTACCGCCGCGCCCGCGCGCTCAAAGGCGTCAAGAAGATTTTGATCAGCTCCGGCGTGCGCTATGACCTGGCGGTGCAGTCGCCCGAGTATGTGAAGGAACTGGTCACGCACCATGTGGGCGGCTACCTGAAGATCGCCCCCGAGCACACCGAGCAAGGCCCGCTGACGCTGATGATGAAGCCCGGCATCGGTGCCTACGACACCTTCAAGCAGATGTTCGAGAAGTTCACGCTGGAGGCGGGCAAGAAGCAGTTCTTGATTCCCTACTTCATCGCCGCGCATCCGGGCACCAGCGACGAAGACATGATGAACCTGGCGATCTGGCTGAAGAAGAACGGCTTTCGCGCCGACCAGGTGCAGACCTTTTACCCATCCCCCATGGCCTCGGCCACGGCGATGTACCACACCAATAAGAATCCGCTGCGCAAGGTCACGCGCGACAGCGACACCGTGGACATCGTGCGCGGCGAAAAGCGCCGCCGCCTGCACAAGGCCTTCTTGCGCTACCACGACCCCAACAACTGGCCCTTGCTGCGCGAAGCCTTGAAGGCCATGGGCCGCGCGGACCTGATCGGCAACGGCAAACACCACCTGATTCCCACTTACCAACCGGTGGGCGACGGTGGCTACGCCAGCCCGCGCCGCAAGAACTCGACCGTCATCACCATCCCCACCATGCGCCCCGACCCCCCTGAGCCGGGCACGCTGCTGACCCAGCACACGGGCTTGCCGCCACGTCAGACCGGTGGTGCGGCCAAGAAGGCGACGCGCAAGCGCGCTTGAGCAACTCTCTCGGCCATGCCGGGCTGAACCGCCCCACCGCCGGCCGATCCTACAGGCCGACCTCTCCGGACCTCACCAGTTCGCGCGCGAAGTCGTAAGCGGCTTCCACGGCTTTCTCCTGGCTTGGGAAATCATTGGGAACGCGCCTGCGCATGCCGGGTATGTGCGTCTTCATGTCCTTGAAGTCGGCCATGCGCTCAAATCTGGCCCAGGCCGTCCAGCGGGCGGTGGCCTTCTTTTGGGCATGCACGCTGACGTAGAAGTCCCCCAGTTCAACGAATCCATCGATCTCCATGGCGTACTCCTTTGCTTGAACACGTAAGAGTGAACGTTGCACGGAAAAGTGTAGGGGCGTTGCGCGCGAAAGTCGATAGCTTCAAGGCTGCGGCGCCGCGCGGCGTCACCGAATTGCCGCGCCGGGAGCGGTCAGGCTGGCAGTGTATGTAGCGGAAGGTCGTGTTGCGCCGCCAGCTTGTCCAGTTCCTTGCACGTCAGCCCCAGCGCCCAGCTGGCCACCGCCGCATGTGTGGCCGGGGCGAACATGGTCATGATGTTGGGCTTGGTCACGCCGGCTTGCGCGCCCAGGGCGGCGGCAAAGTGCGGCTCCAGTGCGGCGATGGCCACGCGGCCGTCCTTGCAGGGGTAGACCTTGTAGCCGGCGTGGCCGCCACCGACGGCGGCGCTGCGGTGGGTCAGGCCCCAGCGGCGGGGCAGGGCCAGGTAGGCGGCGGCGTCCGACAGCGCCACCTCGATCAGGCTGCCCTTGCCGCTGTGCTGGCGCGCCAGCAGGGCTTGCAGCACCGCCTCGGACGCCATCAGCGAGCCGCCCATGTCGGCGTACAGCGTGGCGGGTAGATCCAGCCCGGTGACCAGGCCGTTCTCGGCCAGGTAGGTCAGGTCATGGCCCGGCTCTTCGGCGCGCGCGCCGGGGGACCCGACGATGGCTACCTGGCACAGGGTGGGGTACTGCTTGTGCAGCGCCTTCCATGGCAGGCCGAGCTTGACCAGGGCCGAGGGGCGAAACGAGGTCAGCAGCACATCGGCCTTGGCCAGCTCCTTGTGCAGCAGCTTCTGGCCGGCCTCGGTCTTGAGGTCGGCGCGCACCAGACGCACGCCCTGGTGCAGTTCGTTGTAGGCATCGCGGTTGTACAGGCCCATGGGGTCACCCGAGGTACCGGGCGCGGCGCCGGCCGGGGCCGGCGGTTCGAGCTTGACGCAGCTCGCGCCCAGCTGGTGGCAGCGCATCAGCGCGGCCGGGCCGGGCAAGTTGAGGCACAGGCTCAAGATGCGCACGCCTTTGAGCGGGCGCAGCGGTTTGGTGGTTGAAGTGGTCATGGCAAGGCGTGGTTGTTGACTGGATTGCTATAAACAATATAGCATAAAAAGCAATACAGGTAAGGGCTGTGGCCCGTTCTACACGCCCAAATGCTGCGTCAGCAGTTCCGGCTTGCTGCGCAGCTCGTCGGACGAGCCGGCAAACACCACCTGGCCCTTGACCAGGATGACGTTGCGGTGGGTGATCTGGGTGACGTGCTTCCAGTTCTTGTCGACGATGATGCTGCTGATACCCGAGGCGCGCACCAGCTCGCAGATGCGCCAGATGTCCTTGGCAATCTGCGGTGCCAGGCCTTCGGTGGCTTCGTCGAGGATCAGCACGTCGGGGTTGGTCATGAGGGCGCGGCCTATGGTCAGCATCTGCTGCTCGCCGCCGCTGAGCTGCTGGCCGCCGTGGCCCAGGCGCTCCTTGAGGCGCGGGAAGGTGTCCAGCACGCGCTCATAGGTCCAGTCGCGCTGGCCCTGGGTGCCGGCGCGCGCGGCCATTTTCAGGTTCTCCACCACGCTGAGGTTGCCGAAGATGCCGCGCCCCTCGGGCACGTAGGCAATGCCGCGCTGGGAGATTTCGAATGGTGGCCGACGCGTCATGTCGCGGCCCTTGATGCTGACCGTGCCGCTGCGTGGCCGCACCAGGCCCATGATGCTCTTGAGCAGGGTGCTCTTGCCCATGCCGTTGCGTCCCATCAGGCCAATCGTCTCGCCGCGCGCCACGTCAAAATCCACGTCGCGCAGGATGTGGCTGGCGCCGTAATAGGTGTTGAGCTGGCGCGCGCTGATGAGCGATTCTGTCACGCGTGCTCCTCGCCCAGGTAGGCCGCCTGCACGCCGGCATCGGCGCGGACCTCGGCCGGGGTGCCGCTGGCGATGACCTGGCCGTTGACCATTACGGTCAGGTGGTCGGCCAGGGTGAAGATGGCGTCCATGTCGTGCTCCACCAGCAGCATGGCGTGCTCGGGCTTGATGCGCAGCAGCAGTTCCACCATGCGTTCCGCCTCGGCCACACCCATGCCGGCAAGCGGCTCGTCGAGCAGCAGCACCTGCGGTTCGGTGGCCAGCGTCATGGCGATCTCCAGTTGGCGCTGCTCGCCATGGCTGATGGTGCTGGCCACCGCCGTGCGGCGGTTCTGCAGGCCGGCCAGTTCGATCGCGCGGCTGGCCCGCTGCTGCGCCGCGGCGTACTTGCCGGCCGCGCGCAGCCAGACCATGGGGTTCCAGGGTTGCTGGCGTTCACGCGACTGCGCCGCCAGCAGCACGTTGTCCCACACGGTAAAGGGCAGGAAGATGTTGGTCTTCTGGTAGCTGCGGCCCAGCCCCTGGCGCGCGATGCGCTCGGGTGCCCAGCCGGTCACGTCCTGCTTGCCCAGCGTGATGCTGCCGCTGGTGGGCGCGATGTCGCCCGACAGCAGGTTGGTCAGTGTCGATTTGCCCGCGCCGTTGGGGCCGATCACGGCATGGATCTGGTTGCGCCACAGGTCGACCGAGACGCCGCCCACCGCGGCCAGGCCGCCGAAGCGCTTGGTCAGGTTCTGCGCACGCAGCAGCAACTCGCTCATGAAGCCTTGCTCCGACCCAGCCGCAGGGTGGCTTGCGCGATCAGGCCCAGCAGGCCGCGCGGTGCCCACAGCACCACCAGCACGATGAACAGGCCCATCCACAACTGCCAGTGCTTGCCCAGCTCCACCTGGCCGATGCGCGGCAGGTCCTTGAAGACGTGCAGCACCAGCTCGAAGCTGAAGGCGCCGACAATGGCGCCGGCAAAGTTGCCCATGCCGCCCAGAATCACCATCATGATGGCGTGCGCGCTCATGTGAAAGCCCATCAGCTCGGGGTTGACGTAGCCGGTCTGCACGCCCCACAGGTAGCCGGCCAGGCCGGCCAGCGCGCCCGCCAGCGTGAAAGCGCTGAGCTTGTAGCCAAAGGTGCTGTAGCCCAGCGCCCGCATGCGGTGCTCGTTGACGCGGATGCCCGACAGGGCGCGGCCAAACGGGCTCCACAGCAGGCGGCGCAGGAAGGCGTAGACCAGCAGCATGGCGCCCAGCGTCAGGTAGTACAGGCTGGCCTTCTTGTCCAGGTCCAGCAGCACCCAGGAGCCCAGCTCCAGGGTTGGCTTGAAGTTGATGTACAGGCCGTCCGAGCCGCCCAGCGCCTTGTTGTCGAAGACCAGGTAGAACACCATCTGCGCGAATGCCATGGTCACCATGATGAAGTAGATGCCATGCGTGCGCACCACGAAGAAGCCGATCACCAGCGCCCCCACGGCCGAGCCCAGCACCGCCAGTGGCAGCGTCCACCACAGGCTGACCGGTTCACTGGGCGGCATGGCAAAGGCCAGCACGTAGCCGGCCAGGCCAAAGTAGGCGGCGTGGCCCAGCGACACCAGCCCGGTGACGCCCTGCAGCAGGTCCAGGCTCATGGCGAAGATCGCCAGGATCATCATGCGCGTGACCATCTGTGTGTAGAAGTCGGTGCCGACCTGCGGAAACAACAGCAGCGCGGCCAGCGCCAGCGCCAGCGTGAACTGCACGCTGCGCGGCAGGTGCTCCAGATGGGCCGAGGCAATACTCATGATTTGAACAGGCCCTCGGGTTTCCACAACAGGACGGCGGCCATCAGCATGTAGACCAGCATGCCCGCTACCGAGGGCAGCAGGATCTTGCCGAAAGTGTCCACCAGGCCCACCAGCAAGGCCGAGATGAGGGCGCCGCGCACCGACCCTATGCCGCCAATCACCACCACCACGAAGCACATGATCAGCACCTGCGAGCCCATGTTGGGGTAGACGCTGGAGATCGGCGCGGCAATCATGCCCGCCACCGCCGCCAGCGCCACGCCCATGGCAAACACCACGGCATGGATCAGCTTGATGTTGACGCCCAGCGCCTCGGTCATGTCGCGGTTGAAGGCGCCGGCGCGAATCTTCATGCCCAGCCGGGTCCTGGAGATCAGCAGGTACAGCCCGAGGGCGAGGGCCACGCAGACGCCGGACATGAACAGCCGGTACACCGGGTAGGACAGGTTCTCGGTGAGCGGAATCGAGGCACCCAGAAAGTCAGGGATGGCCACCCCGTGCACGTCGTCGCCCCACAGGATGGAGCGCAGCTCCTCGAAGATGTAGATCAGCCCGAAGGTCAGCAGCACCTGGTCGAGGTGGTCGCGGTGGTAGAAGTGCCGGAACAGCAGCCACTCCAGCAGCAAGCCAAACAGTGCGGCCAGCACCGCGCCGCCCAGAATGGCCAGCGTCAGGCTGTTGAAGTACAGGCTCAGGGCATAGGCCAGGTAGGCCCCGAGCATGTAGAAACTGCCGTGCGCCAGGTTGACCACGCCCATGATGCCGAAGATCAGGGTCAGGCCGGCGGCCAGCATGAACAGCAGCAGTCCGTACTGCAGGCTGTTGAGCAGTTGAATCAGGAAGGTCGCAAAATCCACAGGTGGCTTGGCGGCAAGCGTGGGCTAGGCCATTTTGCAGCCCGCACCGCTGTCCGCCAAGGCCTTGGCCGCGATGCCCAGCACCTTGTTTTCCTTGTTCTCGACCACGCGCAGGTAGATGTCCTGCACCGGGTTGTGCGCCTTGCTCATGGTCCACTTGCCGCGCGGGCTGTCGATGGTGGCGGACTCCAGCGCCTTGTACAGCGCCACCTTGCTCGACATGTCGCCCTTGACGGCGGCAGCGCCCTGCGCCAGCAGCAGCCCGGTGTCGTAGCCCTGCACCGCGTACACGTCGGGCTGCAGGCGGAAGGTCTTGGCATAGGCCAGCCGGAAGGCCTTGTTGCGCGGCGTGTCCAGCGAGTCGCTGTAGTGCATGGTGGTGATGATGCCGTCGGCAGCCGCTCCGGCGGCGTCGAGCACGCCTTCGGTCAGGAAGCCCGAGCCATACAGCGGAATCTTGCCCTTCAGGCCGGCGGCCGCATAGTCGCGGATGAACTTGGCGGCGCCGCCACCGGCAAAGAAGCAGGCCACGGCGTCGGGCTTGAGCGAGGCGATCTCGGTCAGCAGCGCCTGGAACTCGACGTTGGGGAAGGGCAGGCCCAGTTCCTTGAGGATGGTGCCGCCGGCCGCGGTGTAGCTTTCCTTGAAGCCTTCGAAGGCCTCTTCGCCCGCGGCGTATTTCCAGGTGATCCAGACCGCCTTCTTGTGGCCGCGGTCGACCATCGCCTTGCCCAGCGCGCGCGTCGGCTGCGCATTGGTGAAGCTGGTGCGAAACACATTGGGCGCGCACAGCGAGCGGGTGGCGGCATGCGCGCCGGCATTGGGGATCAGGCTGAGCACGCCGGTATCGCGCGCCACCTTCTGGATGCCCATCTGCACGCCGGAGTGCACGGTGCCGATGATCACGTCGACCTTGTCGCGCTGCACCAGCTTGCTGGCGTTTTCCACGCCCTTGGAGGGGTCGGACTCGTCGTCGACCTTGAAGTATTCGATCTCGCGTCCACCGAGCTTGCCACCTTGCTCGTCGACGGCCATGCGAAAGCCGTTTTCGATAGCCACGCCCAATTGGGCATAGGTCCCGGTGTAGGGCAGCATCAGGCCAACGCGAATCTTGCCAGGCTGGGCGCGCGCCGTTTCGGGCAGCAGCAGGCCGGTGGAGGCGGCGCCCAGCAGGGCAGCGCTTTGGGAGAGGACGAGGCGGCGAGAGGTCATGGAAGGCTCCTGAATGGACGGCGCGCTGGACACAGGCGCGTACAGGCAAATGGTAGTCCGGCGCGGGGGCCGTCTGCCTAGTGATAAACCCGTAAATAGGTATTGCCATGCATAAATCAAATCCGCTGGCGCTGGCGCGCGGCCGGCGGGTACTGGAGACGCTTGCCGGGTTAAATCGGCATCGGCCTGCAAGAATTCCGGAAAGTCACTATTATTCGTCGCACACCGCATCCGATTCACCGAGCCACCGCACCAAGGAGAGCCGCCATGTCCGATACCCCCCGCGTGGACTACCAGACCCACCCCTCGCGCTACCGCCACTGGAAGCTTGCCGTCGACGGCCGCGTGGCCACGCTCAGCATGGACGTGGCCGAGGATGGCGGCATCCGCGAGGGCTACAAGCTCAAGCTCAACTCGTACGATCTGGGCGTGGACATCGAGCTGCACGACGCGGTGCAGCGCATCCGCTTCGAGCATCCGCAGGTCAGCGTGGTGGTGCTCACCAGCGCCAAGGACCGGGTGTTCTGCTCGGGTGCCAACATCTTCATGCTGGGCCTGTCCACCCATG
>Ga0208262_1000739_pt1 | contig 10386 bp, 6 predicted proteins | sample LakWasMet15_LOW5_2_FD_183863 | JGI IMG/M metagenome (GOLD analysis project Ga0208262, IMG submission 183863) | Freshwater sediment methanotrophic microbial communities from Lake Washington under simulated oxygen tension - Sediment Metagenome... | ecosystem: Environmental > Aquatic > Freshwater >... | reverse complement strand
CCTAGCGCGAGCAAAAGAGTATGACGCGCTGATGGTCGAGCTAAGCCGTCTTGAGGGCCGGGCAAATAGCGGTTTGTTCGCTATGAAAGATGCCTTGCGGCATCTTGCGAACAAAAGTAACCGGTTTGTCGAGTGACACAAAAAGTGAAAAACGATCCATTGATTTATATGTGATATTTCATTAAATGTGTCACACGGCAGGTCAGTTATTGACGCAATAAATGAAAAATCTCAGATTTTATGACGGCAATAATGAAATATTTCTGAGCTAAAGGCATTAGAAAAGTCGTCACAAAAAGAAGCCAAACTCATTAAGATTAGATCATTTACTGAAACTTAGCTCGGTCGTCCAACAGCAGGGTTGTTAAGTAATTATGTAAAAGTTATCCGGAATTTTAAATCTATGCTTCTCAATATTCATAGCATTTGGCTTTTAAATAACTTTCGCATGACTACTTACTGGTGACTTATACAAAAATTTCATCTACAATAACAGAGAGTCAGTTAGATTAAGGCAATATGATGCAATACCGCTTTGCCACCATTCTGTTAGTGCTCATGGCTATCATGCCTGTAGTGGTGGGGTTTGCTCATTATTCTACTCTCACCAGCCAGTTATCGGTTGCGAAAATGGTTATTGCCGATGAAATGGGCGATGAAGGAGTTTCGGCCTCCACACACACCGATCATTGCCAATCCGCCTCAGCCAAACCTCACTTGGCTAGTTGTAGCTTTCATGTTTGCGTCGATTGCGCAATTACATCGTCTTTCAGGTTTATCCCGATTCAAGTTTCCAATGGCTATGGCTATGGGGGAAAACCTAATTCTGCCTCATTCCTTGTTCCCCCCGACATAAAGCCGCCGATTTTTAGCCTCTAAGCCGTTCAACGGTGCTATTTCGCTGTAAGAAATAATCACCGCCCTTATGACGATCAACATCGGCCAAAGTCCGCCTGTTGTTGGTTCGTCATGGTTATCACGAGTTTACGAGGATCATCATGACATCCTTTTTTCGATCAAGGCGTCTGCTGATGGCGACGCTGGTTATCGTCTGCCGCGTCGCCGCCGCAGATGAGCAACCGCTATTGACGCTTGAGGCGGCCACCCAAAAAGTCATTCAGGACAATCCTGATCTGGCGCAAACCTTGGCCCGTGCCAAGGCGATGGCCGCCATTCCATCGCAGGAAGGCAGCCTGCCCGACCCGCAAATCACCTTCAATGCCATGAGCTTGCCGACTAACAGCTTTAGCACACGGCCGGAAGATATGACACAGATTGGTTTCGGGCTTTCCCAGGGGATTCCCTTTCCCGGCAAACTGGCGCTACGCGAGCAGGCGGCGCTGTATGAAGCGGAAGCCGCTACACTGAATGCCGATGAACTGCGCCTACGTTTGTTGAGCGACGTCAAAACCCTGTGGTGGCAGGTTTTTTATCTGGATCGAACCCAGGAAATTGTCGATAACAATCACAAACTATTGCAACAATTCGTCGACATCGCTCGCAGCAAATACGAAGTGGGCGAAGGCTTGCAACAAGATGTATTACTGGCCCAACTTGAACTTTCCAAACTACTGGATCAGAAGATCAACCTTGACGGCATGCGGCGCAGTACCGTCGCCAAACTCAATGCACTGTTGGATCAACCCGCCAATCAGTTGCTGCAATTACCGGCGCAACTTGCCTTGAATTTGCCGAAAATTCGGCAGGAAGACCGACTTTACCAACAGGCGGAAGCTTCAAGGCCGATGTTGGAAAGCGACCGACAAGTTATCAATGCGGCGCAATCCAAACTGGAACTAGCGCAAAAAGATTTTCTACCGGATTTCAACGTCGAAGCGGCCTACGGCGCTCGCAACAATATGCCGGACGGTACCCGGCGTTCGGATTTGCTGAGCTTGGGCGTCAGCATGAACGTGCCGATTTTTGCCGCCAGCAAACAAGCTAAAGCCGTCGATCAGCGGACCAGCGAATTGATGCAACAACGCTATGCGCTGCAAGATCGCTGGAACACGGTGCGTTCTGAAATTACCCAAAGTCACAGCGATTATCAGCGGGCCAAACAGCAATTCGTGTTGTTCGATACCGGTATCGTTCCGCAAGCCCGGCAAACCGTCGCCTCGATGCTGGCCGGCTATCAGGTCAATAAGGTCGATTTCCTGAATCTGGTGCGCAGCCAGATCACCTTGTTCGAATACGAAACCCAATACTGGAAAGCCTTCACGGAAGCCCAACAAGCACTGGCGCAACTCTGCGCGAATGTGGGCGAGGACAACATTTATGAATAAGCAACTGCTATTAACCGCCGCAGTGACGCTGGGGATAGGCTTGGCGGGCGGCTATTGGTTAGCCCAGCAATCCAAGCACGAATCGGCGATACAACCGGCAGAGGGCAGAAAGCCTTTATTTTACAGAAGTACCATGAATCCATCGGCAACGTCCCCAGTACCAGCCAAAGATGCAATGGGTATGGACTACGAGCCGGTGTATGCCGACGATAATGCGTCTAGGCAACCCAAAATTCTGTTTTACCGCAATCCGATGAATCCCTCGGTCACGTCACCGATTCCGGCCAAAGACAATATGGGCATGGATTATCTGCCTGTGTATGCCGAAGACGAGGCAAAAACTGACGATTTGGCCGGTGCCGTTAGAATCGATGCCGCCACGGTGCAAAACATCGGCGTGCGGACCGCGCTTGCCAAACAAACCTTGCTATCGCATGTGGTCCGAGCCGTCGGCCGAGTGGCCTATGACGAAGAGCATATCGTCCGCCTGCATCCAAAAACCGAAGGCTGGATCGAAACCTTACGTGCCGATAAAACCGGGCAGAGGGTCAGGAAGAATGAAGAGCTGCTGAGCATTTATTCCCCGCAACTGGTGGCCAGCCAACAGGAATATGTGCTGGCGTTAAACAATCTCAAGGTGCTGGAAAAAAGCCCGATTGAAGACATCCGCCGTGGTGCGGAAGAACTGGTCAAAAGCTCACGCGAACGCTTGAAACTGCTGGATGTGCCGGCCCATCAACTGCATGACCTGACGGATAGCCAATCCATTAAAAAGAGCCTACACATTCATACCCCGGCGGACGGCATCGTCATCAACATCGGCGCACGGGAAGGCCAATATGTCACACCGGAAACCGAGCTATACATGATCGCCGACCTTTCCACGGTTTGGGTCTACGCCGAAATCTACGAGTATGAACTACCCTGGGTCAAGGAAGGCGACCCGGTTGAAATGCGTTTGGCCGGGGTTCCGGGGCGCACCTTCAAAGGCCGGCTGGCATTTATCTATCCCTATGCTGAAGCCAAGACCCGGACCATTAAAGTGCGGCTGGTTTTCGATAATGCCGACTTGCTGTTAAAACCCGATATGTTTGCCGAAGTCACGATCCATGCCGGTAAACAGGTCGATACGGTGGTGATTCCTGCCGAGGCGGTGATTCGTTCCGGCGCGCAAACCCAGGTTTTGGTAGTGCGCGGTCCTGGTAAATTCGAGCCGCGTCAAGTGACGACGGGTTTGTCGTCCAATAACGACATTGCCATCATTGACGGTTTGGCCGCTGGCGAAGAAGTGGTCACTTCGGCGCAATTCCTAATCGACTCTGAATCCAAACTGAATGAAGCCACCTCAAAAATGATGGAACCTGCTGCATCGCAGCCGGCAACCAAGTCGTTGTCAGTGGAGCCAGGAGCGCATCAACATGACTGATTTCATCATCAACAGCGTTTTAAAAGACCGCTTCATGGTGCTGCTGGGGGCAATTATCCTGGCCATCGGCGGGATTTGGTCGTTTAAGAATATGCCATTGGACGCGATACCGGACCTATCCGACGTGCAGGTGATCATCTTCACCGACTATGCTGACCAATCGCCGCAAGTCGTTGAAAATCAGGTCACCTATCCATTGACCACTGCCATGCTGGCCGTGCCGCATGCCAAGGTGGTGCGCGGTTATTCGTTCTTCGGCTTGTCGTTCGTCTACGTGATCTTCGAAGACGGCACCGATATGTATTGGGCACGGTCGCGGGTGCTGGAATACCTCAACTATGTGAAAAACCGTTTGCCGCAAGGCGTCACGCCGGCGCTCGGTCCCGATGCCACCGGCGTCGGCTGGATTTACGAATATGCCTTGGTGGATAAGACCGGCAAGCACGACCTGGCGCAACTGCGTTCGATTCAAGACTGGTATCTGCGTTATCCCTTGCAGACCGTAGCCGGTGTTTCCGAGGTGGCCTCGGTCGGCGGTTACGTCAAACAATATCAGGTGGAAGTCGATCCCAACGCGTTGCAAGCCTATGAGATTTCGTTATCTACCGTGATGATGGCGATCAAGCGCTCCAATAACGATGTCGGCGGCCGTCTGCTGGAAGTCGGCGAAACCGAATACATGGTTAGGGGTCTGGGTTACATCAAATCCATTGCCGATCTGAATACCATACCGGTGGGCGTCGATGCCAATGGCACGCCGATACGCTTGCAGGATGTCGCTCATGTCCAGATCGGTCCGGAACTGCGGCGCGGCGTCACGGAACTCAATGGCGAAGGCGAAGTGGCCGGCGGCGTGGTGATCATGCGCTTCGGCGAAAATGCCCTGGCAACCATCGAGGACGTGCGGGCAAAACTGGATGAGCTGAAAAAAGGCCTGCCGGATGGCGTGGAAATTGTCCCGGTCTATGATCGGGGCAGTTTGATCGAGCGAGCGGTGGATACCTTGAAAGAGGCGCTGAGCCAGGAGCTGATCATTGTCTGTGCCTTGGTCGCGTTGTTTTTACTACATCTGCGTTCGTCCCTGGTGATCGTGATCACCTTGCCGCTGGGCATCCTAATGGCCTTCATTGCGATGAAATGGCAAGGCATGAATGCCAACATCATGTCCTTGGGCGGTATCGCGCTGGCCATCGGCGATATGGTCGATGGTGGCGTGGTGATGGTGGAAAACGCCCATAAACACTTGGCCGAAGCAGCCGAAAAAAAACAAGCCAAGTTGACTTCACAGGAACGCTGGGAAGCCATCGGCAATGCGTCCCGCGAAGTCGGTTCGGGGCTGTTTTCGTCCTTGCTGGTGATTACCGTATCCTTCCTGCCGATTATTACCATGGAAGCGCAGGAAGGTCGTCTATTCAGCCCATTGGCGTACACCAAAACCTATGCGATGGCTGCCGCCGCGATCTTGACCATCACCTTGGTGCCGGTGTTGATGGGGTATTTTGTGCGCGGCAAGATCATTCCCGAGCAAAAAAACCCGATTAATCGGATTTTGCATGCCATGCATTCGCCAGTTTTAAAAGTGGCGATGCGCTGGCGGGGGGCTACGCTCATCGTGGCGCTGCTGTTAATGGCCTCTACGCTTTATCCATTATCCAAACTGGGTAGCGAGTTTATGCCCCCCTTGGATGAAGGCGATATTTTATATATGCCCACCACCTTTCCGGGCATCTCCATCACCAAAGCCAGGGAAGTCTTGCAACAGACCGATAAGATCATCAAGACTTTTCCCGAAGTGCATCATGTGTTCGGCAAGATCGGCCGGGCCGAAACCGCCACCGATGCCGCACCGTTGATGATGGTGGAAACCACCATCCAGCTCAAGCCGCGAGAACAGTGGCCTGACCCAAGCAAAACCACTCGGCAACTGATGGATGAAATGGACAAGGCCATTCATTTTCCTGGCTTGGCCAACGCCTGGACCATGCCTATCAAAACTCGGATAGACATGCTCTCTACCGGCATCAAGACGCCGGTTGGCATCAAGGTATCCGGTCCCGACCTGAACGTGCTGCAATCCCTGTCGCTGCAAATCGAGCAGGCCATGAAAACTCTGCCGGATACGCTGTCTGCCTACGGTGATCGGGCGGTCGGCGGTTATTTTCTGGATTTCGACATCAACCGCGAAGCCGCCGCGCGTTATGGCTTAACCGTCGGCGATGTGCAGGATGTGATTCAAAGCGCTATCGGCGGCATGAACATCACCGAAACTGTCGAAGGACTAGAGCGCTATCCCGTTAATTTGCGTTATCCGCGCGATCTTCGGGACAATCCGGAAGCGTTGCGGCGGGTTTTAATCTCCACCCCGACAGGAAGTCAGATACCTTTGACATCGGTGGCGGACATCAACTTTAAACGTGGCACGGATGTCATCAAAACCGAAGATGCGCGGCCCAATGCCTGGATTTATGTGGACCTTAAAATCTCCGACATCGGCGGTTATGTGGAGCAGGCAAAAAAAATCTTAGCCGAGACTGTCACGATACCCGCAGGTTATACCGTCACCTGGTCGGGCCAATTTGAATACATGGAACGGGCGGCGGAACGCTTGCGCATCGTGGTGCCCATTACGCTACTGCTGATTTTTATCCTGCTGTATACCGCCTTTCGAAATATCACCGAACCGACTATCGTGATGTTGGCGATTCCATTTAGTCTGATTGGTGGAATTTGGTTCATCTACTGGTTGGGATACAACCTGTCGATTACCGTTTATGTCGGCTTTATCGCGCTGGCCGGCACGGCGGCGGAAACCGGGGTGATGGTGCTGAGCTTTATCGATATTGAAATCGACAAACTCCGGGCGCAAAAACAGGCGCCACTGACCGGCGAGGAAATCAGAGTGGCTTGCGAAGCCGCGACGGCATTGCGCGTTCGGCCGGTCGCGATTACCTCGCTGGCCAACATCATCGGCTTGATACCCATCATGACGGCCACCGGCACCGGCGCGGATGTTACCCAACGCATTGCAGCCCCCGCGCTGGGCGGCATGCTCACCGTGTTGATATTAAGCCTTTTGGTGTTCCCGGTGATTTACAGCTTGGTGTTGCAGTTTCAAGAACGGTTTCGAACCTCATAGTCTTGAGAGGTTACTGATGCTTTCATCAATTGGTTAGGCTCACGGAGAATTTTGATATGGCTTCATGTTGTGAAAATAACTGCGCAATTGAGAAATTGCGCGAACGACAACGCGGCACGCTTAAAGCCGTGCTCGTTGTTAATGCGGTTATGTTTGTCGTCATTGTCGGCGGGGCCGTTTACGGAAAGTCAACGGCTTTGCTTTCGGACAGCCTGGATAATCTCGGCGATGCGCTAACGTATGGCTTAAGCCTTTACGCCGTTTCTAAAGAAGCGGCCACTAAGGCGAAAGTGGCCTTATTTAAGGGTAGTTTGATATTGATCGGGGCGTGTGTGGTTCTGGCGCAAATCATTCAGCGGCTGATTGAGCCTGTACTGCCGTCTTACGAGATTATGGGTGCTTTCAGTTTAGCGGGCTTGGCGGCAAATTCGCTATGTCTGTTTCTTCTGTGGAAGCACAGAAACGAAGACATCAACATGAGTTCCGTGTGGGAATGTTCAAGAAATGACATAGCGTCAAATCTAGCGGTATTTATCACGGCGGGAGCGGTTTGGTTCTTTGAATCGGGATGGGCGGATATTGTCGTCGCATCCTGTCTTGTCATGCTGCTGCTGAATTCTTCATTCCGTGTTATCCGTTCCGCGCTCAAAGAAATTAATTATCCGAAAATTTAAACTATCTGGAAATCACCTATGAAAACAAAATTACTGATCACTTTGCTTTTAATGACAGGCTTACTAGCGGCCTGTAGCGAGATCAAGCCTCATTCGATGGATTTGGACCTGGCCGTACAGCATGAGGCGTTGGTAAAGCATTATGAAGAAACCGCTAAGGAGATGCAGGCCAAGGTCCAGGAACACAAGCTGCTTTTGAGCCAATACGACGCTAAAAGCTATCTTTATGGCCGGCAAGCCGAAGGGTTTAAAGAACATTGCCAAGCATTGATCAATGCCTACGAAAAAGCGGCTGAGGAAAATTTGATGATGGCAAATCTGCATCGCCAGAAATAGCGAGGGGGGAAAGAGTCATGACTATCCGTTGGCATAAAACAATCCTAATCATGTTAGTCGGTGTGCTTTTCTTGCTGGAAGGGTGTGCCGTTACCCAGCCGGCATTCTACCGGGCTTCGGAATTTAAGCCTGAATCCATAGGTCAGATTACGCTGCTGCCCGCCGTTGATGCGCGAATCGATAAACAGGTTGCGGCACATCTCGAAGAACCCTTGCGCCAAAAGGCGGCAACGATCCTGAAGCGGAAAGGATACTCGGTGATCCTGAGTGATTCGCGCGAGAGCACTGCCCTGACCAACGATAGTCTACGGGCCGCCGATCCTGCCTTGATAAAACGCCTTGGTCCGCCGGATGCACGCTGGATCATGGTCTTAGCCCTTATCGATCTCAATGTGGTTGGCAGCCACGATAAGGTGGAAGTGGCAGGCTTTCTATATGACAAGGAGATGGGCATGCTGCTATGGCGGGACAGCGTTATTTGTTTGGTCGGGGATGGTGGGATATTTGGCGGGCTAATAAACGATAAAAGGGTCGATCTAGCGGTTTCTACCGCAGTGGATTCGTTATTGGGCAGTATTCCGGAATAGGGACTCGTTTTGATAATCCCACGCTGCCACCGGTCGTTATCTCTGCCATCACCGATATGTTTAAAGGGAGGTGTGTCATGATGAATACATGGCACAAGCTATCAGCAATCGAAACCGCAGGCTTGCTTACCACCGATATGGAACAGGGACTTTCCACCGAAGACGCGAAAAAGCGACTTGCTCGATATGGTCAAAATAAACTGGATAAGGGCAAGCGATTTTCGGCTTTGGTGATTTTTATCAGCCAGTTTAAAAGTCTCGTTATTTGGGTACTGATGGGTGCAGCGGCTGTTTCCGTTGCACTCGGTGAAGTGATCGACGGTATTGCCATCATCGCTATCGTGATCTTGAATGCGGTCATTGGCTTTCTCCAGGAGTATCGGGCCGAGAAAGCGGCCGCCGCACTCGCTCGTTTAACAGCGCCGCATTGCCGAGCGGTTCGGGATGGCCATAGTTTGGTGATTACAACCACTGAAGTCGTTCCGGGAGATTTACTGTTACTCGAAGCGGGCGATTTGGTTGCGGCGGATGCTCGCCTTATTCAAGCCTCCGTGTTTCGTGTCAATGAAGCCCCGCTCACGGGGGAATCGCAAGCCGTGGCTAAATTTACCGTTAGCCTGGTATTGGACACGCCGCTGGCTGAGCGGCGCAATATGGTTTTTCTCGGGACCAGTGTGACGGGTGGTTCCGCTCGCGCAGTGGTGGTCAACACCGGCATGGAAACCGAACTGGGTCGCATCGCGAAACTGCTCGAATCGGCCGAAAGCGGAGAAACCCCTTTACAACGCCAACTGGAGCGGGTTGGGCGTCTGTTGTTGATGGCATGTTTCGGCATCGTCGGCTTAATTTTTGGGCTGGGAATATGGCGTGGCATTGCTCCCTTTGAGCTTTTCTTAAGTTCGGTGAGCCTTGCGGTCGCGGCGATTCCCGAAGGGCTGCCGGCGGTGGTAACGATTGCGCTGGCATTAGGCGTGCAACGGATGGTTCAACGGCATGCCCTGGTACGACGCTTGGCTTCGGTTGAAACGCTAGGCCGTGCCCAGGTGATTTGTACCGACAAGACCGGCACGCTGACGATGGGTGAAATGACGGCCCGCAAGTTGGTGACCTCGCAAAACCTCTATCGTGTCACCGGCGAAGGTTACGCCACGGAAGGCACATTCTTCTCGGGTAACGTGGAAAGTTTCCCTTCGGAAAGCCCCGAATTATTCGCCTTGCTGCGAGCATCGGCGGCATGCAACGATGCCGAACTCACGCTAATCGATGGCCGATCTACTGTCGTAGGCGATCCTACCGAGGGGGCGTTATTGGTGGCCGCCGAGAAAGCGAATATTACCCGGTCTGCCATTGAAACGGAGATACCGCGTTTGGCGGTGATCCCTTTTGATTCTGACCGCAAACGCATGAGCATTATCCGTCGTCAGGCTAATTTCCCTTGGGCCTTTGTCAAAGGTGCCCCCGAAGTCGTTCTTAGCCGTTGCACGTTGATTCGTACCGACCAAGGTGTCAGGGCGTTGACTGAAATCGACCGCACGCATTTTTTTCAGGCCAATCGCTTACTGGCCAACGATGCTTTGCGAGTGCTGGCCGTGGCAGAGCGTCCACTAGAGGGCATCCATTTCGGTGCGGGCGTGTTCGGCAGTGATGTCGAGATCGAACAGCAGCTTATTTTGTTGGGACTCGTTGGCTTACAGGACCCGCCGCGTGGTGAAGCCAAAGAGGCCGTCAGCAAATGCAAACGGGCAGGGATCAAAACGGTGATGATCACCGGCGATCATCCGGATACCGCGCGGGCCATTGGCTGCGAATTAGGGATTATAGATAAAGGCGATGAAGTTCTGATTGGTGCCGAGATAGACCACTTGGACGATGCTGAGTTAAAGGAACGCGTGCCGCATGTTTCGGTGTATGCACGGGTAACCGCCGAGCATAAACTGCGTAT
>Ga0208262_1000733_pt1 | contig 10413 bp, 9 predicted proteins | sample LakWasMet15_LOW5_2_FD_183863 | JGI IMG/M metagenome (GOLD analysis project Ga0208262, IMG submission 183863) | Freshwater sediment methanotrophic microbial communities from Lake Washington under simulated oxygen tension - Sediment Metagenome... | ecosystem: Environmental > Aquatic > Freshwater >... | reverse complement strand
CAGACGCTCTGCATCCATGCTACCCCTATAGGCTATTCCCTGCGAAAGCTCCGGTACTCGGCACGGCATATGGGATTAAATTCATACCACCGGCCGGTTGCCTTCGGTTTTGTACAGCATTTATTTACCTTAGCTGCCACGTGTCCCGGCCCGGCGTTACAAACCTCGTCCGAAACGTTTAATACGGCTATCATTAAAACCTACTTATTAATCCGGGCAGCAGGTTAATGCCTGAACTTGGCCGCTTCTTCGGAGCCGCCGGTGGTATCGCCTTCGCTGTAGGAATGAGCGCCGACTCCGGCCAATTTGCCGGCATCGACGACCAGGTATTCATCGCGGATCGGCCTGCCTTCGAACCAGCATTCCAGTACTTCCCGGACACCGGCAGCATAACGGGCTTGCGCGGACAGGCTGGTGCCGGAAATATGCGGCGTCATGCCATGATGCGGCATGGTTCGCCACGGGTGATCTTGCGGCGCCGGTTGCGGGAACCAGACATCGCCTGCATAACCCGACAGTCGGCCGTCTTCCAAGGCGCGGGCGATCGCGTCACGGTCGCAGATTTTGCCGCGGGCGGTGTTGACGATATAAGCACCGCGTTTCATCTTGTCCAGCAACGCATCGTCGAACATGTGTTCGGTTTCCGGGTGTAACGGGCAATTAATCGTTACGACATCGCAAACCCGCACCATCAATTCAACACTGGGATGCCAGATCAGGTTTAGTTCCTGCTCGATCTCAGGCGGCAAGCGGTGGCGGTCGGTGTAATGCAATTTGACCTCGAACGGTTTTAAGCGCCGCAGCACCGCCAGACCGATGCGGCCGGCAGCGACGGTGCCGACTTCCATGCATTCCAGGTCGTAAGAGCGCGCAACACAGTCGGCGATATTCCAACCGCCTTTGACAACCCACTGATAGGATGGAATGTAATTGCGTACCAGGCTTAGAATCATCATCACCACATGCTCGGCGACACTGATACTGTTGCAGTAGGTAATTTCGGCGACAGTAATGTTATTTTCTATAGCCGCCTGCAAGTCGATATGGTCGGAACCGATGCCTGCGGTGAGCGCCAGTTTTAGTTTCGGCGCTTTGGCGATGCGTTCGGCGGTTAGATAGGCCGGCCAGAACGGTTGCGATATGATAATTTCGGCATCGTGCAGCTCTTGATCGAAGCGCGAGTTTTCGCCGTCTTTATCGGAAGTCACCACCAGCGTATGGCCCAGGCTTGCCAGATAACTTCTTAAACCCAGTGCGCCGGAAACACTGCCAAGCATCTGGCCGGGAACGAAATCGATGGACTTGGGCGTAGGGGCGGTTTGGCCGTCGGGATAAGACTTGATCTTGGGTATCGAGTCGCGAGGATAGGATTGCGGGTAACCATCAATCGGATCGTCGTAAAGTACGCAAACAATTTTTGCCATTTTTCTGCCTCAGATGGTTTTATCCTAGCCAACAGTTGGCATGGAAATGCCGTTACAGGTTAGAAAAAACAAGGCATTCGTACAATATGCAAGAGTACTTACAGGTGTTTGGCCGGGCAGCGGAAAGCGTTTTGAAAAGCGGCGAAATTATGTCTGTTGAAAGTCAACAGCTGTCGGCGCCCATGGCCTCCAGTAGTTGGGCGATGATCGGATCGCGCGTTTTCATTTTTCGTTGCCGGCGCGCTCAGCGGTGAACCGGGGGCGGGTCCGATGCCGTTTCTAAGTGCCCGGTTTTCACTCAGCGCAGACAATCGCAGCGCGTCGAGACTCATGAACCGAAAGATGATGGAGGAACCAGCCGCAGATCAGTTTTGCTTCTTCGAACAGGTGAGCCACGCCGGAAATGATCTCCAGTCGATGTTTAACCGGCAGTTGCTCGGTCGCCTGTTGATTAAGCTCGAGCGCGACTTTGTCTTCCGCGCCCAGAATCAACAGCGTAGGCGCTTTGATCCTTGCAAGATGCGGCATGGCCTGATCCGGTTGTTTGCCGCGCGACACCACCGCAGCCACCTTGTCGGGATGTGCAGCGGCGGCACCCAGCGCCGCTGCCGCGTTGGTGCTGGCTCCGAACAATCCGAGCGGCAGCGCGGCTGTTGCTGTTTGCCGGCTCAGCCAGTCAATTACGCCGATCAGCCTATCGGTTAGCAACTCGATATCGAAGCGAAATTCACGGTTGCGTTGATCGATGTCTTCCTCCTCCGGCGTCAACAGGTCGAATAGTAAGGTGGCAATCCCGGCCTCGTTCAGGATTTCGGCGACGAAGCGATTGCGCCGGCTGAACCGGCTGCTGCCGCTCCCGTGGGCGAACACCACCAGCCCTTTCGTAGGTTTAGGAGTAGTGAGAAGGCCGGCCAAGGAGAAGCCTTCAAACGCTATGCTGACATCGACAAAAGTAGGGGATCTGGAACAAATCATGATTTTTTCCGTTATTATATTTAGGTGGTAGGGTTCTTTGTCCAAGCTTGCGCACCAGTATGATGCTTCGAGTGACCGCGAATCCTATCGATACACCTTCAAGAGCAGGGCAATGGCGGTCACATCCGGAAGCCGTGCATGTCCAGTCAGCGTCTGTTCCCGCAAACACCGGCCTGGATTCGGTTTTAAAGAGCAGATTCAAGATGTTTTTCTTGTCCATTCTCCGTAATCTTGAGTGAATCATATGCCGACCAATTTATATAATGAATAGATATAAATACTTATATACGCTTAAAAAATACTTAAAAATCCTTATGGTATTAAGTTTAAAAACGTAGGTTGTACGTCGGTTTTATAAAAGTAGCTTCACAAATCCGGAGCTTTTCAATGGGTAGTGTTACTGATAAAGCTAAATTCAATCGCTTGCCGAAGATGGCAATATCGCGCCCGGCAGGAGGCAGAAATGAATTCAGTGCGACAAGCCAAACGCCACCTTGCGCTACGCTTGGATGGCCTTACTTGTGCCTTGTGGGTATTCCGGCCTGCTCAAAAGGCGTGTAACCTACGATTACTAGCTTTTCGTGCCTTTTGTGGACGACGCTTTTCTATCCTCTGCCCGCGTAACATCAGTGTCTGATAAATCCGCTACTTGGAAATTGAAGTCATTCAAGCCTTTATGTGTGATGCCGGACAGACCCGCCGTGCCTATCTGACTATGATGAATTATGCGGTTTTTAAAACGCATACATGACTTAACAAAAACCCTTAAGAAATTTCAATCTTATCAAGCTCAAGAGGAACCGGTTCCTTAATTGAAGCCAAGCGGCTGCCTAACAATCGCATATCTGTAGTCTGGGTCGGCTTTTGCTCATGGCGGCTTCCGCTTTTCAGTCCTGACTACAGCGGTTAATTGAAGATAACGAGCCCCTAAAGTTCGCGTTGTCCTTATTGAGCGCACCATCGGTTTTTCATAGAAGTTCAATTCATATCCAGAGGAGATTAACAATGGCACTTAACATTTTTGAAAATCGGGGAATCTCGATCGATAAACAACTTTTGACTTGGCGGGATATGGTTCAGGTTCCGATCAGCAAGCTCGATGACGATGCCTTTACTCGGGTAATGATTATCTTAATGAACGGCATCGAGCTTGAATCGATCCAGTTTTCCAGGGCCTGCGCGCGAATGAATAAACACCTTCAGCTGCCTTTGGCTCAGCTTCGGCGAATAGATCAGCAGCAAGCGACCACGATTAACTGGATGCTCGGCGCCGATCACTCTCCGCTTGAAACTACCATCGCCTATGAGCAAGTCGCCATCGAAGTGACTGCGGCTGTCGCGCAAACCGAACCGGACCCGTATCTGGCCCAGGTTTACCGCTTTGGCCTGTTGGAGGATTTTGATCATATGTATCGTTATTCGGCTTTGTTGGATCGTCTCGAAGGCAAAGACTCAAACAATATTTTGCAAAGTTACACCGACGTGCTGCCGGGCAGGCCGACCATTTACGAGCATCGCGCTCCGGAAGACGACTTGCGCGAATGCTACGATCGCCACAAAGCCCAGCCACTGACAAAAATGCATGCGCTGACGATCACGTCTGCCGAGCAGCAGACCTGGAATTACTATATGAATATCGGGCCACTGTTTAGCGACCCGCTGGCCCGGCAACTGTATGCGGAAATTGCCCATATCGAAGAGCAGCACGTGACTCAATATCAATGCATCATGGATCCCAGCGAGTCGTGGCTTGAAAAGTGGCTGCTGCACAAGGCCAACGAAGTTTATAACTACTATGGCTGTGTCCAGCAGGAAAAAAATTCTCGCATTAAAGCTATCTGGGAGCAATTTTTGGATTATGAGCTTGGCCAGTTCCATGTCGTGCGCGATCTTTTCGAGCAACATGAAAACCGAGATGCTCAAAGCGTTGTTCCGGCAATGCTGCCTGAACCGATTGCTTTTGAGAGCCAGCGGGATTTTGTCCGCGAAGTTTTGCGCAAGGAAGTCGATTTACGTACCAAAGGCACAGCCTTTGTCGATATATCGGAAGAAAGCGAAGCTTCGAGAATCTATCGGCAACGAATAAACGCCGATGGCGTGCCATCCGAAATCGTTGCGCTTAATTATATGTGGATGCCGGGAGGCGAGGTTAACAAGCTCCAGCATCCTATGAATGTCAGTCACCTTCAACACTGAGGAAAAAGCTATGAAAGACGCTGCTGAATTTGGTATGAACAAAACACCGACTCAACTTCATCCGGTTATGACCCAGGCAATGATTGAAGGTTATGAAGAATTTCCGCCGCATGCCGAAGACACGGCATGCGATGCCTTTACGATGCGGAGAAGCTATATTCAAGACTCGGAGCAACTAGGCGCAGTCCCTCTTCCCAGTACGCTTCGTGGCGCTGTCAGTACAGGCGTACAAGCTATCCAGGGTAATAGTCCGTCTGTGTTGATTGATAAGCTTGGCGAACGCATGGCTTTTGAGCGTAGCGGTATTCGGCTTTACGATGCCCTCATCACAAAATGCAAAGCTGCCGAGCCTGATTTAGATGTTGATACGCTTGAGCAATTCCGCAACGATGAAGCGGAGCATTTTTCTTTAGTGCGGGATTGTATCGCTTCTATGGGCGGAGACCCGACCGCACAAACCCCTTGCGCCGATTCGGCAGGAATGGCCGCCATGGGCTTGATGCAGGTTCTTAATGATCCCCGCAGTTCTATTCCACAATGCGTGGAAGCCATTTTAATGGCTGAGTTAGCGGATGCGGCCGCATGGGAATTGCTTATTGTGCTTGCGGACGAAGCAGGTCTTAGCGATTATGTCGACAGATTTCAGAATGCAAAACGCACTGAAGACCATCACTTGCATATGATCAAAAGATGGCTTGAACAACTGACTTTAAATAATGAGCTTAGAGCGGTGGATTAAATTGAAGCTGCAAATTGATCAGGAAGCTTTGTGTGTGGTAAATCACAGGATAGGTGAAATACGGCTTGATCCACCGTCAGACAAATGAAGTTTGAAGCTGTCGGTCTTTCTATATCATCGCCCAATATTAGCGGACCGAAATTGGGCGATGATGATCTTTTAAAATTGCGCTTCCAATAGCTGAACCGCTCGCGCGACTCCGTCGTGGCTTTGCATGGCTCGGCTTGCCTGCTGGGCGTTGTCTTGCAGTGATGTTGACTCCAATACTGTCCGTATACCTTTGGACAAAGCAATGGCGGTGACTTTTTTTGCCGGTAAAGGCTTTCCTGCCAAACCCAGCCATTGCAATTGCCTGGCCCAGAATAACTGCTCATCCATAAACGGCACCACTACGGACGGGCAGCCTGATAAAGTGGCGGCATGAGTTGTGCCTGCTCCGCCGTGATGAACAATGGCCGCACAGCGTTTAAACAACGGCTGATGCGGATGCCTGCCAATGAAATAAACCTGGTCGGTTTGGCTGCCGTCAGGGTAATGCTCGGAACTGGTCTGGATAATCGCCCGGCACCCAGCCAAGTTCGCCGCTTGTAAAAACAGTTCCATACTCCAGTCGGGCACCGCCTGTTGCAAGCTGCCGAAAGTCATATAGACCGGTGCTTCGCCAGCATCAAGGAATTCAGCCAGTTTGGCCGGAATTGCCCAATGCCGGTTATCTTCCGTTAGATTCAGAAAGCCGCAGACTTGATGGTGTGGTTGCAGATTATCAAATGAACTGCAAAACCACGGATCGACTGCTATCAAGTTAAGTTGTTGCGAGGTCAGTAGTTCGGTCAGCACGTTAGCGGGCGGCGTTTGACCGGCGTTGAGCCATAAACGGGTCAACGGTTTTTTCAATGCCCAATTGAATACTATGTCTAACAGCCGCCAGCTGAGCTTGTTGATATGACTGCCAAGGTCAGGAAAGCTGAAAGGTGCAACTGTTGGGTTGGGTATCGCGGCATGGCACAAGGTTACGCTGAAAAAAGGTTTCTGCTGTTGCCGCGCTGCCAATTTTAATGGGTATAGAAAGTGATGGCCGATCACAGCGTCGTTATCCGCGACTAATTGTTGCGCGGCTTGATACAGGGTCTGCTCGTAAGGAAAAAACGCTTCATCAAGCAAGGCTCGCAGCCATTGCAAAGCATTCATCCGAAACGAACGCTGGGCAAAACCCTGCATATCGAAATCAATAAACTCCGGCACTTGCCGGTAGGTTATCCCTAATTGTTCGCAGATTTCGCGATAACTGTGGTTATCGATACTGCTTGCCACCAGCGTTACTGAGTGACCGGCTTTTTTCAAGCCGTCGGCCAATGCCAGCATCGGACGAATATCGCCGTTAGAGCCCCAGGTTTGTATGCCTATCTTCATGCGTTTTAATCAAACAAATTATTTTAACAGAGCGGATTTATAGCTACTTAATGGCTTAGAGGCAATTTTGAAGCTTTTTCAGTAGTAAGTTCTTAACGTCCCCCGGCTATAGAGATCGGCGGCATGCAAAAGTAAATAGCTCGAAAGCCTGCTTTGGTTCACGCAGAACTTCGACTGACAGGGACACTGGCTGCGTTTGGCTTGCTGCTGTGTGTGATATCGGACAGACGCGCATAGGGCACTTATTTAGGATAAATTATGCGACTTTATAGCCGCATGTAGCACTTAACAGAAACTGTTAGGAAATTTCAGTCCGATCAAACTCAAGAGGAATCGATATGAAATATTCAATCTCATTACGCTCAAGAGGAACTGTTATGAAACATTTAATGTCTTTGGTTTTGGTAGTTGGAGTGCTCGCGTTAAGCCCATGGAAAGAAGGGCATGCACAGGCTGGAAGCGAAGAAGGGAGCACGGAGTCTGCCGGCATGACAGGCACTGAAGGTAGAGAAAGCGGCACCCGCAGCAGGGAAGATGCCGGTGATGCCGGCACGATGGGCATAGAAGGCAGTGAAAGCGGTACCCGAAGCCGGGGAGATACCGGTTCTTCCGGTGTGACAGGCTCTGAAAGCGGAGCCCGAAAACCAGGCAATAAAGGTGGTACGGGCAGCGAAGGTAAAAGCGGTTCAGGTTCAGGCACTGGTACGAGATCTGGAACCGGATCCGGGGCTGGGACGGGTGGCAAACCCCGTTCTCCAGAATAAGCCGGCATTCGGCTGATGCGGGACGGAAGGCTTGGTTCTGATTGCAAAAGTACGGACAGAGCCGCCGTTTGAAAAGGCTGGCGGATTTTCAACAAGCCAACCATTGCGGATGGCGGCGCTAAGTAGGCTCATTCAGGCTTTTCTGTGTTCCTGCAAACGTTAATACAGGATGTTTCATATAGAGTGCCGATCTTGTGGCACTCTATAACTCAATACCGGCTTTGTCGCCAAGGCTTTGGAGAGTCGAGGCCGCCAGGCTGCGGATGATCTCTCGCTGCCGATGTTGCAAATTGTGGCTCCTGATCATAATGTGCTGCTGCATTTGCCAAGCTGAGAATCCTGAATCCCCGGTTAACCTATTCGCTCTTACCGCGCTATTGAAGAACGTCCTTGGCAACTGTCGTTCAGAGCTGTGATAAACCCGGTTTATCCCGCGTTTTACCCTTGCGTTGAAAAATCAAAACTTCGATTTGAAGACCGCTACGGCCGCTTAGAAAAAACATAAGCTACCGAAATACCTGCCAAATTGTCAGTTTGTAAGCCAATAGCTAATGCCGATATGGGTATTAATGCGTATATTACTGATTTTATTGATATGTTATAAATCATCCCGGGCCGACATATCATCAGGGGCGCGAGTCACCACTTAAGTTTATGAATGAGCAGCTCATGGCCGAATCCGCAGATCGATATGTGTCATGCCGGCTATGAAGCGAGTTCTTACCGTTGGGCGGCTATCACGGTTAAAAATTATTCACGTAACCATCAACTTTTAGTCTGAAAAGCAGTGAGTCCACGAAAACCATTTGACGGGCCGACATTAGGGTGACACACAAAGCGCGGAAATGTTTAACCCGCTTTATAAATCGTTATCCAAAGGGCGAGTGCTTTGAGCCCGGTGCGGATAGGGGTTTATTGGCTGTGTTTTGGATAAGCCGCCGGTTTTAGTTCAAGGACGAATAGCAGGAAAAGATCGAAAACGACAGAACGTTTTGTTGCCTTGATCCCATAATTCAAGCATTGATTTGGAAACTCAAGAGGAGAAACCCATATGAAAATCGATAAAGTATTGGTAGGCGAGGCCCTGGTCGGTGAAGGCAAGGAAGTAGCCCATATTGACCTGATCATGGGGCCGCGAGGCAGTTCCGCGGAAATTGCATTTTGCATTACGCTGACTAACCAAAAGCGGGGCGATAACTCCTTATTGGCGCTGGTCGCTCCTAATCTTATGGCTAAGCCTAATACCGTAATGTTCAATAAAGTCGAAATCAAAGACGAGAAACAGGCAACCCAAATGTTCGGACCGGCCGAACGGGGTGTAGCCAAGGCGGTGGTCGATTGCGTTAAAGAGGGTGTCATACCCATGGAAGAAGCCAGCGATGTTTTTATCTGTGTAGGTGTATTTATCCACTGGGATGCCAATGACAACGATAAAATCCAGGACTGGAATTATGAGGCCACCAAGCTGGCGATTAAGCGTGCTGTGGCAGGGGAACCAACTCTATCCGAAGTGATTGCTCAGGAAGACGTGAAGCATCATCCGCTTGCGGCCCATGATTAAAAGTAAAGCTGCCGGCCATCAATTTCAAGAGGGCAAAAAAGTTGCATGAACAAAGAAGATGATTGGATAGGGGATTCAGTCTTATTTGAGTGAGTTGTGGTTGTAGTAGCGCATCAATGAATGTTGGGCTCCGGATTCAATGGTGCAAATTATAAGAGCCTGATCTTTGATATGGTCTCGCTAATAGCCGGATCGATCAAAACCAAATGGACAGTTTAAATTCTATGTCATCTTAGTATCTAACGAATGCAACCACTGATTAATTTTTTTGATATTGAAAACCTCATGCCTCATGGCTACTGCTTGTCTTGGAGCCCGATATTACTTTGGCTGCACGTCATCGCGGACCTGCTGATTGCTGTTGCTTACTATTCCATTCCGCCGGTTCTCATTTATTTTATCGGGCGGCGCAAGGATTTCCCTTATCCGTGGCTGGTTTTCATGTTTGCGGTATTTGTCATTGCTTGCGGCACCACGCATTTAATGTCGGCTATCACCGTCTGGATGCCTTTATATTGGCTGGACGGGGCGCTTAAAATAATTACTGCGGTTGTTTCGCTCGCCACCGCGATGCTGATGATATGGATTGTTCCCCGCGCCTTGTCTGTGCCTACCGTCGAACAATTGCAAGCGGAAATACAACAAAGAAAAACGGCGGAAGGTGCGTTTCGGGAAAGTGAAAATAAACTCGCGGCTATTCTCGATAGCGTCGAAGCTTTTATTTACATCAAGGATTGCGATTATCGATACCGGTATGTCAATCAGCCAGTGCGGCAACTGTTCGGCAAAACGTTGAACAATATCATCGGTCAATCGGACAATGCCTTTTTCGATGAGGCTACGGCGGCAAAATTGCGTGAATATGATCGCCGTGTCATTGAGCTGGGTGAGCGTGTAACTACCGAGAGCATTTGTATCGATAAGGATAACAGCATTGCCCACGCCTACTTTACCGTTAATCACCCGCTACGCCATGAAGATGGCAGCATTTACGGTTTGTGCGGTATTTCTACGGATATCAGTGAGCGGAAAAACCGGGAACAGCAAGACAGGAAACATCTGGACGAGCTAGCCCATGTTACGCGCCTTGGGTTGATGGGCGAAATGGCGTCCGGCATTGCGCATGAAGTCAACCAGCCCTTGGCTGCGATCTCCAGCTATACGCAAGTCAGCTTGAACCTGATCAATATTGAAAGTCCCGATATGGTAAAGCTTACCGATGTACTGCACAAAACCCAGCAGCAGGCTTTAAGGGCAGGGCGGATCATCCATCGGATGAGGGATTTTGTAAGAACCCACTCAAAACACCGTACCAGCACCGATATTAATGTTTTGATACATAAT
>Ga0208262_1000727_pt1 | contig 10494 bp, 12 predicted proteins | sample LakWasMet15_LOW5_2_FD_183863 | JGI IMG/M metagenome (GOLD analysis project Ga0208262, IMG submission 183863) | Freshwater sediment methanotrophic microbial communities from Lake Washington under simulated oxygen tension - Sediment Metagenome... | ecosystem: Environmental > Aquatic > Freshwater >... | reverse complement strand
GGTCCGGCCGCAGTCGCCGCGCACCATTCTGGAGAGGACTGAGCATGAGCTTGTGTTTGGTGCAGAGCCGTGCCCTGCTGGGGCTGGAGGCGGCAGCGGTCACCGTGGAGGTGCATCTGGCCAACGGCTTGCCAAGCTTCACGCTGGTCGGTCTGGCCGATGTGGAGGTCAAGGAGGCACGCGAGCGCGTGCGCTCGGCGATCCAGAACTCCGGCCTGGTGTTCCCCCACAACCAGCGCATCACCGTCAACCTGGCCCCGGCCGACCTGCCCAAGGACTCGGGCCGCTTTGACCTGCCGATCGCGCTGGGCATCCTGGCCGCCAGTGGTCAGCTCGACGGCGCAGCTCTGGCGGGCTACGAGTTTGCCGGCGAGTTGTCGCTCTCGGGCGAGCTGCGCCCGGTGCGCGGCGCGCTGGCCATGTCGCTGGCGCTGCAGGCACGGCACGTGACCACCCGCCTGGTGCTGCCCCACGGCAGCGCCGAAGAGGCGGCCCTGGTGCCCGATGCGCAGGTCTACCGGGCCCGGCACCTGCTCGACGTGGTGCGGCAGTTCCAGCCGGTGGCCGCTGACGGTGCGCCAGCCGAACCGGCGCCCGGTTGGACCCGGGTCCAGAACGCGGCCGTAAGCGGCGTCGCCGAGTATGCCGACCTGGCCGAGGTCAAGGGACAGAGCGGCGCCAAGCGCGTGCTGGAGATCGCCGCCGCGGGCGGCCACAGCGTGCTGATGGCGGGTCCCCCCGGGTCGGGCAAGTCGATGCTGGCCCAGCGTTTTGCCGGCCTGCTGCCACCCATGACGGTCGATGAGGCGCTGCAAAGCGCGGCCATCGCCAGCCTGGCCGGGCGCTTCACGCTGGAGCGCTGGGCGACCCGGCCGACTTGCAGCCCGCACCATACCGCCAGCGCCGTGGCCCTGGTCGGTGGCGGCTCGCCGCCGCGCCCGGGTGGACACAACCGCAATTAGGCCGATGGTCAGGGCAATCAAATCAACGACTTAGAAGCGCGGTCACCGGAGTTAGGCTTGCCGCAAATCCAAAGTTGCGGTTCTCTGCTGCAGACAACCGCATTGCAGCCATGAAGCAGGCAAACAACGTCGGCTCCATCCCACTTGCAGGCCGTCTCAAATCAATCTATTCCGAGCACATCAACTTCGAGCTCACCATGTACACGCCGCACCACGCCTCCGTCGACTGATCCTGCGCAAGGAATCCCTGCTCATGAACCCGCTTTTCGACTGTTCATGTACCGCATTTCGACTCGATCACATAACTGTGTCAGCGTGAACTCAAGTCCGTTGGCCAGCCGATGGCGAACGCCCCGGACTGCCGCCCGCTTGCAGGCCTCTGCGTCAGGGTGTCTAAAGCGGCGACAATCGGCTGTCTGGATGAAAGACCGGAGGTCGCGCGTCGCACACCTTCACTAGACCATTGACGGCCCGATGGCGACAGACCACTGCCCCGGTCGCTATGGCGCTCGAGGCAGGCGATGACTTCTGGTATTGATTGATCGTGGAGTTCGGACGGTTGATGCGTGCGTCGTTTGGAGGCAAGACGACGCCGGTTGCCGACGACTGGCGATCCTTCGCCATCGATCACTGGCGCCCCGTCGATCTGGCAATTGCCGGCAGTAGTCTTTTGAGGTCATGTATGGACATACGCTCTCACAAGCAACGGATTTACGGTCACTATCGAGACCGATATCGTTCAGTATCCGCCTGGATGTCTGAGGAAGAACGCGCCTGGGCAAATGTCGCTCCGGTGGGTCGCGAGTTTGGAAGCCCTGACTTTGAACGGCTGAGCATCCTGGACATGCTTTCATGGGGCAACATCACCGAGCAGGATGCCATGCGCCAACTCGGGGTGGATCGTCATGGTCTGACCGCCATGTTGGAAGCCGACGGTATGAAGTTAACTGATGAGTTGCGTGAGTCGCATCGCAAAGCTTTTAAGGATTTGTCGACGCCGCGCCAATCCGGTGACGTTCAAGCCCTCAAGGGCATGTTCGGACAGACGCACAGAACAGTGTCCGTCGAAGAGATGAACCCGTTGCACGGCAAATCATGAAGATTGCGCTCCTCTTTGACCCGCACGTCGAATACAGGCCGTGTTCGGCTGAGCGTACGTGTGGCCGCAAAGGTGAGCAGGCGTCCATTGACAATGTTTTCGAGGCCAATCTGCCGGTCACTCGACTCTAGACCTGAGTGGCCGGCAAGGTCCAGATCGCCCGCCTTCAGCAGCAGCGGTTTGGCCCGCCGAGTAAGGGAATGAGTGATAGCTAACGACTGCAGCGCAAAGGGCGCCACCCGGCTCACGATCCAACCACTGGACGTGGCCCAAAGGTCCTGACCTCTACTTGGCCGGCCGAACTGTTGGCCTTGACCCAGTGGATGGTTGACGGCAGCAGTAGAGAGCAGGCCATGGATTTCGTTACCGAGCGTTGGCTCAAGCAGTGGCCACGCCAACCCCAGCCAGCGCTTGGTGGCGCGCGTCTGATCGACTTGTTGGGTACGCAAGCAGAAACACAAGCCGTTCGCCAAGTGTTGGCAGCCATGGAGAGCGGCGCTTTCCACTCAGCGTTGATCATGCGCGCGGTCAACGGGTCCCCGAATTCGGGGGAACACATGCAGACTGTCACATCCACGCATGGAGACATGCTGGCGTTCGCGCAGTGGTGGATTTCGCGCCTACACAGAACGTGAAGATCGACGGAATTGGCTAGCTCAGGGTCTCTAGGCCGATGCTGCTTGGCAATAGCGATCGTTCAAAGGCGCGGATTATGTTTCGTCCTGCTGACCCGGCTTGGTCACCGATCCATTTGGCCATGCCCGACAGTCAAGCCGCCGGTTTTTGTCTACCGGTCAGATTCTTAGACTGGTGGGGGCGGTCGATTGCACGGATGGCGACGATCGTCGATATCATGTGTGCACACATCGAGGTGCCGGGATGACGGTTGCAAGCGAAAACCTGTTGTTGAATTTCCGATCCAAAGACACCCAGTTTGGGGTGACTCGGGGGACGGTTAGGGCGTTGGCCAAACAGCTTGGAGTGAATGAAACGCAGGTCATTCACATGGCATTGTCAAAGTTCGCAATGGATGTGTTGCCGGCCTATGCCCCTGATGATGGGCCACTGACAGCAAGACAAGTCCGGGCGCTGCGCAAGGATGCAAACCAGCACTTGCCTGGAGGTAAGACCCTTTCCGAGAAGGCACTGTTTGCATGACTCGGAATTGGAAGCAACCCGCGCCCGTGGGGAGTCGCCGCGACTGAGCTGCCGGAGCGGTCGGTCTTCTGACCAGCGGGATAGCTGAAGGTCGATAAGCAGCGTGGCTGATCTTGAGAAACATCCGTCAGGGACTATGGGAATATCGCTTTCAACAACCTGGCAAGACGTGCTCCGGCTTTGGCCAACTGTTTGCTGGTGGTGACTGCACCGTCTGCGGCGTAGTTGTCCGGAAAATCTACGCTCCAGGCTGGGCCACTGCCACGCGCCCCGGTTCGTTGGCACACGGACTTGAGGCCCGGTTCAAACTGGTCGCTGACTGTTAGTGTTGACAACTCTTGCTTTGCTATTCGCAGGGTTTCGGTTGCCCATTTCTTGGGCCATGTGCCCACCGCACCGTGGTCAACTTTGGTCTTGCTGGCTTTCGACAGCAAGGCGGCTGCGAAGTCCTCGCTGCTGATGACCTCGGCGGTCTTCATGGCCGCGGTAACGAGGGAGCTATCCCAGAAACTGTGCACGCCTCTTGCACCGTGGCAAAGGAGATTGCCACCCTGTGTGAACTCTGGCTTGGCTTGCTCTTCATTTTCAGGCACGACGAATTCGAGGTGCTCGTCCACATAGGCGGCACCCACGTGAAGCGGTTGATGAATGTCACCCGTCATATGGGCCAGAATGAACAGAGCCTCACGCTTCGTGAAGTCGTGCGACGCACTAGCTGGCGCTTGGTTCTTCAGCGTTCTTATTGCGTCTTCCATGGCGTGGACCACATCGTCTTTGCTGGCGCCAATTGCGGCTTCGTCGTATGTAGAGAGCTGGAAAGGAACATCCGTGTAGTGATAGCTATGGTGGCTTGGATTGCGCTGAGCGAACTGCTGCATCTCCTCAGTCGGCTGCTTGTTGCAATAGTTGAAGCCTTTGGCGCAATCGGCCCACTCAGCGGCACTTGCCAATGACTCGCCAGGCTTCAGAAGCGCCTTTACCGCTCTTTCAGCGTGGGAGCCTGCAATCAACCTCGCGGCGATGAGTCCAACCGTCTCATGCCCGTCTTTACCCCAGCCAAACGCGCTCCCAGAAAGAGCCAACAGTGCCGCGACGATAGACGCGCTGAAACGATTCGTCATCATGGGCTTCTCCCTGTGTCAGTTAGAAAAGACTGCCGTTTGGAACAGAAGGGTTGCGCACACTAACACCAAGATGTGAGCCTGCCAACCGATCCCTGCGGGAGCGTAGCGCCCGATCTCATGGGTGTCACTCCCCCATTCGGGGGATGTCTTGATCGGCTCCCTGCCCTCAATACCATTTCAAAGCGAGACTTCTCATGGAATCGACCGCTGAATCAACGAGACCAAGCGCCGACTTGTCCCCACAGCGCGGTGATCTTCGGGTCAACGTTGCCGAAGTCCTCCGGGTCAATCGTCGGATCGCTCAGTCCCGTGCCCGTGGAAATGTTCTTTTGCCACACCGCTGCGTGGCCAATGTCGTCGCTCGGATCGGCAGTTTCTTCCGCCGCCGCAAGCTTGTTGTGCAGGGCGATCTGTTCCAAGCGTTCCGAAGCCGACTCCATGCCATTGGTGATGGCGGTCAGAACCCGGTACTTGGCCAGAACGGCGGGGCAGCCGGTCTGATCTCCGAAGGTCTGAGCCGGTGGCTAGCCGCGCGCGCCGGTAGTGCATCGCGACCGCGCTGCTGCGGAGCGGCTTCGCTGAGTGCTGGTGCCGACGCTATATTTGCCCAGGCTACCGACACTTGACGACCCAGCGCGATATCGCTGGAGTCGTTGCTGGGTGTGGGTTTGCGGCGCAAGATCGTGGGTCAGACAAGAGTCTGCACGTGGGTCGGAACCGCGTCAGCGTCAACAGCCAGGAAAAAGAGTGGCCCGGTCCATCCTGCGTGGATGTGCTGGGCCTTGGGTTTCGATATTTGACTACTCAGTGGTAGTCACTTTCTCTCTGGTGCCGAATGGCGCCGATATGGACTCGACCAGCAGCCTTGATTTCGAAGAAGACAACATAGCCGGTTGCCCCAAAAGGGACAATCAACTCGCGTGCGAAAGGACCAGCCTCTGCTTTGCGGCAGCTAAACGGGCTAGTGGCCAGGAACTGACATGCCTGTCGGATGGCCTCAATCGCTTTCGTCGGGATCTCAAGATCGCCAGTTGGACTGTTCAGTTCGCGCTCTAACGCGAAGTCAAACAGTCTGTCGATATCCTTTTCGACCTCGCGGCTGAAAACGACCTGGTACTTCACCGGCGATGCTTCTTTTGGCGCTCTCTTGCTGCAGCTACTTTTGCTTCCAGCTTGGCAATGACCGCCTCAGCCGGAATCCAGTCGCCATCCGCCTCAGAGCGGGCAATTGCCGCCAGGCCACGCCGAACGAATTCGGATTGATCGCGGCGCCGAGTCACCTCAGTTCGCACTGCGTTTTCGACCAATGCCGCCATGGTTTCGCCATCGCCAAGCGACTGTTCGATCTCTTGACGAAACGCAGACTCGATACGAATCGGCGGGATTGTTGCTGTCTTCATAGGCACACTGTATCGCGTTTGCGATACCGGGTCAACTTGCACACTTTCCTTGCTCGGGCCGTGGCCGGCGATCCTGGGGTGGACGAGGAACTTGTACTCGGGCACCAGCGAACAGGCCATGGGTTTTGAGACCGAGCGTTGGCTCAAACAGTGGCTGCGGCAACACCATTGCGCGGTGTCGGTGCGCAGGATCTGATTGGCGAAGACGAAGGCAAGCTGTTCACCGACGCTGAGAGCTATTGCCGCCGGGCTTTGGCGCAAGGCATGGACCGCTACGCGATGGGCCCTACACGCGGCGTGATCCCGGCTGGCTTGATTGAAAAGATACGCAGTCTCAATCAGCCGCCGATTCCGTGGGATGTCAAACTGGCCAAGGGGTTTGATGAACGCTTCCCGCCACCTGAACTGCGGCGCAGCTACGCCAGACCGTCGCTGCGCCAGTCTGCTACCCCGGAGATCGCCCGCCCGTCCATCGTCAAGCCGACCGACGAGGAGCGCCGCATCCGCGTGTTCGGTGTGGTGCTGGACACGTCGGGATCCATGGAGACGCAATTGCTCGGCAAGGCGCGGGGCGCCATCGCGAGTTATGCCATGGCGCACGAGGTGATGGCAGTGCGTCTGGTCTGCTGCGATGCCCAGGCCTACGACCAAGGTTGGGTCGAGCCCGAGCGCTTGCTGGATCGCTTCAGCCTGCGGGGCCGGGGCGGGACGATCCTGCAGCCAGACTTGGACAGGTTACGCGAAATGGCGGCCAAGGGGAGTTCCCCAAGCAGGTGCCTCTGCTGGTCATCACCGACGGCTTCTGTGAGAGTCAGATCAACACCACGATGGACGATGCCTACTTGCCGCCGGCGGGGCGTCGACTGCCGTTTCCGCCGCGCGGCGCGGTGTTTGGTGTGAAGTGAACCGGCGCAATGAACGGTGAAGCCAAATTGAGCGGCGTGCTGGTCGAGACCGAACTGAAAGGACCCCATGACATGGGGCATCATTGTTAAAAGTGAACCATTAGCGCAGGTCAATGTTTCCAATTCGGTGCGTTGCCCGCGCTTCAGTTCGGGAGCCGAGGGACCATCGACGTAGCAGACATATCGGCAATTGCGACATTGCGCGCCACGGCGACCTTGAGATCCAGTTCCTGCATGTTGGATGTGGTGAGATTGGCCGGCAGGGTGGACCTTCCTTTCGCGCGGGAAGAGGCGATCATCGGACATCACACGTCAAATGACGTGTTGCACGTAGCGCCGTGTCGACAGCCTGCCGAATCGCGGCCGGGACTGTCGTCTTACCTCAGGTTGAGATTGTCGATTCGAACATGTCTGTTGCGTCCCACAGTACTTCAATGTGTGTTCGCCGTGACCTGCCCTCGTTGGGCGCGCGCATGGGTGTGACTTCCGTTCAGCCGCGCAACGAAGCCATCACTGCGTCCAGTTTCGACCCAAAGCGGAATTCAACCTGTCGCGACTCAAAGTCAGCAACGCTGACACTCGTGGGCGATGTGTTCTACGGATACGATAGACGTTCGAAGTGCGGCGACTTCGGAAATCCAACTACATCGCCTATCCTGTCGTAGGCGCAGACTGCTTTGATCAGGCTGAGGGAGAAGAAGGTGACCGACAAGAATGACTTCGATGCCAGTACGGCACAACGGCTCCTGGCAACCTGGACCGCGCTGCGCGAGGGCCAGTTGAAGGTCGCTCCTGAGTACCGTGAATTGGCCAAGGAGCTCATGGCGGCACGTTTGACCATGGTCGGTCTGGTGAACACTAGAGGCCTATCTGAGCAAGCGCTGTCTTTTGGGCGTACGGCGGGCTTTGCTTTGGGCTTCGTGGCACAACGCCGGCCAGACCAACATCCACCTTCCGAATCCCTGCCAATGACAGATGCCCAGTCTGAGCTTTTCCGGCTGTTTGCGAAACTCTTTGCCGCTCTGACCGGAAGGGCCGTCGAACTGATTGCGACAGAGCAGGAAATTAAGGACCGCATGATCTGGCGCTTCACTCATGAGCCGGATGCAATGGCCACGGCGTCAAACGCCGTATTTGATGAGCTTGTCGCGTACTACAACGCCAATGCGGTCCAGTTGTTCCAGCATGCGAAGACGCTCGGCGGCATGCGTCTGGTGACCGGCGGGCAGCGCGCATTCGGTCCATCAGCCCTCAATGCAGTCCGCATCACCGGCCTGTATGCGGATACGCAGCTAGTGCCGGATCCGATCCATCCATTTCTCTCGGCCGACCTGAACTTGAATGCCAAACATCTTCAGCTAGCCCATGCGCTGTATTACATACTCCAGTTGCGCCCGCTGGTAGATGCCGAGCTTCCAGTTCCGCCGGTGTTCGTCTTCCCAAGCTTTGAGGAAAGTCTGGAGGAGCGTGATGCCCATACAAAGTACGGAATAGAGCAATTGGCCGTTCGCATGATCCAACCTCTCTGCAATGGTGCGGTCACCTCAATGGAGGAACTGTTCGATTACGCGCGCAAAACTGACAAGCCATTCGCGCAGGCACTTCTGGCAAGCGGCCTCTTCATTCCGCCGGGCGGTCAGCCGACTCAGCAACTCGGCTTAGATGAGGCGGCGAAGGCATATATCAGTGGACTCGAAGGCATCCGCTCGGAAAGAATGCTCACCAAGATGAAAACCCTCCCAACTAGCGTTCTGTTGCTTAACGGCGTTCTGGAGCGGTTGCGCCCCCATTACCATCTCCTCGAAAACGCCAGAGAACTTGGCGCTCAACCTCTGCTGTCACAGCATGTTCATTGGCACTATTTCGAGAAATGTGCGCAGGCGAACGCCGAAGACCTGCGACGCAGGAACGTGCTGTCCGAACAAGCGTTCCAGACGTTGCGCGCGGTGCAGGACGACAGCCTGTCCTGGCTGGCGACCATTCCAGTCCAGGCGCTTGCGGAGTTAATCACGAACAATGAGCATCGCTGGCTCCGGGAAGAATTGAATAAATTCACGGGGCAGCTAGCGGGCGGAGGTGCCATTGACACCAATGACATGGTCCGGGAGGTCAACCACGGCCTCGCCTCGCTAGTCCAGCGACAACTGAAGGCCATGAGCGACATAGAGCGCAAATATGCCCCGAAGAAAATGGCGGCGTATTTCGGTGGTGGCGCTGGTCTTACTGTGGCTGCGGCGGCTGCATTCCTTCCGAGCCTGTCCCCGCTTCTCGGTGTAGCGCTACCCGTAGCGGCGGCCGCCGCCGCCATTGGCAGTGCTGCATTGGGCTTTGGCAAGGAAAGGATTGGCGAGCAAGTCGAGAAGCGCCAAGCCGAACGCTCGATGCTTGGCGTTCTCGCCACGGTACGGCCCCGTTGACAAGGAAATCAGTCCCACAAGCATTGCGTGCGGAACTAGCGATTGCACCAAAACGCAACTGAAACTAGTCACTCAGCGCAGTCCGCAGTTGGCCCTTATCGGAAGTCGAGACAAAGCGGTCTTCTGCGTCTCTCGGCTCAGTGCCAGATAGCAGACGTTCAGAATTGATGTACCGGACCGCTACTATGAACGGACGGCATTCAATGGATTGCGTTGGAAGCGTGCATCCATAGACACACGCGGCCTTCGTCGCATCACGCTCGCAGTATCAGGCGAGTGTTCTCGAGTTGGCTGTCCGAAAGGACTTCCATCCATATCTGCTCTTGGACCCGCGTTGACAGCACGATACCGAAAGACCAGAGCACGCGCTCCATGTGGCTGCCTAGAAGGACCAGGTCGTTGTCACCTGCGAGGCGGTCCCGGGAATCAAAGAAGCGCTCGAGGTCAAGTGCAAACAGCTCAAACCAGTCACCGAGGCAGCAAGCCTGAAGTGCCACGAGGCTCTCGCTCGTTTTCCACCGGTCGATCCCGCTGTCAGTGGTCGCGCAGGCGTTCGCCGTGGCGCAGAGCAGCTGCTCAACGTGCGCAAGCGCTTGACCCAATGCTACGTCCACATCCCGATGTTCAAGAAAATGGAGGCGCGCTCTGCTAATCCCCTGGACGCAGCCGGCCAAAGTCTGGTTGTATAGGACGTCTGTCGCAACGAACTCCTCGTCTGAGAGGCGTCCTATCCCCGAGAGCCGGCCACCGAAGTAGTGAGAGCAGCAGAAGTGCGCGATGCGCAGCCCGACCGTCTCGAGTAGCGGTCTCTTCCGCTGCAAGGTCTCCATGGGAATCTTGGCGACCATGGTGGCGTAGTACGTCGCACGACCTGCCTGATGACGAATCAGTACTGCTGCAGCGCGCGAAAGTGGATGGTCTTTGGCTACAAGATTGACCGCTTCCGTGGTGAGAAAGAGTTGGCTAGAAACCCCATCTGTGGTCTCGACCGTATGGCAGGTCCCCAGCCTCACGCCTTGAGCTGCGTCATCGTTCAGCGCCACCCCGCGCTGTCGCAATGAGCGCACTATGTTGTCGGAAACCACGATGGATTCAACGGTGCGCAAGCCCACCTGCAACTCGGGGACGCTCAGCAGATTGCGAACAGCGGCTTGCGCCTTGCCACTCCTGCGGCTCAAGGGTTCAAACTTAATGGGAACCCTAACTGACTCATGCGCCCGGCCCCCAGTCTCTGGCGGTTCGCTATCGCCATCGTTTCTTTCGGGTGCGGCGAACGCTTGCTCCTCGACCAAACTTTCAACGTACTTGGAGACCGTGCTCCCAATTCGCTGCGCAGCCTCGGCTGTTTGCGAGTCAGCCTGCGAGCTGATGAAGAAGTCCAAGGAGCATTGGGCGAAAGCTCGATTCAACGACGCAACTTCAAGTTCTA
>Ga0208262_1000724_pt1 | contig 10525 bp, 9 predicted proteins | sample LakWasMet15_LOW5_2_FD_183863 | JGI IMG/M metagenome (GOLD analysis project Ga0208262, IMG submission 183863) | Freshwater sediment methanotrophic microbial communities from Lake Washington under simulated oxygen tension - Sediment Metagenome... | ecosystem: Environmental > Aquatic > Freshwater >... | reverse complement strand
TACGGCCTGCAACAGCGGCCTCACCTGCACCTCGGGCACCTGCCAGCCCGGCATGGGGATGATGGCCTGCGGCGGCGACGGCCAGGCGTGCTGCGGCACCGCGGCGTGCGACCCGGGCTTCACCTGCAACACCATGACGCGGCGCTGCGCGGCGAGCACCACGCCGGTCTGCGGCGGCGACGGCCAGCGCTGCTGCGCCATGGACCGCTGCACCAACCCGTCGCTCTCCTGCGTGGGCGGCACCTGCCGCAGCTGCGGCTCGGCGGGCTCGGCCTGCTCGTCCGCCGGCGACTGCTGCTCCGGCCTGGCCTGCTCGGGCTCGGCCTGCACCGACGGGACGATGCCGCTGCCTCCGGGCTCGGCCTGCACCCCGGGCTCGATGCCCGCGTGCGCGACCGGCACCACCTGCTCCGACTCTCACGGCTCCGACCGCTGCTGCCGCGCCGAGTCGGGCCGGTGCAGCGTCGACACCGACTGCTGCGGCGAGCTCTCGTGCCGCTCGGGCACCTGCCAGCGCAACGCCGCGGGCGGCGGCTGCAGCCGCGACTCGGACTGCACCTCGGGCAACACCTGCCAGAGCGGCCAGTGCCGGCCGATGACCGAGGCGTGCCGGATGGCGGGCGCGTCGTGCATGACCGGCGGGCCGCGCTGCTGCGGGGCCCTGAGCTGCAACGGCACCGGCACCTCGGGCCGCTGCTGCAGCGCCGCGGGCTCGGCGTGCACGGGCTCTGGCGACTGCTGCAACGGCCTCTCGTGCACCGGCGGCACCTGCGCCTGCTCGCCCGCGGGCCAGCGCTGCACCGCGAGCGCGGACTGCTGCGGCAGCGCGACCTGCGTGGGCGGCATGTGCCAGTGCCGCGCCCGGGGCCAGAGCTGCGCGGCCGACGGCGACTGCTGCACCGGGATGACCTGCAACAGCGGGGTGTGCTCGATGTGCGCCACCCCGGGCTCGACCTGCACCCCCGGCAGCGGGGCGGCGTGCTGCTCGCCCTCGCAGTGCCGCTCGGAGATCACCTCGACCTTCTGCTGCGTGCAGCAGAACGAGGGGTGCACCCGGGACATCGACTGCTGCGGTCACATGCTCTGCGAGAGCGGCCGCTGCGCCTGCCGCGTGGAGGGCCGCGGCTGCCGGGAGAACAACGAGTGCTGCTCGGGCCTTAGCTGCCAGAGCAACGTCTGCCGCCGCGCGCCCATGGACGGCGGCACCGGCTCGGACGGCGGCGGCACCGGCTTCGACATCCCGCGCATCGACGGCGCGGCGGGCGACGCCCGGGTCGACGGCGCCACCGGCGACGGCGGGATGTGCATCGCCGCGGGGCGCGTCTGCGTCCAGGGTTCGACGGCCTGCTGCGGCGACTACTCTTGCGGCGCGCAGCCGGGCGGAACCTTCTGCTGCCGCCCGGCGATGGGCGCGTGCACCACCTCGCGCGAGTGCTGCGGCTCGATGCTCTGCACCAACGGCGCGTGCGTGTGCCGTCGCCGGGAGGAGTCCTGCTCGGCGAACCTCGACTGCTGCGGCGGGGCCCGCTGCAACCTGCCCGACGGAGGCACCGTCGGCACCTGCGCGTGCAGCCAGGCCTCGGAGAGCTGCACCTCCAACGAGGGCTGCTGCTCAGGCCTCACCTGCCGCAACGGGCGGTGCCTCGCGATGGGCTGCCTCGCCCCGGGCGAGCGCTGCGACAACACCGACGCCGGATCCTGCTGCGGCGGCTACGCGTGCAACGTGCAACCGAGCGGGCAGAGCACCTGCTCGCGCGGCCCCGCGCTGGTGACGACCGACCCGCCGACGACCTGCATGACCGGCGCGGAGTGCGCTGGTAGCGTGCTGTGCACGGGCGGTGTCTGCGTCTGCCGCCGCGGCGGCGAGTCGTGCTTCTACTCCAACGACTGCTGCGGAGCGATGCTCTGCATCCGCCCGGGCGGCGGGTCGACGGGCATGGGCACCTGCCAATGCCAGGCCAGCGGCAACGGCTGCCGCATCAACGGCAACGACTGCTGCTCGGGGGCGTGCCGCTCGACCCCGACCGGCGATCGCTGCCCCTGACAGGTGTCCGGGTAGACCGCCCGCCGGTCCCTTGATGCGCTCGCGCGGATGTTGGTAGCGTCCGCGCGATGAACGCCCCCAGCCGCTATCTCGTCGCCATCGTCATCGCCAGCAACCTGATGGGCTGTCAGCTCATCAAGAAGTTCACCGATCGCAACAACGACTCGGGCGCTGCGCCGACGGGCACCACCGTGGTGACGCTCGACGGCGGCGGCATCGCGCTGCCCAACCCCAACGTCGTCGCGTACGACGCCGCGGCCTGGGCCGACGCGGGCGCCGCAGCCAACGCGGCGATGGCGGCGGCCAACGCGGCGATGGCGGCCGCGGCCGACGCCTCGGCGCAGGCTGGCCAGGCGCTGCAGAACGCGCAGAACGCCCTCGGCGACGCCGGGGTCAACACGGCCGCGGCCGCTCCCGGCGCGGCGGAGGCCGACGCGGGCGCGGCGATGGCGGCCCCCCCGGGTGTGGCCCCGACGGCCCCGGTGGTCGCCGCTCCGTCGTCGCCCGCCGCTGCCGAGCCCGCCGAGGAGCCCGAGCAGGCCGGGCGCCGCCCGTCGCGTCGGCACGACGACTACTGCCGCCGGCACCCCGGGCAGCTGCACCCGCGAACGGGCCAGATCTGCCCGAACATCCTCGGGTCGCAGAACCTCCAGCGCTGACCGTTCCTTCGCCCTCCGCGTGACCCTCGTACGCCTCGAGAGGCTGCGCTCCCCGGGTGCGATGACCCACAGGGAGTGCGGCGACTGCACCGTGTGCTGCTCCGTGATGGCGGTGACGGAGCTGCGCAAGGCGTCTCGGCGATCCTGCGAGCACGTCGGCCCCGAGGGCTGCCGCATCCACCCCGAGCGCCCGGCGAGCTGCCGGGAGTTCCATTGCCTGTGGCTGCGGGGCGCGGTGGCGGGCGACGAGGCGCTGCGGCCTGACGCGCTCGGGGTGATGTTCGACTACTTCGTCACCCGCGGCACCGGCGAGGAGCACCTGATCGCGTTCGAGCTCTGGCCCGGGGCGCTCGACGAGCCCGCGGCGCGGTCGCTGCTGGAGGAGCTCGCTCGCACCCACGAGCTGCGCCTCTCCTACCGCGACGGCCGCTGGAGCTCGCTCGCCTCGGAGCCCGCTCCCTGACGAGGGCCTCAGTCGGGCGTCGCGAGGTCGGCCCGGATCGCCTCGACCAGCGCCGACAGCCGCTCGAAGCCGAGGCCCGCGTGGCGAGCGAGGGTGTCCAGGGTCTTCAGCTCGACCTGGCTCAGCCCGTCGGACGCGCACGCGATGCCCGCGGCCAGGTACACGCCCGCCTCGCCGACGTCGTGCGCCCGCAGCAGCCGGCCGACGGCCTCGCAGCGCGCGGCGGCGCCGTCCCTCGACAGCGACGCGGTGAACCCGCTCAGCATGGCGTCGACGTCGTCGGCGAGGATGCCCTCGTCGGAGAGGGCGAGCAGCGCCTGGCGCATGTGCGAGCGCTCGGCGCGGTCGAAGCGTCCGTCCGCCTGGGCGATGAGGAAGCCTGCCTCGAACACCGCGCAGAAGAGCTGCGCGGAGGCCGGGTCGAGGCGGGAGAGCCACGGGCGCGCGTCGAAGCCGGCGGAGAACCCGCTCACCCCCTCGGCCGCGTCGCTGGTCGGGGCGCGCGCCTTCAGCCGCTGCGCCAGCGGTCGGAGCCGGTCGAGCAGTCGTCGGAAGCCCATGAGATCCCCTCCAGCGTTGCGACGGAGCCTTAGTGCGGGAAGACGCCCTTGACGTAGAGGCCGACGCCCACCCCGACCAGCAGCAGCGCGGCCACGACCGCCAGCAGCGCCGCCGGGAACTTCTTCCCCTCCGTCGTCGCCGGGGGAGGCTGCCCGAGGGGGGCGTACGACTGGCTTCTCACCAGCGAGGTGGGCTGCGGGGGCTTCGGCGTGGGGGGGCGATCGGAGACGGGCGCGTCCGGTGCGTCGCCCTCGAGCTCGTCGGCGAGGTTGCCCGGCGGCGTGGAGACGGCGGCCGAGACGCCGTCCAGGGGAGACTCCCAGGCGATGCCCGTGCGGCTCGGGCGGCCGTCGTCGAGGAGGTCGCTGGCCCACTCGCCGACGTTCTCGAAGTCCCCGGCGTCGAGCGGCCGAGCGCCCTCGGCGGTTGGGGTTGGAGCCGCGGTGCCGGTCTTCGCGGCGGGCGACGGGCTGTGCGGGTCGTCGAGGGAGGTGAAGCGCAGCAGCTCTTCCTGGATGAGCTGGTCGATGACCGAGCCGTCCTTGCGGGTGAGCGTGGCGGCGCCCTTGCGCTCGGCGACGGCCTCGTTGACGACGCGCGCCAGGTCTTGCGCGCCGACGCGCATCTTGTTGCCGAAGATGAAGTTGAGCAGCTCGTCGCTGAAGGCGGCGGCGTCGGCGTAGCGGACGCGCTTGTCCTTCGCGAGGGCCACCGCGAGGATGTTCTCCAGCTCCTCGGGCACCGCGGGGTTGATCGACCGCAGCGACGGCACCACGGCCTGCTGCACCATCTTCACGGTCTGGTAGTCGGTCTCGCCCTGGAAGAGCTTTCGCCCGGCGAGCATCTCCCAGAGCATGATCCCGACGGCGAAGATGTCGGCCTGGGCGTCGGCCTCCTGGCCCATGGCCGTCTCCGGGGCGAGGTAGCTGAACTTCCCCTTCACCACCCCGGGCTCGGTCTTCTCGACAGAGTGCGCGGCCTTGGCGAGGCCGAAGTCCACGATCTTCACCTCGCCCTGCCGGGAGATCAGCACGTTGGGGGGCGAGATGTCCCGGTGGACGATGTGCAGGTCTTGATTGTCCGAGTCGTGCAGGTGGTGCGCGTACTGGAGCCCCTCGCAGACCTTGATGGCGATGTGGCAGGCGAGGGCCATCGGGAAGGCCTGGCGCTTGTTGCGGAGGTTCTCGATGAGGTGCTTGAGGTTCACCCCGTCGATGAACTCCATCACGATGAAGTAGGTGTTCTCGACGCGGCCGATGTCGAACACCTGCACGATGTTGGCGTGCGAGAGCCTCGCGCTCAGCCGGGCCTCGTCGAGGAACATCCGGATGAACTTCTCGTTCGACGCCAGGTGCGGCAGGACGCGCTTGATGGCGACCTGCTTCTTGAAGCCCGCGACGCTGGTGGCCTCGCCCCGGAACACCTCCGCCATGCCGCCGGACTCGAGGCGTTCGGTGACTCGATAGCTGCTCTGCGCCCGTGCTTCGGAGGCCATGGAAGGGGTTTGGACTCGATCCTTGGAGAGGGGGGCAACCAATGGTTCTAGGGGTTGTGCAATGACAGTGCCCCGACGCCCGGAGGGGTGTCAAGCAATGACCTCCCCGATGCGCGTTGACCCGATCGCCCCGCGCGCGGTACGTCCCACGGCTCGCATGAACGGCCATCGCGGGTGCGGTTGGGGACATCGTTGTGGCGGCCGTGTTCCCGCTGATCCCGGTGGCGGGCCGAGGCCCTTCGCGCTGCCCGGCGACCCCGAGCGCTTCCGCCGTTCGCGCCCCTTCGACCTCACCCATCTCCGCCTCGACATCGCCCTCGATGTTCCAGCCCGCTCGGTCTCCGCCGTCGCCGAGCTCACCTTCTCCCGCCGCGACCCCGACGCCCGCGTGCTGCTCCTGGACGCGGTCGCCTTCGAGGTGGAGTCCGTCACCCTCGCGGCGGGCGACGCCCCGCTGCCCTTCGCCTACGACGGTGAGGCCCTCCAGGTGACCCTCGGCGCCCTCTCCTCGGGGGTCGTCCGGGTGCGCTACCGCGCTCGTCCTCGGAGGGGCCTCTACTTCCTCGCGCCCGACGCCGACGCCCCGACGCGCCCGGAGCAGGTGTGGTCGCAGTGCCAGGACGAGGACGCCCGGTACTGGTTTCCCTGCCACGACTCGCCCGACATGCGGATGACCACCGAGCTTCTGGTCACCGCCCCATCGGGGTGGACCGTGCTCTCCAACGGCACGCTCCTCGAGCGCACCCGCAAGACCGCCGACGCCGAGCGCTGGCACTGGCAGCAGACCACCGCGCACCCGAGCTACCTCGTCACCCTCGTGGCCGGGACCTTCTCCGAGCTCGACGCCACGCGCGACGCGTCGCTGCCGGTGCGCTTCTACGTCGACCCCGGTCGCGAGGCCGAGGGGTGGCGCTCGCTCGGCCGCACCGCCGACATGATCGAGCACTTCAGCGCCCTCACCGGGGTGCCGTACCCGTGGCCGAAGTACGACCAGGTGACGGTGCACGACTTCACCTTCGGCGGCATGGAGAACACCTCCGTCAGCACGCTCACCGAGCGCTGCCTGCTCGACGAGCGCGCCGCCCTCGACGCGACCGCCGACGACCTCGTCGCGCACGAGCTGGCGCACCAGTGGTTCGGCGACCTGGTCACCTGCCACGACTGGTCGCAGGCCTGGCTCAACGAGGGCTTCGCGACCTTCTTCGAGCACCTCGACGTCGAGCGCAAAGACGGCCGCGACGCGTACCTCTACAACCTCAAGCAGCACGCCGACGCGTACTTCGGCGAGGACGACGCGCGCTACCGCCGCCCGGTGGTGTGCGCCACCTGGGGCGCCCCCATCGACCTCTTCGACCGGCACCTCTACGAGAAGGGGGGCTGGGTGCTCCACATGCTGCGGAGCGAGCTCGGCGACCCGGTGTTCTGGGCGGGCGTGAAGGAGTACCTGACGCGCCACCGGGGGCGCTCGGTGGAGACGCGCGACCTCCAGCGCGCCATGGAGGACGCCTCGGGCCGCTCGCTCGGCGGCTTCTTCAAACAGTGGATCCTCCAGGCGGGGCACCCGGAGCTGGAGCTCGACGCGCGCTTCGACGCCGAGGAGCCGATGCTACACGTCACGCTGCGGCAGACCCAGGCCGTCGACGCGGTGACCCCGTGCTTCGCGCTGCCGGTGACCGTCTCCGTGATGCACGCCTCCGGCGAGGAGCAGCGGCACTCGCTCGTCCTCGACGACCGCTCGCGCACCTTCGCGCTGCCCTGCGAGGCGGCGCCGCGCTGGGTGAGCGTCGACCCGGACGGGGCGCTGCTGGCGAAGGTCACCTCCAGCGTCCCGGCGACGATGCTGCGCGAGGCGCTGGCGGGCGACCCGAGGGCGCTGGTGCGGTGGCGGGCGGCGGCTTCGCTGGCGAGGCACGACGACGAGCTCAGCGTCGCGGCGCTGGAGAAGGCGCTGCGAGACGACGCGTTCTGGGGCGTGTCGGCGGAGGCCGCCCGGGCGCTGGGCGAGCTGCGGGGGAGGATGGCCTGGGAGGCGCTCTCCCGCTCGGTCGACCACGCGCACCCGAAGGTCCGGCGCGCGGTGGCGAGGGCGCTCGGGGAGTTTCGCACCGACGCCGCGGCGGCGCTGCTGGTGGGCAAGCTGAAGGCCGGCGACGCGAGCTGGCTGGTGGAGTCGGAGCTGGCGAAGGCGGCGGGGCGCACCCGTCGCGCGACGGCCTACGACGCGCTGGTGGGGGCGCTGGCGAGGGAGAGCTGGCGCGACGTGGTGCGCATCGGGGCGGTGGAGGGCCTCGGGGCGCTGCGCGACGCGAGGGCGATCCCGCTGCTGCTGGCGCTCACGGCGCCGAGCGTGGGGGCCTCGACGAGGCGGGCGGCGGTGGGGGCGCTGGCGGAGCTCGGCGAGGAGCGGCGCGAGGTGCGAGAGGCCCTGGAGCAGCTGCTGGAGGAGCGCGATCCGCACCTGGTTCCGGAGGTGCTGAGGGCGCTGACGAGGCTGAGGGACGCGGCCTCGGTCGAGCCGGTGTCGCGGGTGCTGCGCATGACCGACGACGGCCGGGTGCGGCGCGCGGCGCGAGAGGCGCTGCGGTCGCTGCAGTCGCGCGAGGGCTCCGAGGAGCTGCGGCGGCTGCGCGATCAGGTCGAGGCGCTGCGCGACGAGGTGCGGGCGGTGCGCGACCAGGTGGCGGCCGCGTCGGCGACCCGGAAGACCGAGCGTCCGGCGGCGAGCAAGCGCAGGCGCTAGAGGGCGGAGGGGCTGTTGACGGCGGGGGCATGGCGCGTATCCTTCGCAGCCGTCGCACCTGCGGTCCTCGTCTTTGCGGCGCCAACCCCCCTAACTCATAGACCGATCAACGTTCCGCTCGCGGACGAATACAAGACCCCATAAAAGGCGTTTCTGGAGAACCATCGGATGTCGAACGAAGACGCGCGTAAGCTGTTTGTGGCCGGTTTGCCTGACAGCGTGACGGAGGAGGATCTGCGCGGCCTCTTCCTCGAGTCGGGAGCACAGTCTGCGGAGCTCACGCTGCCCCGCGATCGGATGTCGGGGCGCCCGCGTGGGTTCGCCTTCGTCCGGCTGGGTAGCGAAGAGGAGGCCGATCGTGCCCGCTCGGTGCTCGACGGTCGCATCGTCGATGGCCGCACCATCTCGGTGCGTCCCTTCCAGGCCGAGCCCCCGGCGCGCGGCGAGCGCCCGATGGGCGGCGGCATGGGCGGCGGCATGGGCGCCCCGATGGGCGGTGGCTACGGGGCTCCTCGGGAAGATCGCCCGCGGCGCGAGATGGCCGGTGGTCCGGCGCCTGACCGCACGCTCTACGTGGGCAACCTCCCGTACGACGCGACGCAGGAGGAGATCGAGGTGCTGCTCAACGAGCTCGGGCTCGACCCGGGCATCGACCACATGTCCGCGATGAAGATCATCCACGGTATCCGCGCCGCGGGCGGCACCGTCACGTCCTTTCGCTCCTACTGCGGCGGGCTCCCTGCGCCGGAGGCCAACGACAACCCCTTCGGGTACAAGTTCTCCTGGTCGCCGCGGGGCGTGGTGCTCGCCGCCCGCAACGCCGCCAAGTACCTCCGCGACGGCGTCGAGGTGGTCATCCCCGGCCCCGAGCTCTTCGCGAAGCCGGAGATCGTCACCGTCGAGGGCGCCGGGGTCTTCGAGGGCTACCCCAACCGCGACTCCACCGCGTACGTCGGCGTGTATGACCTCACCGGGGTCAAGACGATGTTCCGAGGGACGCTCCGCAACCTCGGCCACTGCGAGACCTGGAAGGCGATGGCCGACATCGGGCTCTTCGACGACACCCGGCGCCGCTACGCCGCGGAGTCGTACCGCGGCGTGCTCGCGGCCCTCGGCAACGTGGCCGTCGACGGCGACGTCGAGGGCGCGGTCGCGGCCAAGGCGGGCATCGCGCGGGACAGCGCGCCCATCCAGAAGCTTACCTGGCTGGGTATGTTCGAGGGCGCGGCGCTGCCGGAGTCGGACACCTCGCCGCTCGACGCGCTGGTGAGCCGCATGGTCGAGCGGCTCCAGTACAAGGCCGGGGAGCGCGACATGATCGTGCTGCAGCACGAGTTCATCGCGGAGTACGGCGACCGCAAGGAGTTCATGCGCTCGACGCTGGTGGACTTCGGCGAGCCCGGCGGCCCGAGCGCGATGTCCCGCACCGTGGGCCTGCCCGCGGCCATCGGCGTGCTGCGCATCCTCGACGGCACCATCCGCGACCGCGGCGTCGTCGTCCCGGTCACCCCGGAGGTCTACAACCCCATCCTCGACGAGCTCGAGACCGCGGGCATCCGCTTCCGCGAAGAGCGCCACCCGGTCTGAGCGCGATGTCGCCCTCGCGGCTGCTCGACCACGGCCTCCTCACCCTCCTCCTCCTCGGCGCCTCGCTCGTCGTCCTCAAGCGGGAGCTCCTGATCCCCTCGCGGCAGGCGCGCTGGGCCCTCCGCCTGGGCTTCGCCTGCTGGGCCCTGCTCTGGATCTCCGCGACCCCGGCGGTCTCCGCCGCGCTGCTGCGCTCGCTCGAGCCCGCGGTGCCGACCGCGGAGGCGGTGGTCCCGGCCGCGCTGCGAGAGCAGACCGCGCTCGTGGTGCTGGGCTCCAACGTGGGTCCGGCCGTCGAGGGCATTCCCCCGAGGGAGCGCCTCGACAGCGCGGGGCGGGCCCGCACCCAGGGGGCCGCGCGGTGGTACCAGCGCACGCAGCCCGCGGCGGTGATCGTCACGGGCATCGGTCCTGCGAACGAGCCGCGCGCCTCGGCGGAGGCGATGGCCGACGCGCTGGTGAGCGCCGGGGTCCCGAGGGAGCGCATCTGGCTCGAAGCCAACGCCACCAACACCCGGGAGAACGCGCGGTACAGCGTCGAGCTCGGCCGCTCCCGAGGCGTCGCCCGCTTCGTGGTGGTGACCAGCGCCGTGCACATGCGCAGGTCGCTGAGGGAGTTTCGTCGGGCGGGGGTCGAGCCCGTCGGGGCGCCGGTGGAGTACCTCGGGGCGCCCTTCGGCGGACCGGGCGACCTCGTCCCCACCGCCTCCTCCATCGCCCGCACCCAGCAGTGCGTCCACGAATTCCTGGGGATGTTGAAGCCCTGACATTCCCTGTCCGCCAGGAATTCAGCCATCCGTTCAGCACTGAGCAGAATCGCAGCGTTGCACCTCAGGCCCCAGGTGGGGATTAGGTAGAAGGAAGGGACGACGCCATGCACGACGACGATCAGGACGAGGGGCTCAGCACCGCGGGTACCCGTTACCTCATCAGCGACCGAGACCTCGATGCCCTCGCGGAGGCCGAGATGGCCTTC
>Ga0208262_1000715_pt1 | contig 10601 bp, 8 predicted proteins | sample LakWasMet15_LOW5_2_FD_183863 | JGI IMG/M metagenome (GOLD analysis project Ga0208262, IMG submission 183863) | Freshwater sediment methanotrophic microbial communities from Lake Washington under simulated oxygen tension - Sediment Metagenome... | ecosystem: Environmental > Aquatic > Freshwater >... | reverse complement strand
CCGATGCCTGCGGAAATTCTTCCAATGCTTCGCAAACCATAAATGTTCAAGATATAACTGCTCCGGTAATTGCTGAATTGCCCGCTCCTTCAACCGTGAACTGTCCCGCAACGCCAGAGTTCTCCCAAGCCTCTGCAACGGACGAATGTGGTTCTGATTTTAGCTTGACTTTCGAAGACGTGAAAACCAACGGCGATTGCGCCGGTTCCTATTCGGTAACGAGAACTTGGACTGCCACCGATACCTGCGGAAATTCTTCCAATGCTTCGCAAACCATAAATGTTCAGGACATAACTGCTCCGACAACTACTACTTCATTTCCTGAAAGTATTGATGTTAAATGTGAAGCAATTCCCTTGAAACCTGAACTGGTATTTGTTGACGCTTGCTCGGCAGTTACAAATCCAGTTTATACCGAGAACATTATCAATAGAACCAATGGCTCCTATTCAATTATTAGAGAATGGAATGTTGCTGATGCTTGTGGAAATTCATCAAAATTTGTTCAAGTCGTGAATGTTACAGTTACCAATGGTGGGGCTACAATAGCAAGTTCTGCATGTAATGCAGACTCTTCAACTATTGACCTTAACAGTCTGTTGCCAACAGGAACTTATACGGGTGGAATATGGATAGATAGCGATAATACTGGTAAATTAATAGGTAGTATTTTCTCTCCTTTTGATGTTCCTATTGGCGACTATATTTTTGAATATAAAATCAGTGGGGGTGATTGTCCTTTAAGCATCCAGCTCAATATGAATGTGAATTTTGATTGTAAAGTATTGGGTTGCGGAAGTATAATTGTTCATAATGCTTTCTCCCCAAATGGTGATGGAAAAAATCCAGTGTTCATCATCGAAAATATTGATGATACCATTTGTTATCCTGAAAATACAGTAGAAATCTATAACCGATGGGGCATATTAGTTTTTGAAACAAGAAATTATAATAATGAAACTAATGTTTTTGACGGCATCTCACAGGGTAGATCAACCATAAAACAATCTGCAGGTTTACCTGCTGGAACCTATTATTATATTTTGAATTATACTTCTTTTGATGAAAATGGTGTCATTCAAACCAATAGAAAAGACGGGTATTTATACCTAGCAAGATAAATTTAACTCAAATCTAATTCCCGGGAATTAAAAGTCTCGGGTTTAAAAACAAACTAAATGAAGACAAGAATACTATTATTCGCTTTGATGTTTACAGGAACGGTGAGTTATGCTCAACAAGATGCACAATTTACGCAGTATATGTACAACACAATCAATGTTAATCCAGCTTATGCGGGATCAAGAGGAGCCATGAGTATATTCGCATTACACCGTACTCAATGGATTGGATTAGACGGAGCTCCCGTTACCAATGCCGTATCAATGAATACACCACTAAACGGAACTAGTCTGGGCTTAGGTGTTTCTCTGGTAAATGATAAAATTGGTCCAACACACGAGAATACCATCTCGGCTGATTTGTCCTATTTTATTAATACTTCTGAAACCTTCAAGCTTTCTTTTGGTATCAAGGCTACGGCAAATTTATTTGACTTAGACGCTTCTAGGTTAAATCCAGTTGATGCTACAGACCCAAGTTTTCAAAATTACAACAAGTTTTCTCCAAATATTGGAGCTGGACTTTATTTACATTCGGATAAGGCATATATTGGTTTCTCAATTCCTAATTTCATCGAAACAAAACGATATGATGACAATGAAGTTGCTATTTTCAAGGAAAAAATCAATTATTACCTTATTGCCGGCTATGTTTTTGATGTTGGCAATGAAGTAAAATTTAAACCAGCCTTATTGACCAAAATAGTTCAAGGTGCTCCACTTCAAGTGGATGTTTCTGGAAATTTTATGTTTAACGATAAATTTGTCGCTGGACTTTCCTATAGATGGAGTGCTGCATTGAGTGCTATGGTTGGTTTTCAAGTTACGGATGGTTTATACATTGGTTATGGTTACGACAGAGAAACCACAAATTTAAAAAACTATAATTCAGGTTCTCATGAGATATTCCTGCGCTATGAACTTTTTAATAATATAGATAAAATCACTACTCCTAGATTCTTCTAAAATTCATTATTATGAAAAATCACATTAGGCTTTGCGTAACAATAATTGGTGTTTGTTCCTCAAGTGGAAATGCCCAAAATACTAAAGTAAACGCTACTAGTGAAACCCGTACTAAGTATGTCGAAATTAATATCATAAAAACATATGAAAAGATTGCCGGAAAAGGATACAAGTCAATCGAAATTTTTCAAAAACTTGGAAACTCATATTATTCTAATTCCGAATTAGATAAAGCAGCCAGATGGTATTGCGAATTGTTTGCAATGACTACTGATTTGGAACCCGAATATTATTACCGATATATAAAGTCATTAAAATCGATAGGAGATAATGATGAAGCTAATAAAATATTGGAAAAATTTAATCAAAAGTTGGAACTTACAAAAGAAAGAACTTTTAAAAAACAATTATAAAAATCGAAAAAACACCAAGATTCTTCTAAAAAACAATCATTATGAAAAATTATATATTCCTTTTTATAGCAATGGTAAATGTAATTTCATTTAACAGTTATGCACAAAAGACCAGAGTGGCTGCAGCCGATAAAAAATATGACAGCTATGCCTATATAGATGCCATAAAAACCTATGAGAGAGTCGCAAAAAAAGGGTACAAATCGGTAGATATGTTCCAAAAGTTGGGCAATGCCTATTACTTCAACTCTGAGTTAGATAATGCCGCCAAATGGTATGGCGAATTGTTTGCAATGACATCAGATTTAGAACCCGAATATTATTACCGTTATGCACAATCATTGAAAGCTGTGGGACAAAATGATAAGGCTAACGAGATGCTGGAAAAATTCCATCAGAAAGCTGGTAATGACAGCAGGGCAAAACTTTTCGAAAAAAACAAAAATTATCTAGACATCATCAAGGAAAATTCAGGGAGATACAAAGTTGAGGACGCAGGAATCAACTCTAAATATTCTGATTATGGTAGCTCGTTTTATATGAACAAACTCGTCTTTACTTCGGCTAGAGATACTGGAAGTCTAGAACAAAGAAAACACAAATGGACGGGTCAATATTTTACAAATCTATATGTTGCCGACTTGGGTGATGAAATGGTTCCTGGAAAAATAAACAAATTTTCAAAAACCATAAATTCTAAATTTCACGAATCAACTCCTGTTTTTACCAAAGATGGAAAAACGATGTACTTTACACGAAACAACTTCCTCGATGGCCAAAAGGGAAAAGATGGAAACGATATCACACTCATAAAAATATACAAAGCAATTTCAGAAAACGATCAGTGGATAAATGTAACCGAATTACCTTTTGACAGCGATCAATACAGCACGGCACATCCTGCATTGAGTCCAGACGAAAAAACATTATATTTTGCTTCAGATATGTCAGGAACAATGGGGCAATCTGATTTGTTTAAAGTAAAAATAAATGAAGATGGCAGTTTTGGAACTCCAGTTAATTTAGGAAACACAATCAATACAGAAGGGAAAGAAACCTTTCCTTTTGTAACTGATGAAAACGAACTTTATTTTGCCTCCGATGGTCATCCTGGACTTGGTGGTTTAGATATTTTTGTATCCAAAATAAATTCTGATGGGACTTTTGGCGAAGTTCAAAATGTAGGAGCAGATGCCAATTCCCCAAAAGACGATTTCGCTTATTGGATAGACACCAAATCACGAAGAGGTTTTTTTACTTCCAATAGAGATGGCGGTCAAGGTTATGACGACATTTACAAGTTTTTGGAAACCAAAAAACTAGTTTGTGAGCAGGAATTATATGGATTAATAACTGATTTGGCTTCTGGTGAAGTTTTGTCTAATGCAAAAATAATACTCTTTGATAGTGAATTTAATATGGTGAATACCACTTTTTCTGACCAAAAAGGAAATTATTCTTTTGCTGTCGAATGCAGTAAAACTTATAACGTAAGAGCCAGTAAAGAGGACTATACCACTAAAGAACAAAAAATTACCATTGCAAAAGAAAATGGTAAAACTAATTTACCTTTCGCGCTAGAAAAAGCCACTTGCAAGGTTGCCGTTGGTGATGATTTAGGGAAATGTTTTGGAATTAAAATGATTTATTTCGACTTTGATAAATCTAATATTCGAGTAGAAGCTGCATTAGATTTGGAAAAAATACTAGATGTTCTTGAACAATATCCGGCAATGAAACTCGACATCCGTTCTCATACAGACAGTCGTGGATCATTTAAATACAATGAGGCTTTGTCTGATAGAAGAGCTAAATCTACCATAAAATGGTTAATAAATAATGGTGTAAAGGCAAATCGACTAACCGCCAAAGGTTATGGTGAATATGAATTAGTAAATGGATGCTCGGATGGAGTCGAGTGTACAGAAGATGAACATCAACTTAATAGAAGAAGCGAATTCATTATTACGGCTTTGTAATATTAGTTGCTTTACAAGAAAATAAAGCCTTGGAAAGAATAAAATGTTCCAAGGTTTTTTTGATGGTCATCTGTTTCCTAAACCTCCGAAAATCATTTTTTTAATAACTTATATTTTTGCAAAAATATTAGTATAATATCTTTTCCCTTCGGCGTTTACTCTTATGGAAATTCCAAAATGGGTAAAATCACCTTCAATATATTCCTTATGCGTAGGACTATTCAGCCAGGCATCAAGAACAGATTGGGGTGTGTTGTAATTATAAGCAATGTTTTCTCCCACATTTTTGGCTCCTAAAACATCCATAATATTTTGTGATCGAGCCGTAAAATCATAGTGATTCAGAATGTTATTGGCTATCATATAATTATCATGTTCTTCAGATTTTAAAGAAATATAATTATTTTGTTCCAATGCTTTTAATCCAATACTGACTCTATGGGAGTTGATTAAATTCATTGTTTCTATTTCAAAGGAACTATAAGTGTAGGATACAACACCCTTTTGGGACGAAGTGGAAGCATTTGGTGTTTTTGATGATTCTGTAGAACAAGAATTTAGTGAAGTAACTATTGTAAATATTAATACTAAACCGATAAATTTAACCCTCATAAAAAATAATAATTTAAGAATAAAGCAGATTGGGGCGAACTTCTTTATTATAATAACTGATTTTAAAATGCATTAATTAGCGTTGTAATTTATGTTTATTGACAATAAAAATCCAAATTTAATCGATGAACTACACAAATTATCCTATTTAAAATATAATTTTCTTATATTATTTATATACTAAAAAAATAATATTAAAATTAATAGAACAAAAAATCTGCCCTTTTGAGGCAGATTTTTAAATTAAAACAAACAAACTTTACTTATATTTTTACAAAGATATTAGTGTAGTATTTTTTTCCTTCTGCATTTACTCTGATTGAAATTCCAAAATGGGTGAAATTACCAACAATGTTTTCTTTATGTGACGGACTGTTTAACCAAGCATCAAGAGCAGCTTTTGGAGTATTATAATTATAGGCGATATTTTCACTCACTGTTTTAGCACCAACAACTTTCATAATATCTTCTGAACGAGCCACAAAATCGTTATGATTAACTACGTTATTAGTTATCATATAGTTGTCATGTTGTTCAGATTTAACTGAAATATAATTGACAGGTTCCAATACATTTAAACCAACACTAACTCTATATGTATTTATCAAATCCATCGCCTCTATTTCAGTAGAATTATAAGTATAAGTTACAGTTTTAAGAGGAGATACGGCAGCAACAGGTGTTTCTGAATCATTTGTAGAACATGAGTTCATTGTGAATACAATTGCAATTAGCAATAGTACACGAAGTAGTTTTGCTTTCATAATATTAGGTTGTTAAGTTTAAAGTAGATTGTGGGGCAAACTCCTTTAGGTTATTATAATTTGAGAACTTGTTTTTTATTTCTTGTATAAATTTACAAAAAACATCGTTTAAATAACAAATAAAATCGATAAACTACACAAATTAAATAGACTAAAGTGTATTTTTCTTACAATTATATTAAAATAAAAACGAAGTAAATAGGACTCAAAAAAAAACCTTGCAAATTGCAAGGTTCAAAATAGGAGCACAAATTTTAAAAAATTATATTTTTAACAATTTTAGTGCTTTTTCAAATTGTTCCTCTTTCGAAATATTTGAGTTATCAAATTCTAAAGCATCGTCTGCCTTAACAAGTGGAGAATCATCCCGATGGGTATCAATATAATCGCGTTCTTCAACATTTTTAAGTACTTCTTCAAAACTAACTTTATCACCTTTTTGAATAAGTTCATTATAACGCCTTTGAGCACGAGTGTTAGCACTTGCCGTCATAAATATTTTAACATCAGCGTCAGGAAAAACTACAGTTCCTATGTCTCTCCCATCCATAACAATCCCCTTGTTTTTACCCATTTCCTTTTGCTGTTCAACTAGTTTTAATCGCACTTCGGGTATTTCGGCTACCTTGCTCACGTAATTTGAAACTTCTATAGTCCGAATTTCTTTTTCTACGTTCACCTCATTCAAATACATTTCGGCAAAACCTAAATCTGGATTGAATTTGAACACTAATTTTATTTGATCTAAACTCTTAATTAGTGATTCTTTGTCAAAAAAATCTTTACCAATGTAACCTTTTTGCATAGCATAAAAAGCAACCGCTCGATACATTGCGCCAGTATCCACATAAACATACCCTAAATGCTTTGCTAATTCTTTGGCTAAAGTGCTTTTTCCTGTTGACGAAAATCCATCAATTGCTATCGTAATTTTTTTCAAAATCTAAAATTTAAAGTTGTAATAATTAGGAAACAAATCATTCCCGAAAGTTAATGGTCAAACCAAACAAACTCGTGTTTCCAGCCAAAGTATATCTTGAATAGGAATAATTAAATTTTAATTTGTTTAATTTTAATCCAAAACCAAGAGAAATTCCAGAGAAATTTCGTTGATCCAAAATTAGTAATTCTTTTGCACGTCTAAAATTATATCCTAACCTTAAATTGAACCTTCTTTTGGGAAAAAGCTCCACTCCAAATATTGTATGTTGCAAAGCATTACCAAATACTGATGTTTTTTTCTGGGTAGAATTTCCATCAAGCGAAGTTTGGGCTTGATTAGGATTAGAAAAAGAAATATTCCATTGTTGCAAATTATCTAATGTAAGATGCCATCTAATAGGCACGTTTTCTAATTCTTGCGAAACTCCTGCCATAATTTCAAGTGGTAATTTTTCGTTTACACTAGAGTAGGTTGTAAACTGTGTTCCTATATTTCGTACCACAAAAGCCCAATTGACATCATTTTCTTCATCAATAAAAATTGCCCCAATATCAATTGCTCCACCAAAAGAACTGTAACTTTCAAGAGTTGAAGAAATTAGCTTTGCATTGGCTCCTAAAAAAAGATTAGAATTAGGAACATTGAAAGCATATCCAAAAGAAAGCGCTGTTTCACTTCCCGTAAATTGGGATGTAGGCTGTCCCGTTTCGTCATAACCTTCGAATTTGCCATAATTCACATAATTGATTCCCGCTTGAAAAGTTTGCAAATGACGGTCATACGTATAAGCGTAAGAAGCCGTCCCGTAAGCAACTTCTCCATAATAACTGCCATAATTTAATGCTAAATGATTATCCATATCGGCATTTATTGTCGCTGGATTAAAATTAGCTTGATTAACATCGTCGTCATAAATAGTAATCGTTTTTCCTCCCAAAGCAGCTTGTCTTGGCGAAGTTACCAAGTTTAAAAACTGATATACATACTTCCCTCCAATTTGACCGTGAGACACGGTACAAAACGAAAATAAAAAGAGTAATAAAAGTTTTTTTTGCATACTTGAAATAGCTATTCTGTATAGTAAAACGCAAATGCGAAGATAAAATTATAATGGCATAATTTCCCGTTTTACTTTCGAAGTTTTAGAGTAAATTATTAATAAACAAAAATTCCATCTGCCGCAGCGGATGGAATAATTTTATGAGATATATGGTCTAAAGTACTTTTGCGTTTTTCACCTTTTGTTCCGTGATGGCAATTTTCAAAACTTCGTTCATTTCCTTTACATAATGAAAGGTAAGACCTTCAATATATTCGGGTTTTATTTCGTCTATGTCGTTTTTATTTTCGTGGCACAAGATAATTTCTTTGATGTTGGCTCTTTTGGCCGCCAAAATCTTTTCTTTTATTCCGCCCACAGGCAATACTTTTCCACGCAAAGTGATTTCACCCGTCATTGCCAAACCTCTTTTAACCCTTTTTTGAGTAAACACTGAAACTAAGGAAGTCAACATTGCAATTCCTGCGCTTGGTCCATCCTTTGGGGTCGCACCTTCGGGAACGTGCAAATGGATGTTGTATTTAGAAAGCATATCAGGGTTTAATCCCATAAGTTCTGCATTGGCTTTAATATATTCTAAAGCTATCGTCGCCGATTCTTTCATTACCGTACCCAGATTTCCCGTGATGGTCATTGTCCCTTTTCCGGGAGAAATCAAGGATTCTATAAAAAGAATATCTCCTCCAACGCTTGTCCAAGCCAGCCCAGTTACCACTCCAGCGACGTCATTACTTTCGTATTTATCCCGTTCTAGTCTTGGAACCCCAAGAACTTTCACAATATCTTCGTCGGTTACTTTCTTGTTGTACTCCTCCTCCATTGCAATAGATTTTGCGGCATTTCGAATCACTTGCGCAATTTTTGCTTCCAAACCACGAACGCCAGATTCACGAGTATAACCTTCAACAATTTTTTCCAATTGTTTTTTTCCAATGGATAAATCTTTGGAAGTCAAACCGTGTTCTTTCAATTGTCGAGGAAACAAATGCTGACGAGCAATTTCTACCTTTTCTTCGATAGTGTAACCCGACATTTTTATAATTTCCATTCTATCTCTCAACGCAGGTTGGATCTCAGACATATTATTTGAAGTGGCAATGAACATCACTTTCGATAAATCGTAACCCATTTCAAGGAAATTATCATAAAAAGAGTTGTTTTGCTCTGGATCTAAAACTTCTAATAATGCTGATGATGGATCGCCTTGATGACTATTTGATAATTTATCAATTTCATCCAAAACAAAAACTGGATTTGAGGTTCCTGCCTTTTTCAAACTTTGAATAATTCTTCCGGGCATTGCGCCAATATAGGTTTTTCGGTGACCTCGAATTTCAGCTTCATCACGTAAACCACCAAGCGATATTCTAACATATTCTCGTCCTAAAGCTTCGGCAACTGATTTTCCAATGGAGGTTTTACCAACTCCCGGAGGTCCTGTCAAGCAGATAATTGGCGATTTCATATCATTTCGCAATTTTAAAACTGCAAGATGTTCTATCATTCTTTTCTTGACGTCTTCCAATCCAAAATGGTCTCTGTCCAAGATTTTTTGGGCACGTTTTAAATCAAAATTATCTTTGGAATATTCGTTCCAAGGTAATTCTAAAAACAAATCCAAATAATTTCTCTGGATTCCAAAATCAGGCGCTTGTGGATTCATTCGACGCATTTTGGCCAATTCTTTTTCGAAATGTGCCTGAGTTTTCGCATCCCATTTCTTGGTCTTGGCTTTCAAGCTCATTTCGTCCATTTCCTCTTCCTGAGAAACACCCCCCAATTCTTCTTGAATGGTTTTCATCTGTTGATGAAGGAAATATTCGCGCTGTTGCTGATCTAGATCAAAACGAACTTTAGATTGAATGTCGTTTTTTAATTCGAGTTTTTGCAACTCTAAATTCATATAACGAAGTGTTTCAAGCGCTCGCTCTTTCAGAGCATTTATAGATAATAAATCTTGTTTTTCCTGAACAGACAAGTTCATATTTGAAGTGACAAAATTGATTAAAAATGATTGGCTTTCAATATTTTTGATGGCAAACGTTGCTTCACTTGGAATGTTTGGACTTTCCTTTATAATTTGGATAGCCAGTTCCTTAATTGAATCAATAATTGCCAAAAATTCTGTATCAAATTTTCCAGGTCTTTTTTCAGCAACTTCTCTGATATTTGCAGTGATATACGGGGTTTCCGAAATTACCGATTCTATTCGAAAACGTTTTTTCCCTTGGAGAATCACGGTGACATTTCCGTCAGGCATTTTTAGAACCCTCAATATTTGGGCAACGGTTCCTATTTTGTGGATGTCATTTTTTGTAGGATCTTCTACTTCTTCATTTTTCTGGGCAACTACACCAATTGTTTTTCCCGCTGCATAAGCATCATTGATTAATTTTATGGATTTATCACGTCCGGCCGTAATTGGAATTACAACTCCTGGAAATAAAACCATATTTCTCAAAGATAAAATGGGTAATGAATCTGGTAATTTTTCGTTATTCATTTCCTCCTCATCTTCTGGAGTCAATAAAGGTATTAAATCTGTCTCCGAATCAAATTCTTGAAGTGACAGATTGTCAAGGGTAAGTATTTTATGATTTGACATGTGTTATTTAAGTCTTTTTGTCATTAGATTTATTCATTTGTTTAACAAATATACGGTATCAGCTCAATACTATTAAATAAAATCAATATAGAACGCATTATATTCGCTTAACAATGAATAAGACAATCATTATGCCAA
>Ga0208262_1000683_pt1 | contig 10922 bp, 8 predicted proteins | sample LakWasMet15_LOW5_2_FD_183863 | JGI IMG/M metagenome (GOLD analysis project Ga0208262, IMG submission 183863) | Freshwater sediment methanotrophic microbial communities from Lake Washington under simulated oxygen tension - Sediment Metagenome... | ecosystem: Environmental > Aquatic > Freshwater >... | reverse complement strand
TGGGTACCTCGAAAAACCCATTCCGATCATGGTTCGACAAACTCACCACGAACGGAACTCATTGATTTGTATAGGTCCGTTCGCACTGAGTTTATCGAAGTGCATGGTTTTTCGAGGTTTCCAATTCAGCAGATACAAAGTCTTGTTGATGCGCCCCGCATCGATGATGGCTTTAGCCAGACTGGATGGCCGATCTCTTTTCAAAAGAGAACGGACAAGTTCCGATGCTTGTATGGTACCCAGTTTAAGCGACCCGGCTATCCTCAGCATATCATCCCAATGCTGTTCAATCCGGCGGGTATTAACAGAACCTCTGGCCAAATCATTGAGCACACCATAATCCGCGTTTTTATCGATCCGCCAAAAAACGGCTTCACCGGCATCAGCCAAGCGCGGTGAAAATTGATAGCCAAGCAGCCAAAATAATCCAAAAATTAAATCACTTGCTCCAGCGGTATCCGTCATGATCTCCGTTGGATTCAAGCCCATCTGTTGCTCTAACAGCCCCGCTAGAACAAAGATAGAATCTCTCAAGGTCCCTGGCACAACGATGCCATGGAATCCTGAAAATTGATCCGACAAAAAGTTATACCAAGTAATGCCCTTACCGGAAGGGAAGTATTTTCTGTTTGGCCCGGCATTAATCGTCCGTACAGGCATCACTAAACGTATTCCGTCGGCAGAGGCTACTACATCACCACCACCCCATTTTTTCGCCAAGGATAGAGTCGATTGATAATCGACTAATCGAGCGTTAGCCCTAACAAGCGTTTCTGCCCGCAAGTAGTTAATTCAGACAATGGCGAGTCAGCGCCGGAATATGGTGTTTGATTAAGGGTTCTAATCCAATATTACAGGCTTCAGCCATGAGTACCGCACAAATACTGACCGACAAATCATTGGCACGAGCATTGGCTTCGCTCACATGCGTAAATTCATCCGCAAAGCCTGTATGAGCATGGATTTCCAAAAGTAACTCAGTGAGATCCACTTTTGGCAATAATCCGGTCACCTGCTCACTGAGCCGAATGAGGCTGGGCGGCTCATCCAGTTTGTGATGGTTAAAGACGGGAACTTGCCGGAATTGTCAATCTTGACGGCTGTATTATTCGCAAAGTTAGCAGCGACTTGTTTGTAAGTGGCGTCCAGTTGATGCGTTAGATTAGTTATTGCCTCTTGGGGTTGTACCGGCTGTCCAATCGAACGACAAACCTGGATTCGGTTTGCCTGCCAATTAGTACTTTGCAGCAATTTCGCCCTGGGATCGCCCCAACGGTCACTATTTTCAACATAGATATCACGCCTTCGTAAGGCATCTTGTAATTTGCCGAGAAAACACAGCGTGTACCCCCGTTTAGTGACTCGCCCGTCTTTATCAAAAATCAATCGTTTCCAGGGCGCGGAAATAATGTCCATAGGTGGCTTATCTAAAGTCTGTTTGAGAGATGTATCCAAAGCGGCAAGATAATTGAATGCAGAAAGCGTCATTTCCCCGGCGGGTGCAGCCTTGAAAGTAATGTCATTGAGTAGTCGAGGCAAAAACCGGCAAACCCTACCATACTGCTCAATCAACTCATCGTGAAATTTATCGTCATACGGGCGAGCCAGATCATGAATGACGGCAATCGATTCTTCGAGTCGCTCTTTAGAAATCTGGGTAAAAATGACATCGCGTAACTGGTCGTCTTGCGTTTCTTCATTCAAAATCTGTGCACAGACATCCGCTAATGTCAGCGCCGATTTATCCAAATCTTTCAGCGTCCGTAACCGATTTTTCTGACCCATTCTTTTGGCATTACCCGCAATCCCAGTAATGAGCATGTCGAGTACGTCCAGGGCAATCGTTTCAAAGGCCTTCACAAAAGCCACCAAGATTGCCGTCCGCTTATCTTCTGACATCCTTGCTATTTTAGGCAGCGTGATGCACCGGCATGGCGGGCAAGGTTCTTCAAGCGAACAGGCGGTATATGGGAAAAATCGATTTCTTGCATGCCCAATGCCTTTAATTCAAGATAGCGTTCAACGGATGCATTAAAGGCTGGCCCGCTGATGGTTACCGGGCCTTTCTGATAACGATCAAAAGCTGATGTGCGTATGCCTTCTGGTACTTTGAGTAAAGTTTCCAGTTTGGCTTTTTGCTCAAGTGTTGGTAAAGCCGCTAATCGCCGCCACAATCGGTTAACCGCTCTTTCCCTGATTTCGGCGATCAGCCGTGATAAAGTCGTGGCGCCTGGTAGTAGTACCTTGTTTTGGCTCAGCCAGGCAGTAGCAAAGTCAAACAACAAGCTGGGTCTTTCATTGCTGATCCACGCACGGGTATAAAGCAATCGGCTAAGGCGAAATGCCCAGGGCGGGTCGCTAAATTCGCGGTAACCATATTGTTCGCGGATAAGCGCGGTGTGTTCACGTTTAGTGGTATCCCTTTGAGCATAATCCGCCAAAATGGCCACATTTCCAATCGACAGTTGCCCGGCCACAAAGGCTTGGACGTTGGCGGGCACCAACGTCAGACCGGAGAGGAAGCATCCTAAGAACCTGACGGACGTTAATTGCAGAGCAAAGCCAAATTTATTTTGATCGCCACGGCGATTTAAAATGAATGTCAGGTCTGCTTCGTCAAGATGAAAGTACCTTGCCAGTTGGATTTCATTACTGAGCTTTTTGTTCTGCGGTTAAAAAATCGACGGCCATCCATATGCTCCAGACCAGATGTAAAAGGTAATGAAATATAACGCTATAGGTGTCTACAATATTATAAGTATGTAGACAGGGTAATCGTCGTGGAATATTATGTCTATTAAATCGTTTTACACGCACTTAATAGACAAGCCGTCTATGAATCGATTTAGGAGACAATTCTGACGATGAGACTCTTTGGTTATGCCCGTGTATCGACGAGCCAACAATCCCTCGATATTCAAATCAAGGCTCTTAAAGAAGCCGGAGTTAAACCAAGTCGCATATTTACCGATAAAGTCTCTGGTAGTCATGTCAATCGGGATGGACTTGGTCTGTTGCGAGTCAAAATTGAAGAAAGCGACGTGATTCTAGTCAAAAAGCTGGACCGACTGGGACGAGACACGGCGGACATGATCGCGTTAATCAAAGAGTTTGATGAAATGGGTGTTTCCATCCGTTTTTTGGACGATGGCATTAGCACCGAAGGTACGATGGGAAAAATGGTAGTGACCATTTTGTCAGCTGTAGCACAGGCGGAAAGGCAACGCATTCTTGAACGCACCAATGAAGGTCGTGTAGAGGCAAAAGCTAAAGGGGTGAAGTTTGGCCGCAAACCCACTATTGATACTGAAAAAATAAAGGCATTGCATAAGAGCGGTATAGGGGCTACCGACATTGCCAAGCAAATGGGCATTGGTCGATCAACTGTTTACAAATCGTTGAATGAGCCGGATAAGTAATTATAGAAACATTTAACTGGCTATTCTGGTTCAAAGCTGCTGCTCAAAATCATACAAACCAGCCACCTGTTCCAGCGCCAAAGCGGCCACTGGTATTTGACCTTAGTCATCGGCGGCAGCCGGCCAATTACAGTAGCTCAAGATTAGAAGTTTTTGCATGATTCGCTCGTATTCTGCGGCGAGCTCAAACTGCATGTGTTGTCAAGTTAAACGCTACATAAAGTTGGCATTATGAAACCCCAGAATCTAAATGTGTTGCGTACGATTTTAGCGATGTTGCCGCCGGTGGTTGCATTCATCCTGCAATGGATATTTTGGGGAGCTATTCAACCGTTCGTATGGTTTCTTTTCTATCCCGCCGTCTTTTTAAGTGCATGGATTGGTGGACTGCTTCCCGGATTGGTTTCCACCTTCGCTTCAGTGATGATCGTCTGGTGGTTCTTCATTCCGCCGCAATTTTCGTTCGGCCTGGAACACCCCATCTCACTCGTTTCGATGGGTGTGTTTAGTGTCATGGGCGTTCTTTTCAGTATCACCCTTGACCGCATGAAAAAATTGATCAAGCAAGCTGACGAGGCGCAGCGCGCGAGCGAACAGAGGCTGATGTCTGCCCTGCAATGGAGCCACACGGGCGGATGGGACATGGATCTGATCGATCACACCGCGTATCGCACGCTGGAGCATGATCGCATCTTCGGTTATGCATCGCTCCTGCCGCAGTGGACCTACGAGATGTTCCTCGAGCACGTGCTTCCCGAGGATCGTATCGAGGTGGATCGCCTTTTTAACGAAGCCGTCGCGGCGCAGACCAACTGGGGCTTCGAGTGCCGCATACGCCGTGCCGACGGCGAGGTGCGCTGGATATGGGCCGCTGGTGGGCACCAACGCGACGTAGATGGCGCGCTTCGGCGCATGGCCGGAATCGTGCAGGACATCACCGAGCAAAAACGGGCAGAACTGGAAATCCTTAAGCTTAATAAAGAGTTGGAGCAGCGTGTAGCAGAACGCACAACCGAACTGGAGCTTGCACTTTCCACTATGCGCGCAAGCGAAGAGCGCTACCGGTTGTTGGTGGACGGGGTCAAGGATGTCGCCAACCTCATGCTCGACACAAGCGGTCTCGTGATCTCCTGGAATCAGGGGGCCGAACGGCTCAAAGGCTACACGGCTGAAGAAATTATCGGTCGCCATTTTTCCATCTTCTATCCGCCTGATAGGGTCGCGACAGGTAAACCGGGCGCCGAGCTGGCTCAAGCATTGGCACAAGGGCGTGCGGAAGATGAGGGTTGGCGTGTACGCAAGGATGGCTCGCAGTTCTGGGCTCATGTGGTCGTCACCGCTCTCTACAACGACAAGGGTGAGGTACAGGGGTTCTCAAAAATCACGCGAGACATCACAGAGCGCAAGACGGCGGAGGATTTGTTGCGCGCCAGTGAGGAAAATCTCTCCGTCACGCTTAACTCCATCGGCGATGGAGTGATGTCCACCGATGCCAAAGGTCGGGTGACGCGCCTGAATCCTGTCGCAGAGCAACTCACCGGCTGGCTTCAGGCAGAAGCCTTGGGTCGCCCGGTGGATGAGATTTTTCATATCATCAACCAGGAAACCCGCATACCCGCCACTATCCCGGTAATGGAAACTTTGGCGCATGGCGCGATACAGGGCCTGGCCAACCATACCGTGCTAATTGCACGCGACGGTAGCGAGTGTGCCATCGGCGACAGCTGCGCACCGATTCGCAATCGCGATGGCGAGGTGATTGGTGCGGTGTTGGTGTTTCGCGATGTGACCCAAGAATACGCAGCCCAAGCGGAGCTGCACGACAGTGCCACGCGCATTCAGACGATACTCAATACCGCAGCCGACGGCATCATCTCGATCAACGAGCGCGGCATGGTCGAGACGATTAATCCCGCTGGTGCGAGCTTGTTTGGCTATGCCGCTGCTGAGATCCTCGGGCAAAATATCAAGATGTTAATGCCGGAACCGTATCACAGCCAGCACGATGGCTATCTTGAGCATTACCTTACTACTGGGGAGGCGCGGATTGTTGGAAAGTCACGCGACGTTCTTGGACGGCGCAAGAACGGCAGCACCTTCCCGATGTATCTGGTCGTAAACGAGATGAAGCTGAGCGGCACGCTCCACTTTACCGGTATTGTGCGAGACCTCACCGAGCGCAAAGAATATGAGCAAAACCTTGTCGTCGCTAAGGAGGCGGCAGAGCAAGCCAACCAAGCCAAAGATTCATTCCTCGCCACCATGAGCCATGAAATCCGTACACCGCTCACCGGCATGCTGGGTATGCTGGAGGTGCTATCCATGACGTCGCTCGATCACGAGCAGGACACAACGCTGAAAGCGGCGTGGGACTCTGCCAGAAGCCTGTTGCGCATCGTCAATGACATCCTCGATTGGTCAAAGATCCAGGCAGGAAAATTGGCACTTTCCCCGCAATCCACCTCGATACCCCAGTTGCTGCAAGAGGTCGTCAATACCTATTCGCGCGTGGCCAGTGCTAAAAGCCTGGTGTTGTGGCAGCACGCCGATTCCAGAATCGGCGCTGCACACATCGTCGATCCGCTGCGCCTCTCGCAGGTACTGAACAATTTCGTCAGCAATGCGATCAAATTCACGCCACACGGTGAAATCGAGCTGTGCGCCGAACTCCTCGAACAACTTGAGAGCGGCGAGCGGATGCGCTTCTCAGTCAAGGACACGGGCATCGGCATCGTCAAGGATGTCCAGCAGAACTTGTTCAAACGCTTCCAACAAGAGAGTGCAGATACCGCCCGCATGTATGGTGGAACCGGGCTGGGGCTGTCGATCTGTCTTCGTCTGGCGGAATTGCTGGATGGGAAGATCGAGCTGATAAGCGAGCCAGGTCAAGGCGCCACTTTCAGCATTACACTGATCCTGCCGGTCTCCGCGGCACCCGGAGAGAAAATTCCGACTTTAGCCCAGGTAGTGGAGCAGAAGAAGGTTAAACCTCTTCTTGATGGCAGCGGGATTGCACCGCTTGTGTTGGCGGTAGACGATCATCCGATCAACCGCGATCTATTGGCGCGTCAGATCAAGTTGCTCGGTCTGCGGGCCGAAACTGCGGAGGATGGGCAAGCCGCTTTGTCGATGTGGCGGGATGGACGTTTTGCGCTGATCATCACCGACTGCCACATGCCGGAGATGGATGGTTACACGCTCTCGTGGGCGATACGCAAGATTGAGGCCGAGGAAGGACTTTCTCGCACCCCGATCATCGCGTGGACGGCCAATGCACACGTCGAAGAAGAGACGCTTTGCCAAAACGCAGGCATGGATGATTTGTTGGTCAAGCCGGCCGATCTGACGCAACTGAAAAAGACTCTGGCAAAGTGGCTATCCATCTCTGAAACGGATAACAGCCAAACCACACCTTCGCTGCATGATGCGGATGGTAGACAGACCACAGGGCCTATCGACTATGCCGAGTTGAGCAAGGTTGTGCCGGACCGTGCCGAGCAGATTCAGGTGCTCCACGATTTTCGGTCACATATTCGGGCTGACCGTATCAAACTACTTGAGATGCTGGAGCAAGGTGAGCAAGTCAATGTCGAGCGCACGGCTCATCGCATGAAAGGCTCAAGCCTGATGGTGGGTGCAAAGGATCTGGCGAGCGCTTGCATAGCCATAGAGCAGGCTGCACGGGAAGGAAATATGGACGGCATGCGTGTCGGAACGACAAGCCTGGACGATGCCTTCAAGCGATTTGAAACACATGTCGCTGAATTAACAGATTCGAACGGGGACAATAGATGAAAGCGAGTGAACTTAATATTCTGGTTGTAGAGGACGATAACTTTCAGTGCCGGATGGTCGGCAACATGCTGCGCTCTTTGGGTGTGACCGCGATATGCAATGCAGAAAATGGCAAGCAGGCCCTTGATCTGCTGCATGCAACAAATGCCAAGGCAGTGGATATTGCAATCTGCGATATGAACATGCCGGAAATGGATGGCATGGAATTTCTGCGCCACTTGGGTCAGGAAAAAGCGGCAACCTCGATCATCATACTCAGTACGCTGGACAGGGCGTTACTGGCTTCGGTGGCAAAGATGTCGCTAGCCTATGGCATCAATCTTCTGGGGGTTATCGAGAAGCCTATCGGGTTGGCACAACTCGAATTGCTAATTTCCCAATATGCGCGTGCGGAGATTAAGCCGCAGCAAGCGGAGGCTGAGGCTGTGGCACCGGGTTTCGGTCTTGAAGAAATCCTGCACGGAGTGCGTGCGAAACAGTTTGAGCCATTCTTCCAGCCCAAAGTAGATTTGAAAACGGGTCGTGTGACAGGTGCTGAGGCACTGGCGCGTTGGCTGCATCCCGAGCACGGGGTGATTGCCCCCTATGCGTTTATCAACTTGCTTGAACAGAACAGCCAGATAGACGAACTGACTTTTCTGATACTGGAGAAAGCGGTTGCCGCGTCCCGCGTATTAAGCAATAAGGGTTATGCGATTTCCGTTTCGGTCAATCTATCATTGACCTCGCTAACCGACATTATGCTGGCTAACAGGATAACTCAGGTGGTGCGGGATGCGGGGGGTGACCCGCATCAGATCGTTCTCGAGATCACCGAGTCAGCGGCTATGACCAATGTTGCTCTTGCCTTGGAAAATTTGGCGCGGTTGCGCATGCACGGCTTCGGCCTTTCCATCGACGATTACGGCACCGGCTATGCCAGTATGCAACAACTCACACGAATTGCCTTCAGCGAACTGAAAATCGATCAGTCTTTCGTGAAGGACTTCGCCACCAATCCGGCGTTACGCATCATCGTCGAGTCGAGCATTGACATGGCGCACAAACTGCGAGTCAAGAGCGTTGCCGAGGGAGTGGAAACACAAGAGGATTGGGATACGCTAAAGAGCATAGGATGCGATACGGCGCAGGGTTATTTTATCGCTAAGCCGATGAATATGAACTCGTTTGTTGAATTTTGTGCAGGATATTCGGCCTGACAGAGCCGGTTTGAACACACTGTCTGTGCTAAAAGTCACACAACAATTATAGCCGATGCGTTGACTCTGCAAGATGCCTCCAAGGCGGAAATGTCAGGTTGAAATCTATAAGCTATCGCACAGGTATAAGAAATGATAATAAACACGCTATCCTGACAATAGAAAGCTCAGTGTAGGGGGTATACTTCAACCCTACGTCACAGGCCTAAGCCGCTTCGGCTTAGGCACTATCTTTCTGAAACTACCGAACCGAGAGTAGGAGAATACGATGAATGAAACCGAGCACCCTCTGGGCTTCTTGCGAGAACTGACCTGGAGCCATATTTTTATCATCCTTATCGTGCTGGTCAGTTACCGTCTACTCGTCCTGGTGATGCACCGGATTGTGCATCGCGCCGCCGGGAATGCGCCCTCGCACCAACGGCTGTTGATCTTACGGGTGGTTCCCATCGCCAGGCTGTTGATCGGGATCGCCGCCATCGCGATTATCATTCCGCTTTTGGTCGAACCCACCTTCAAGAATATCGTAGCCATAACCGCAACAGTAGGCTTTGCGCTTGCTTTCGCACTCAAGGATTACGCGAGCTGCATGATCGCATGGATTGTAACGATCATCGAGAACAGTTACCAACCGGGCGACTGGATCGAGATGGACGGCACTTACGGCGAAGTCGTGGCGATCAAAATCAGGGCTGTACATATCGTAACCGCTGACGACACCGAAGTGATCATACCTCACTCAAAACTTTGGTCATCCAGCGTGTTCAATGCCAGTGGCGGCAAGCAAAGCCTGCTTTGCGCGACAAATTTCTACCTGCACGCCGATCATGACGGCGCCGCTGTGCGCCAAGCCCTTACCGAAATCGGTGAAATCAGCAGCTACCGGAAACCGGAATCACCGGTGAAAGTCGTAGCGTCGGAAACGCCTTGGGGTACGCACTACAAGGTCAAGGTCTACGTGGCCGACAGCCGCGAGCAGTTCGCCATGATCACCGATTTGACGATCCGCGGGAAACAACAGCTCCGCACCATGGGCGTCGCATTCGCTCAAGCGCCCTATGCCGTAACTGGAAGCGACTGAGCATCTCGCCCGCGCCGCGTTCCCCGAAGTGGTTGTGCGTGTCATGCCTGACCCAGGCTACACCTTTCACGTCCCGGACCGGGCGCTTACAGAGCAGTCGGTAGCCCACTCCCGAGTGTGCCGTTCGTCACAATGAACGGGCGACAGGATCAGGAAAACGGATGTTTTCCTGATGGGTGGCGGCTAGCCAGCCGTTTCAGCTAATTCTCGTCCGTTCCGTACAGAATCTTGCGTCGGGACGCCAGATTATCTTAAGCCGCTACATTGCGACTCATTGAAATGCGCCTTAACATAGACACTAACGTGCGTTTTCGTACCATTGGACTTCAACACCCCTGACAATACCGCGACTCCGCCCAGTCCGTAATCGTTAGCACTACCAGGTAATTGTGGTTTGCCTTCTCAACCCACAATTACTCAATCCTTTGACAGACAAGACCTAACGCGAATAATATGCTGGAAATCAATATGTATCTATTAAGGAGAAATAGCTGTGCCTCTTGTCTACAAAAATGAAAAACGACTATTCAATATCTTACTGACCCTTTCGCTTCCGGTTTGGGGTGGGCTAATTATCGGGACAGCAGGAATAGCGCTGGTTTATATCCTCAGTTTTTTTGTCTTTTACCTATTCGCCCAAGCCGGATTTATCTCTTACCTAAAAGGCACAGCGGTTGAAATTACCCCGGAGCAATTCCCGGATTTACATAAACAGATCACTGAATCCAGTCAAAAATTGCAGTTACCAAAAGTGCCTGAAGCCTACTTGTTACATGCCGATGGCGCCTTTAACGCGCTGGCAACCCGCTTTCTCGGAAGAAACTTTATCGTGTTATTTTCCGATGTCGTCGATGCGCTTGACGCCCATCCTGACGCCTTAAACTTTTATATCGGCCATGAAATCGGTCACATTAAACGCAACCATTTGTTATGGGGACCGGTAGTCGCGCCCGCCGCCATTCTGCCGTTGCTTGGTGCCGCGTATTCCCGATCAAGAGAATACACCTGCGATCGGCATGGCTTGGCCGCCTGTCACGATCCGGCCAGTGCCACGTTGGGGCTTGCAGCGTTAGCCGCCGGCGGCAATCGTTGGCGCACAGTCAATATTGATCGTTATGTATTGCAGGCGCGAGATTCATCCGGATTTTGGATGTCCTTGCACGAATTGATTAGCGACTATCCCTGGCTGACCAAACGTGTCGCCGCCATACAAACCTTGGCAAAAGGCAATGAACCAAAGCAACCCGGCCGCCACCCTATCGCTTGGCTGTTAGCGCTATTTGTACCGCGCTTGGGCGTTGGCGGCGGGGCTGGTTCGGGGATAGTTACTATTGCAGTCATTGGCATACTGGCGGCCATCGCGATTCCGGCATATCAAGAATACCAAGTTCGCGGCCAATTGAACCAAGCGGTACTAGAAGCGCGTGT
>Ga0208262_1000682_pt1 | contig 10935 bp, 4 predicted proteins | sample LakWasMet15_LOW5_2_FD_183863 | JGI IMG/M metagenome (GOLD analysis project Ga0208262, IMG submission 183863) | Freshwater sediment methanotrophic microbial communities from Lake Washington under simulated oxygen tension - Sediment Metagenome... | ecosystem: Environmental > Aquatic > Freshwater >... | reverse complement strand
GTGGTGCTGCTCGACACCATCGACACCTACTACGAGCTGATCGACAAGCGCATCCCCGGCCACGGCGAGAACGTGGCCGAGCTCAAGAAGCGCAAGATCCTGGTGGACGGCAAGAAGGACGCGCTGTTGCTGCAGATCTTCAGCGAAAACCAGCTCGGGCCGATCTTTTTCGAGTTCATCCAGCGCAAGGGTGATGAGGGCTTCGGCGAGGGCAACTTCAAAGCTCTGTTCGAGAGCATCGAGTTGGACCAAATGCGGCGCGGCGTGTTAGAAGCCAAGGCGGCCTGAGCATGGCGGTTGAACCGGTTGTCTATGGCGCCAGCGAGCGCCCCCCACGCGGCGACTACGGCCGCGCTGGGGCTGACTACACCTGCGCACAAAACTACGCCCAATACACCGAGGCAGACCACGACACCTACCGTCGGCTGTACGAACGCCAAAGCGCCCTGCTGCCGGGCCTGGCGTGCGACGAGTTCATCGCCGCGCTGCCCTCGTTAGGCGTGAAGGACCACATCCCACGCTTTGACGAAATCAACGTGCGTCTGCGCGCCGCCACGGGCTGGGAAATCGTGGCGGTGCCGGGCCTGATTCCCGAAGTGCCCTTCTTCACCCTGCTGGCCAACCGCAAATTCCCAGTGACGGACTGGATTCGCACCCCACAAGAGTTTGAGTACATCGTCGAGCCCGACGTCTTTCACGACCTGTTTGGCCATGTTCCGCTGCTGTTCAACCCGGTGTTTGCCGATTACGTGCAACGCTACGGCGAAGGCGGCCTCAAGGCGCACGCGCTGGGCGCCTGCGAGCTGCTCAGCCGCCTGTATTGGTACACCATCGAGTTTGGCCTGATCCGCCAGCACAACGGATTGCGCGCCTATGGCGCCGGCATCCTGAGCTCATCAGGCGAACTGCAGTACGCGGTGCACAACCCCGAGCCGCAACGCATCCCGCTACAACTGGAGCGCACCATGCGCACGCGCTACAAGATTGATAGCTACCAGCAAACCTACTTTGTCATCGACAGCTTCGCCCAACTGTTCGACATGACCGCGGCCGACTTCGCGCCGGTGTACGAGCGGGTCAAGGGCTTGCCGGAGCTGGCGGCGGATGCGCGGTGATTGAAAGGCTTCGGCCCTACCAAGCGCCAAAAGATAGGGACCGCTGAAACTCAGATTATTCGCGTCAAGAAAGATGGCCGGCTGCTCATGCCGCTTCAACGTTCTTCTTGCTGGGACACTCACCCTTCTTCATGCAGCGTTGGAATCCACCATCGCAAATTCGACATCCACGGCTTGAGCCTCTAGAAACTTGTCCAGCGTTTTGCCGGCTTTCTTAATACGGCAAGACCGACATACACTTGTCCCTGTGTAGGAACGACGTAGCCAACCGTTTGACCATGCCACGTGATGGCCACGGGCGTGCTTGATGCGATGTACTCGGCCAAATCGGCGCGGAACTCGCGTAAGCCAACCTTTGTCGCTTCCATGATGCGGGTCCACAATTTGTGGATCCGTGCGTGCACAGTTCACGCCACTGCCATGAGCCCGGCAAGTGCACTCATTCGGGATGTCAGCCGGTTCGGGGCCGGTTCGTTGATCTAAAGCCACGCGTATGCCGAACCTTGCGCCGGCGTATGAGTGGACCAAAGCGCGAATTTGCAGGATTTCACTGCCCTATGATTCATGGCTTCCATTGACGAATAGCCGGAGTCACGACGTGAGCAATATTGACGACGAAGATCAGACTTTTCTTGTTGTGGTCAACGACGAGGGCCAGCACTCCATCTGGCCGGACTTCAAAGCCGTGCCGGCGGGCTGGCATGAGCTCGGCTTCAAGGGGCTGAAGGCAGACTGCTTGGAGCACATCGCCAAGGTGTGGACCGACATGCGCCCGCTGTCACTGCAACGTCGCATGGCGCAGTAACCAGGTGCGCGGCAGCGCGCCGCGCACTCGTCAGCACAGCACTGCCAAGCCGATTCGGGGCTAACCATGAACATCGACATGACTTCGAACAAGAAACCGGTTCGCGTGACCCCGCTTTGCTCCGCTCAATTGGGCCTGTGGTTCAAGCAGCAGATGGAGCCCGACAGCGCCGGCTTCATTGTCGGGGCCGACCTGCGCATCAAGGGCGTGTTGGATGTCGAACTGTTCCGCCAGGCCATCGCAGCGGTAGCCCAGGCCGCCGATGCCCTGCGCACCTCGTTTGGCGTTCAGCACGACGAGCCGGTTCAATTTGTCTGGGCGCAAGTCGACACGCCATTGACCGTCGTTGACCTCAGTGCCACGATTGACCCGCTGGCGCCAACGCAGCATCTGACCGCCTTGGAGCGGCACCTCGCCGACATCAGCAAGCCACCCTTGTTTGGCAACCTGCTGCTGCAGCTCGGTCCAGAACACTGGGTCTGGCATGCCCGCTTTCATCACCTGATTGCCGACGGCGAATCTGCCCTAGTCTACGCGCCAGCCGTAGTCGACGTCTACCAACAATCTAGCGTCGGCTCCGAGCCTGATCTGTCCTACCTGGGCAACTACGCCGATCATTTGGTCGCCGACACCGACTACCTGGCCTCGGAGCGATACCAGCGCGACCTGGGCTACTGGCGCCAACGCCATGCCAAGCGCGCTGAGCCGCTGTTTGGGCCGGGCCACACTTCACCGCAGCGCCTGGTAAACATAACTGCCGAGATTTCGCGCGCTGATTACAACCAGTTTCTGGTGGTTTGCACAGAAGTTCAAGTCACTCCGGCTCGCGCGATGGTGGCGATCCTGACCGCCGTCGTCCACCGCCACTTTGGCAAGCAAAACGTAGCGTTGGGCGTCGCCTCTCACAACCGCAGCAAAGCACATCGCAACACGATTGGCATGTTCAGCGGTTACATGGCGCTCCAAACCATCATCGATCCAGACCAATCATTGCTGGACCGTGTGAAGCAGATCGATTGTCAAATGCACGCCGATCTACAGGCCAGACTGCTTCCCATCGACCACCTGGCGCGCGCCCTGGATGCGGAGCGCGCAAACGCAGAGCTGTTTGACCTGATTCTTGTATGTGTGTGCAGTCGCTCGGCGAATCCGACAAATCACATGCCCCTTGGTTTGACCGTCCATCGCGTAACCGGATGCGACGTCAGCAAGGCCTTTCTCATGATCAATGACATGGCCGACGCCCCCATTGAATTGTTCTTGAGCTACCCGCCGAACCAGATAGACGCGCAGGAAGCCTTGGCCGTGTTCGAGCAATTTGCCCGCCTGGTGCAAGCGTGGCCCGAGGTACGCCACCGCCGGCTGTGCGACCTGCCCCTGCTGAGCTCCGAACAGACCACCCAAATCCTCACCCAATGGAACGCCACGCAAGTGGCGCTCCCCTGGCACGATGTGGTGGCCCAGTTCGAACACCAAGCTGGCGCCCAAGCACACGCGCCGGCTGCGATCAGCGGCAATGCGCGCATCGACTATGCCGCACTCAACACCCGCGCCAACACCCTGGCGCGCCATCTGATCGCGCTGGGTGTCGGCAGTGAATGCGTTGTCGGTATCCACCTGGAGCGCTCCCTCGACCTGGTTGTGGCCTTGCTCGCCATCCTCAAAGCCGGGGGCGCCTATCTGCCGCTGGACACCAGCCTGCCGGTCGAGCGGCTGGCCGACATGCTGGCCGACAGCGGCGCCAAGCTGGTGCTCACCACCAGCGCACTGGCTGCCAAGCTACCCAGCGAAGGTACCGTGTTGTGCCTGGATGCGCCCCAGACTGTGGCCTTGCTGGCCGATGGCGCACCTATCGCTGGCACGCAGCCCGGGCTGCCCCCACGCGACCCCGATCAACTGGCCTACCTGATCTACACCTCGGGCTCCACCGGCAAGCCCAAAGGCGTGCAGATCAGCCACCGCGCCCTGGCCAACGCCATCGCCTGCTTTGGACACAAATTGGCGGTAACCCCCCAGGATGTGTTGCTGTCGGTCACCGGCATCTCCTTCGATATCTTCGAGCTCGAACTGTTCCTGCCGCTTTGTACCGGTGCCAGCTTGGTGCTGGCCGAGCGCGCCCGCCTGCTCGATACGGGCTACCTGGCTGGCTTGGCACACGGCTGTGGCGCCACCTTGCTGCAGGCCACGCCCACGCTGTTTCGCGGCCTGTTGGAGAGCGGCTGGCAGCCCGCCACTTCGCTGCGCATCCTGGTCGGCGGCGAAGCCGTGCCGGCTGACTTGGCTCAGCGCCTGTGCCGCACCGCACAGGTCTACAACGTTTATGGCCCGACCGAAGCGACCATCTGGGCATCGAGCCAGCGCTTGGACGACTGCGATGGCACGCCGCCGCCCATTGGCCGGCCACTTGGGAACACCCAGCTCTATGTGCTCGATGGCCGGCTCGAGCCGCTGCCCCCGGGTGTCACCGGCGAGCTCTACATCGGCGGCGTGCAACTGGCGCGGGGTTACGCGGGCCGCGCCGACCTGACGGCCGAGCGCTTTGTCCCTCACCCGTTTGAGCCTGGCCAACGCCTGTACCGAACCGGCGACCTGGCGCGCTGGCGCAGCGAGGGCACGCTGGAGTACCGGGGCCGAACGGACGACCAGGTCAAGATCCGGGGCCACCGCATCGAGCTCGGCGAGATCGAGGCCGCGCTGGCCTCGCACCCGGCGGTGGGCGCTGCGGCCGTGCTGGCGCGCCAGGACACACCGGGCGAGCCGCAACTGGTGGCCTACTTCACCCCTTCAGTCAGTTGGCGCGAGCAAGCACCCGACCCAGCCCTGGTGGCCCAACAAACCGCGCAGTGGCAGCAGGTCTACGACAGCCAGTACGCGCAAAGCGCGGCGCAGGCCGATACGCTCGATGGCGCGATCTGGAAGAACAGCTACACCGGCCAGGCTTACAGCGCTGCCGAGATGCAAGCCTGGGTCGACGCCACCGTGCAGCGCATCGCCGCCTTGCAGGCCAAGCAGGTACTGGAGATCGGGTGCGGCTCGGGTCTGCTGCTGCGCCCACTGGCCGGCCAGGTTGCGCGCTATGTCGGCACCGACCTCTCCAGCACGGCGCTGGAGAAACTGCGGGCCAATACCGATCAGCTCGCGCAGGTGGAACTGCTGCACGCACCAGCCCATGAAGTAGCCCAAGCTGTAGCCAAGCTCGGCCCCGCCAGTTTCGACCTGATCATTCTCAACTCGGTGCTGCAGTACTTCCCCAGCGTGGACTACTTGCTGGGCGTACTGGACCAGGCCTTCTCGCTGCTGGCCCCCGGTGGCCACCTGTTCGTGGGCGATGTGCGCCACCTGGGACTGCTGGAGACTTTTTATGCCTCCATAGAGCAGCACCAAGCCGACGCCGAACTGGCGCCGCAGGAACTGGCCCGCCGTGTGCAACGCCGGCGCCAACTGGACAAGGAGTTGTGCCTGCACCCCGACTTCTTTGCTGCCCTGCGCCAACGCTACCCGCTGCATGCGGTGCAAGTGCTGGCCAAGTCTGGCAGCGCCGAGACGGAGATGAACCGCTTCCGCTTCGACGCCGTTTTGCAGCGCCAAGCTCCGGCAGATGGCCCGGTGCAGGCGGATACGCCCATGCTCGACACACCCGCCTTGGCCGAGACCTGCTGGCACAAGCTGGCCAACAACCCGTTGCGGCCAGAGATGCTGGCTGCGCTCAAGCAACAACTGCACGCCCACCTCGCCAGCCAATTGCCCGACTACATGCTGCCGGCGATCTTGGTTGACCTGGAGCAACTGCCCAGCACCCCCAACGGCAAACTCGACCGGCTGGCACTGCCCCCACCAGAGTTGCACAGCACCACCACGCCAGCCAGCGCGCCACGCGACACCCTGGAGGCCCAAGTGGCCGAGTTGATGCAGCAGGTGCTGGGCCTGGCGCAGCCGGTGGACATCCACACCAGTTTCTTTGCCATGGGCGGCCACTCCTTGGCTGCCGTGCGTCTGCTGGCGCGCTTGCGCCAAGCCTTGGGCGTGGACATTGGCCTCAAAGCGGTATTTGAATCCCCCACGGCAGTCGGCTTGGCGCGCCTGCTGCACACGGCCAAACGCGCTCACCAAGCAGCCCTGACTGCGCATGGGCACCACGCGGGCGAGCAAGTGCCTTTGTCCCCCGCACAAGAACGCTTCTGGTTTCTGGACCGCCTGCAAGGGCCATCGGCCACCTACAACATGCCCTTCGCGCTGCGGCTGCTGGGCGAGTTGTCCGCCCCGGCACTGCAGCAGGCCTTTACCGCCCTGGTGCAGCGTCACGTGGTGTTGCGCACTGTGTACCGGGAGCACGCAGAAGGCCCGCTCGCCCTGATCCTGGACGCCACGCCGTTTGCGCTGTCCTTGGTGGACTTGTCCAGCGAAACATCTGCTGAGGCTGAAGCCCTGGTGCAAGGGTTGCTCAGCCGCAGTTCACGCCAGCCTTTCGATTTAAGCAACGACCTGCCTCTGCGCGCGCAATTGCTGCGCCTGGCACCCCAGCACCACGTGCTGCTTGGCGCGGTTCACCATATTGCCGCCGATGGGCTGTCGATACAAGTCATCGAACACGATCTGGGCGCGTACTACCAGGCTGCCCTGACCGGGCGCAAGCCGCAGTTGCCAGCGTTGGCGGTTCAGTATGCGGACTACGCGCGCTGGCAGCGCGCCTGGCTACAAGAAGGCGAGCACAGCCAACAACTGGCCTGGTGGCGCGCCAAACTTGCCGACGCGCCGGAGTTGCTGAACCTGCCCACGGATCGGCCGCGCCCGCCTGCCTCGCGCAATCTGGGTGCGGTGGTGCCACTGGCAATTGAAGCACCACTGCGCCTGCACCTGGAGGCCCTGGCCGCCCAACAGGGCAGCAGCGTCTTTGCCGTGCTGCTGGGCGCCTACGCCGTGCTGCTGTCCAAGCTGTCGGGTCAGGCCGATGTGGTGATCGGCTCACCCGTGGCCGGGCGCAACCGGGTGGAGCTGGAGCCCTTGGTGGGTTTGTTTGTCAATACGGTGGCACTGCGCTTGCACGTCCAAGGCAGCGCCAGCGTGGCCGACTTGGTGCAGCAAGCCAGTGTGATCAGCCAGCAAGCCTTGGTGCACCAAGACGTACCCTTTGATCAACTGGTGCAAACGCTGGGGGTGGCGCGTGCGCTCAACCATATGCCGGTCTACCAGGCGATGCTGACCTTCCAGGCGCACGAGGAGCGCCTGTCTCTGCCGGGACTGGCCTGCACCATGCTCGCCACCGACAGCGGCACTTCGCGGCTGGACTTGAGTTTGCAGTTGACCGATGGCGCCAACGGTGGGTTTGCGGGCCGCTTGGAATACGACACCGATTTGTTCGACCACACCACCATCGAGCGCTGGGCGGCGCACTTCACTTGCTTGCTGCACTCAATGGTGGACGCACCGAGCTCCCGCATTCGCGAGCTGAACATGCTCAGCCCTCAGGAGCGCCATCAGTTGCTCGTCGAGTGGAACAATACCGAGACGAACTACCCAGAGACGGCCGCGATTCACCAGTTGTTTGAGGCGCAGGTTGCGAGGGCGCCAGATAACGTGGCAGTGGTGTTTGAAGGCCAGCAACTCAGCTATGCAGAGCTCAATGCCAAGGCCAATCAGTTGGCGCATTACTTGCGCAGCCAGGGCGTCGGGCCGGACACGCTGGTGGCTATCTGCGTCGAGCGCAGCCTGGAGATGATCATTGGTCTGCTGGGGATTCTCAAAGCCGGGGGCGCTTATGTGCCACTGGACCCGGCCTACCCCGCCGAGCGGCTGGGCTACATGCTCACAGACGCGCGGCCTGCGCTGATGCTAACTCAGCAGAATTTGCTGGCGTCGCTCTCATGCATCGCTGGCGGCACTGCCAGGTTATGCATCGATAGCCAATGGACGGAACTGGACGACCACCCCAGCAGCAACCTTGAGAATGTCACGCTTGCTGGCAATCTCGCTTACGTGATCTATACCTCGGGGTCGACCGGGAAGCCAAAGGGGGTAGCGTTACAGCACAACGGGTTGATGAATCTCGCGTGCGCCCAAGCCGAGTTGTTGGCAGTCGAAACGGGGCAGCGGGTGTTGCAGTTCGCCTCCGTTGGCTTCGATGCATCCACTTGGGAAGTATTCATGGCGCTGTCGTGTGGGGCCACGCTGTGTCTGGCTGCGCGCGAGGATTTGATGCCGGGGTTCAATCTAGAGAACGCGATGCGGAACCTCGCCATCGATACCGTGACTCTACCGCCGATAGCTTTGCAGGCGTTGTCAAGCCCTACCGCGCTCAAACCAATGACGATAGTGGTGGCGGGGGAGCCTTGCCCTGGCGCGGTCGCCGCGCAGTGGGCTCACACCCATGACTTATTCAATGCCTACGGCCCAACCGAAGCCACGGTATGCGCATCGGCGCACAGTTGCAGCGTCACGCACATCGGGGCGCCCCCCCCAATTGGCCGCCCAATAGCCAACACCCAAATCCACATCCTCGACCCCACTCTCAACCCGGTACCAATTGGTGTCGCCGGTGAGCTACACATCGCCGGCGCCGGCCTGGCCCGAGGCTATCTGAACCGACCCGACCTGACCGCCGAGAAGTTCATCCCCAACCCGTTTAGCCCCGTGCCCGGCGCACGCATGTACAAGTCCGGCGACCTGGCGCGCTACCTGCCCGATGGCAACATCGAGTACCTGGGCCGTATCGACAATCAGGTCAAGATTCGGGGCTTTCGCATTGAGCTCGGCGAGATCGAAACCGCCCTGGCCAGCCACCCCGGCGTGGCCAGCGCCACCGTGGTAGCCCGCGAGGACCAGCCCGGCAACAAACAACTGGTGGCCTACGTCACCACCCCGGATGGCCAGACGCCACCCTTGGCCGACATCCAGGCCGAGCTGGCTCGCACCTTGCCCGCCTACATGCTACCTGCGGCCATCGTGCACTTGGCACGCCTGCCGCTGACCAGCAACGGCAAACTCGACCAGCGTGCGCTACCAGCGCCCACCTGGACTGGGCAGCATGGCTTCGTCGCCCCACGTGATGCGCTGGAAGAACGTGTTTGCGCGCTGATGACCGAGGTGCTGGGCTTTCCCACGCCACCCAGCGCAGAGACCAGCTTCTTTGCACTGGGCGGGCACTCCTTGTCGGCGGTACGATTGGTCTCGCGCCTGCAGCGAGCCTTTGGTGTGGAGATGCGGCTCAAGGCTTTCTTTGAAGCCCCCACCATCGTGGGCGTGGCGGCGCATCTGCGCACGCTGCTGGCTGGTCACACCGGTCAATCGCCTTTTGTGCGATTGAGTCAAACGTCGACTGCACCGCCCCTATTTCTGGTGCACGGCGCAGATGGCCAGGCGGTGAACTTGCGCCAGCTCGGCGCTCTGCTGGAGACCGATGCCTGCGTCTACGGTATTGACAGCGTGCACCTCTGGCGCGCGAGTGAGGCAGGCCAGCATCCGTCGGTCACCGATTTGGCTCGCCTTTATGCCGAGCACATTCTGCTGGACTTCCCCGATCTGCAGGACTTCCGCCTGGGCGGCTGGTCCTTTGGCGGCTTGGTCGCCCTGGAGATGGCGCGCTACCTGCGCCAACTTGGACGCCAGGTGTCTGCGGTGCTGGCGATTGACTCCGCCCTGCACGGAGCTGTGCTGGAAGGCCACGCTGCTGCCCCTAACCATGAGCCAGACTTTGCAGACATGGCACGGCAACACCTGCAAGCGATGGGCCATAACACCACGGAGATGCACGCTTTGCTGGGCGACGAGAGCGAGGGCAGTTTCCTGAACCGGCTAGCCACCACTCTCGCCTCACACATGCGCGCAGCCAGCCAACACAAGGCACAACCGTATGCCGGTGCGTTCACCCTGATCCTGGCCGAGCAGGGCACGGCCCTTGATGCCAAATCGCGTCAGGCTTGGCACACCACCACGGCGGGTCAGGCCAAGGAAGTGCTGATCCCAGGCACCCATTGGTCCATCCTGCAAGAGCCCGATGTCAGTCGACTCGCTGTGGAGATTACAGGGATTCTGGCGAATCAACGCGAGACCACCAATGCGGCCTGACAGGCCACCACACACTACAACTGCAAGCGCGCCCAATGACAAGATCCGTGCGGGCTGGCCAGTGCGGCCTGGTATTCAATGGCAAGGGGCGAGTCATGCAACAGGAACACCTGTGTAGTCGACCGCCCCTCAGGCGCCGCGATAGCGACAGTGCATTGGTTCTGTGTCACCAGGATGCGCGTCGGATCGGTTCTGAACCCAAGCCCCGTTGCCTTCAACACCGCCTCTTTGCGCACCCAGCAGCGCAGAAATGCAGCGTGCCTAGCAGGCTGGGGCAACGCCGTCAGGGCCTGCCGCTCCGCTGGGTGCAGCACCAACGCGCCCAGCGCTTCGGAGTCATCCACCAACCGTTTGATCTCGATGTCACACCCCACCTCGGCGCCCGTAGAAAAAGCCAGCAAGCCGAACGACCCCGAATGAGACACACTAAACCGCAAGTCTGGCGCATCGCTGCAATACGGCTTGCCATGCAAACCGACGGCAATGGCCAGTGCGTCTGGCGAGATACCAAGCATGCGGCCCAATACCAGTCGCAAACTGGCGCGTGTCCTTGATTGGGACAGGCGCTCGCCCTCAAACACGATGCTGGCGTAGCGTGCCTGCTCGCTGGCGGACAGCAGCCCTTGCAGCCGTAACGCGTCGGCGCGAGACAGCATCGCGAAGTTCACCACCAGGCATTGGACGCCGTCGGGCGCAAGCGACACCTTGCTCAAGGGCATGATCGGCAGCATTTTGGCGTCACTATGCTATGCAATAAATAGCAATAAAAGCTTACATTCATTAGGCCACATGCCAGTTAACCATAGAAAAACGGTCTAGTTGAGCGACGTGACAGTCCGCATCCTGAACCACACCAGCGGGATCAACGCGGTGATGATTGCAAACACCGCATACCCACCGAAGTAGCCAGCGTGCACCACCAAACCGCCCAAAGCCGGGCCGGTGGCCGCCCCC
>Ga0208262_1000681_pt1 | contig 10938 bp, 8 predicted proteins | sample LakWasMet15_LOW5_2_FD_183863 | JGI IMG/M metagenome (GOLD analysis project Ga0208262, IMG submission 183863) | Freshwater sediment methanotrophic microbial communities from Lake Washington under simulated oxygen tension - Sediment Metagenome... | ecosystem: Environmental > Aquatic > Freshwater >... | reverse complement strand
GACGGGCTACAACCCGCCCTCGCTGCTGGGGGTCGCCCACGGGGCGCCGTACTTCCATGCGGGCAACGCGCGCACGCTGGAGGAGGCGCTGGGTCCGCGCTTCGCGACGCACCGCGACCTCTTCGCTCCGACGGGGATGTTCGAGGGGGCGGGCGGCGTGGTGCGGCTGCGCCAGCTCCTGGCCTTCGTGACCAGCATCGACGAGCGCACCGAGGCGATCGCGACGCCCGCGCGCATCGGCGGTAGCAGCGGCTTCGACCCGGACGTGTGCGGCCAGCTGCGGTGAGGGGGCGGTCACTCCGTGCGCGGCGGGGCGCCCATCGCTTCCCCGGTACGACCGCGAGGCTGGCAGCGACCCGAGCCAGACCCCGAGCGTGAGCGAGGGGAAGAGCCCACCCACGCCCTCCCAGCGAGGCCGCGTTGGGATGGCGTGGGCGAACGCTCCCCTCCGGGCGAGGCCGCATTGGGAAGGCCTGGGTGGGCTCTTCCCCTCGCTCACGCTCGGGGTCTGGCTCGGGTCGCTGCCAGCCTCGCGGTCGTATCGGGGACTCCTCGCTGCCGGCCTCGCGGTCGTACCGGGGAAGCGATGGGCCCCCCGCCACGATGTGTAGAAGCGAGAGGGCTGGAAACCCGCACGCACAGCGCTCAGCGCGAGCGTGACTTCTTGAGCAGCTCGACGCCGAGCCCGTTGGGATCGGCCCGCACCCGCTCGATCAACGCCTCGGCGGCCTCGCGGTGCTGTTCGCTCTCCGGCCCGGTCGTGCGCGCGGCGAGGCGCTGCTCCGCGCGGGCGCGGCCCAGCATCAGCTCGTACACGTGCCACATCGACGCGAGCCCCTCGCCCGAACCGGTCGCCCAGGTGCCGATGCGCCACTGGAGGGACTCGGCCTCGGAGAGCGCGTCGATCGCCGCGAGGTCGTCGCCCGCGCGCTCGAAGTCGCCCGCGCGCCGCTCGAGCAGCGCGAGGCAACGTTCGACGGCGTCGTTGTCGCCAGCGGCCACCGCCCTGCGCAGCCGTTCGAGCTCGGCGTCGGTCTCGTGCAAGGGCATCGCTGCGCTCACTCCGTGCGCTGGATGACGTGGAAGCCGAAGGGCGTCTCCACGAGGCCGGAGATCTCGTCGACCTCCAGCGCGAAGGCCGCGTCCTCGAAGGCGCGCACCATCCGTCCGCGACCGAAGCGGCCGAGGGACCCGCCGCGATCGCCCGCCCCGGGCTCGTCGGAGTACTCGCGCACCAGGGCGGCGAAGTCCTCTCCGGCGCGGGCGCGGCGGAGGGCCTCCTCGGCGCGGGCGCGGGCCCCGGCGGAGGTGCGGGTGATGGACTCCGGCGCGTGCTCGCTCCCGGAGTACATCACCAGCAGGTGGCGGGCGGCGATCTCCCTCGGGCGGCGGGTTCCGCCGTCGCGGGCCGTGGCGACCTCGACCTCCCCGGTCGACTCCCCGGCGGCGGGCGCGGTGACCGGGTGCGCCCGGTCAGAACAGCTCGCGCGAGCGAGCAACAGAGCCAGTCCAGCAATCGCGGTGCGCATGGGCGCAAGAAACCATGGGGCCGCCGCGGGCGTCTACGTCAGCCCTTCTTCGCCAGCAGCCCCTCGCGGAATCGCTTCGCCTGCGCGGCGATGTCCACCACCTGGAGGGGCGCCTCGCTGTTGAAGGTCTCCGACACCATCATCCCCTCCGGCAGCGTCGGCAGCGTCAGGAACCTCGTCTGCATCGTGGTCTTCGCCCCGCCCCGGCTGGCCGCGCGCTTCACCGCGCGCATCAGGTAGAGCTGCTCCTTGGCGCGCGTCACGCCCACGTAGAAGAGCCGACGCTCCTCGCCCGCGTCGATGGTCGACAGGATGTCCGTCGCCCGGGGAGCGTCCGTGCGCGAGTGGGGGATGATCCCCTCCTCGCAGCCGAGGAAGAACACCGTCCCGAACTCCAGCCCCTTGGAGCCGTGGAGGGTGCTGAGGGTCACCTGGTCCTGGTGCTGCTCTTCTTCTTCCGCGAAGCGCAGCGTGAGGCGTTGCAGCACCGCGCCCACCTCCCCGATGGTCGTCGCCGCGGCCTTGTCCATGGTCTTGAGAAGCTGCTCGACGTTGCCCCATCGCCGCGACGCCACCACCGCGGTCGGACCCGCCGCGAAGATGTCCTCCTTCAGCTTGATGGTGCGCGCCACCTGCGCCGCCACGGTGCTCAGCCCGACGCCCTTCTCCAGCTGCACCCGAGTCGCCCTCACGATGCGGGCGAAGGCCAGCAGCGACTCCCTCGTGCTCGCCGAGAGATCGGGGATCGTCGCCGAGTGCTCGGCGGTCTCCAGCAGCGCCACCCCCCGGGCCAGCGAGTACTTCTCCAGCCGGTGCAGCGTGACGTCCCCGATGCCCCGCGCGGGGTAGTTCACCACCCGGCGGAAGGAGATCTCGTCGTGCGGATACACCGCGAGGCGCAGGTAGGCGATGAGGTCCTTCACCTCGCGGCGCTCGTAGACCGAGGTGCCGCCGATGAGCCGGTAGGGGATGTTGTTGAGCCGCAGCGCCTCCTCGATGCCTCGCGACAGGAGGTTGGAGCGGTAGAGCACCCCGATCTCCTTCTTCTTGTACCCTTTGGCCAGCAGCTTCTGGATCGTCCCGAAGACGAACTTCACCTCCCCCTCGCCGCTGTCGCAGTGGACCACCTTCACGGGCGATCCCCCTTCGCGGTCGGTGAAGAGGCGCTTGGGGAAGGCCCTCACCTGGCCCTCCATGATCGCGTTGGCGACCTCCAGCACGGGCCTTCGGGAGCGGTAGTTCTGCTCCAGCGCGAGCTTCTTGGCGCCGGGGAAGTGCGACCCGAAATCGATCACGTTGGCGATGTCGGCGCCTCGCCACCCGTAGATCGACTGGTCGTCGTCGCCCACGCAGAACACGTTGCCCGAAGGCCCCACGAGCTGCTTCACCAGCAGGAGCTGAGCCCGGTTGGTGTCTTGAAACTCGTCCACCAGCAGGTAGCGCATCTTGGCGCGCCACTTCTCCCGGGTGGCCTCGTCCTCGGTGAGCTTCTGCAGGGGCCAGAGGATCAGGTCGTCGAAGTCGAGGGCCCTCAGCCGCTGGAGCGCCGCCTGGTAGCGCGGGTACACCCACGCCGCGAGCTCGTCGTACTCGTTGGCCTCCCCCGGGGCCACGAGCTCCTCCGGGGCGCACATGGCGTTCTTCGCGTGGGAGATGCGGGCCAGGATGGCCCCCGAGTCGAGGCGCTTTCCGTCCACCTCCGTCGGCCGCTCCCGGAGGATCTCCTTGATGAGACCGCCGGTGTCGGCCGCGTCGTAGACCACGAAGGCGCTCCCCCTCGGCATCTCCCGCCGCACGATCTCTCCGCCCAGCGCGTGGAAGGTGGAGATCCACACGTCCTTGGCGGAGGGGCCCACCACGCCGAGCAGGCGCTCCTGCATCTCCTCGGCGGCTTTATTGGTGAAGGTAAGCGCGGCGATGGTGCGAGGCAGGTTGCCGACCTCGATCAGCCGGGCGATGCGTTGGGTGATGACCCGGGTCTTGCCGGAGCCCGCGCCTGCGAGCACCAGCGCTGGACCCGCGCCGTGCGCCACCGCCGCGAGCTGGGCGGGGTTCAGGGGGAAGACGCTCATCGGAGGGAGCGGTACTTACGCCGAGCCCGGCGCCCGCGCTACCGGCGGTCGTACACGCAGCGGAAGCCCAGGTCGCGCTCCCGGGCTCCCCTGGGCCTGCGCATCCTCGCGGTCGTCCTCGCCAGGAAGATCGGCAGGTCGAAGGCGCCGCCTCGCACCACCCGCTCCGAGCCGTCGGCCGGCCCCAGCGGGGCCGTGGTGCGGTCGGGGGGATAGCCCGCTCCGTCGGGCGAGGCCCGGTCGGCCACCCACTCCGACACGTTGCCCGCCATGTCGAGCGCCCCCTCGGGCGAGGCCCCGCTCGGGAACGATCCCACCGGCGCCGCCATCGGGTGGCCGTCCTCGTCGTCGCGGCACCCGGGCTCCACCGCCCCGTGGTTGAGCCTCCCTGGATCGGCCACCCATCCCCACGGGAAGCTCCTCCCGTCCCTTCCCCTCGCGGCGCGCTCCCACTCCGCCTCGGTGGGCAGCCTCCCCCCCGCCCAGGCGCAGTAGGCCGCCGCGTCGTCCCAGCGCACCCCCGTCACCGGCAGCGTCGCCCCGCCCGTCTGCGGCGTCCCCGGGGCGTCGAGCGGAGGAGCGCAGCGCCCCTGGCCCACGCAGCGGTCGTAGGCCGCGACGGTCACCTCCGTGCGGTCGATGCCGTAGGGGGGGAGCCACACCTCGTGGGCCATCGCCTCGTGGGCGAAGTAGTCCGCGCCGCAGACCGCGGTGAGGAAGCTCTCCACGTCGCAGAGCCGGAGCTGCATGTTGAAGCTGGCGGCCACGCCAGGGTCCGGCGCGGAGCCTCCCCGGGCGGACGCGAAGCGCTCCAGCGAGCGGACGCACATCGTCCTGGCCTGGTCGATTCCGGCGGGGTCGGAGCCCATGAGGAAGGTGCCAGCCCCGATGCGGAGCACCGGCGAGGGCGACGGGGTGACGACGCTTACTTCCCCGGGTATGGCCGCGGCCGGGAGCGGCGACTGCGCGCGCGCCCACGCTGCGCCGAGGCCGAGGCTGAGGGCCAGCGCGGGGGCGACGAGGAGTCGGATTGTCGGTCGCGCGGGGATCATCCGTGGGTGATAGGGGGATTGTTTACACCCGATGGATGCAGCATAAGCAGCGCCGCCCCTATGACAGATACCCCTGAATCGAACGCTCTCCCCGTCACCCGCGCCGGCTACGTCGCGCTGGTGGGCCGCCCCAACGTGGGCAAGAGCACCCTCCTCAACGCCCTCGTAGGCGAGTCCCTCTCCATCGTCACCCCCAGCCCGGAGACCACCCGTGACCGCGTCATGGCGGTGGTCACCCGTCCCCTCGGCCTGCCGGCGCAGCTCGTGATCGTCGACACCCCTGGAATCCACCGCCCGCACCGCAAGCTGGGCGAGTACATGAACGCCGAGGCCCGCGCCGCCGCCGAGGGGGCCGACGTGGTGGTCATGGTCGTCGACGCCAGCGACGGCATGGCGGGCCCCAGCCGGGAAGAGCACGTGCTCGAGGCCCTCGCGGGGGTGACCAAGCCGGTCTTCCTAGTGATCAACAAGATCGACCGGGTGAAGAGCCGCGAGGCGCTGCTGCCGCTCATCGAGGCCTACGCGAAGAAGCGAGAGTACTTCGCCATCGTCCCCATCGCCGCGGAGAGGGACGACGGCATCGGGCACCTGATGCGCGCGCTGGTGGAGGTGCTGCCCGAGGGCCCGGCGCTCTTCGCCGACGACACGCTCACCGACCGGCCGGAGAAGTACTTCGTGGCCGAGCGCATCCGCGAGGCGGTCATCGGGGAGACCGGCGCCGAGGTGCCGTACGTCACCGCGGTGGAGATCGAGAGCTACGACGAGCGGCCGACGGTGCCGCGCATCCGGGCGGCGATCCACGTGGAGCGAGACGGGCAGAAGAAGATCCTGGTGGGCGCTGGCGGCGAGCGCATCAAGGCGATCGGCGCGAGGGCGCGGTCGAGCATCGAGCAGTTTCTGGGCAAGCAGGTCTTCCTCGAGCTGTGGGTGCAGGTGACGCCCGACTGGACGCGCAACGCCGACGCGCTGAAGAACCTCGGGTACGTGCAGGCAGAAAAGAGCGACGCGAAATGAGCCGCAGCGATCGGGCAGAGCTGCCCGCAGAGGTTCGGGTCGCCCGCGGCAACCGCCCGCTGGTGGCCATCGTGGGTCGGCCCAACGTGGGCAAGAGCACCCTCTTCAACCGCCTGGTGGGCAAGCACCTGGCGATCGTGCAGGACGAGCCTGGCGTGACGCGCGACCGGCACTTCGCCGACGCCGAGGTGCGCGGCCGGGCCTACGTGCTGGTCGACACCGGGGGCTTCGAGCACGACGCCAAGGACGCGATGATGTCCGGCGTGCGCGACCAGGTGAAGCTGGCCGTGGCCGAGGCCGACCTGGTGATCTTCGTGGCCGACGGCACGGTGCCCCTCACCGAGGCCGACCACGAGGCGCTCAAGCTGCTTCGCAAGGCGGGCAGGCCGGTGATCTACCTGGCCAACAAGGCCGACAGCGCCTCGCGCGCCATGGAGGCGATGGAGCTGTACCGCGCCGGCGCCGACCAGGTGATCGCGGTGAGCGCGCTGCACGGACGGGGATTGGTGGAGCTCGACGCCGCGCTCGAGAAGCTGATGCCCGAGGACACGGCGGAGGACGTTCCGCTGGATGAGAACGTGGCGCGCGTGGCGGTTGTGGGGAGGCCCAACGCGGGCAAGAGCTCGCTCATCAACAAGCTCATCGGCACCGAGCGGCTGCTGGTGACGGACGTGCCGGGCACGACCCGCGACGCCATCGACACGCTCGTGACCAAGGGCGACAAGCAGTACGTCTTCGTCGACACGGCGGGCATCCGGCGCAAGCGGTCGGTGTCGGCGCCGGTGGAGATGACCAGCGTGATGCAGGCCATCCGGGCGATGGAGCGCTGCGACGTGGTCGTGGTGCTGCTCGACGTGACCGAGAACCTCTCGGACCAGGACCTGAGGCTCATCGCCCTCGCTGAAGAGCGGGGTCGCGCGGTGATCCTCGGGCTCAACAAGGTCGACAAGGTCGACATGGCGGCGGAGCGCAAGGCGGTGGCCGAGGCGCACCGCAAGCTGACCTTCGCGCCGTGGATCCCGATCATGAAGATGTCCGCCAAGGCGGGCCGGGGGACGAGCAACCTGCTGGCGATGGTCGACCGCGCGTGGGAGTCGCACGGCAAGCGCATCGGCACGGGCGAGGTCAACCGCTTCTTCGAGGAGGTGATCCAGAAGCACCCGCCGCCCGTGCACGCGGGCCGGTCGCCGCGCATCTACTACATCAGCCAGGTGGGCACGCACCCGCCGCGCTTCGCCGCGGTGGTGAACTACATCGAGGCGATGGCCGAGAGCTACGCGCGCTACATGCAGAACCAGCTGCGGGAGCACTTCGGCTTCGAGGCGGTCCCGGTGCGGGTGAGCTTCCGGGCGAAGCGCAAGCGCGATGACCTGTCGGGCCCGCCGAAGCCCGCGATGCAGGCGAACAAGCCCCGCCGCGGGCGCTGAGCGACGGGGGGCGACGGCCCCTCCTCTCAAAACACCAGCGACACGCCGCCCAGCGCGCCGCCTCGCGTCGGCAGCACGGACACCCCCGCGAGCTGCACCGACGGCCTCGCCGCGCCCCCGCGCCAGAACATCCTCGCGTGCTCGACCGGCGACGGGATCGTCAGCGTCGGGATGCTGCTCGCCATCAGGAAGGCCCCGCCCAGCCCGAAGATCCCCGCCCAGGCGCTGTTCGTCGTCGAGTCGTCGCCGACCCCGTAGACGACCCCGGCGCCGACGACCATCGCCGCGCCGAGCCCGAGGGCGAGCCACCCCGACGTGCGCCGCCCGCTGCGCGCCTGATCGGCGAGCTCGTCGAGCGTCGCACCGAAGCGGCCGAGGCGGGCGGCGACCGGCAGCTCGGCGGAGCGTCGCCACGTGTCGCCCAGCTCGTGAAGGTACGACGGCAGCACGGCGGTGAGCACGCCGCCCAGCATCATCCCGGCGCCCGCTCCGATGACGTACAGCCCCCAGTTGCTCTCCCACGAGCGGTCGTCATGGCGGAGCGACATCCATGTTCCGAAGCCGGTCACCGCGGCGCCTCCGCCGAGGCCGACCGCGAGGCCGAGCACCCTTCGCTGACGGGCGTCGGCCTCGATCGTCGCGAGCAGGCGCTCCATCGCTCGCACCTCGGCGGCGTCGTCCGCCGCGCTGGCCGCAGGAGCCGCCGCGGGTGGCGCCTCGCCCTGCCACGGAGCGGTCGTCGGCGACGGGACCGTCTGCGCGACGGCCGACGAGGACGCGAGGAGCAGCGTGAAACAGAGCGACGGAGCGAGGCAGCGCGTGCGCATGGTGGGGCACACATCGCACCGTACGTGCCACGACGTCACGGGGCCCCCCGCAGGAGCGGTGGAGCGACGGGGAGGCCGAGCACGCCCACCCAGCGCGGCCTCGCCCGGAGGGGAGCGACTGCGAGGCCGTCGGTGGGGAGTCCCCGGTACGACCGCGAGGCCGTCGGTGGGGAGTCCCCGGTACGACCGCGAGGCGTCGGCGGGGATATCCCCGGTACGACCGCGAGGCCGTCGGCGGGGAGTCCCCGGTACGACCGCGAGGCCGTCGGCGGGGAGTCCCCGGTCCGACCGCGAGGCCGTCGGCGGGGAGTCCCCGGTACGACCGCGAGGCCGTCGGCGGGGAGTCCCCGGTACGACCGCGAGGCCGTCGGCGGGGAGTCCCCGGTACGACCGCGAGGCCGTCGGTAACCCGAGCCAGACCGCGACCGTGAGGGAGCGGGTGCGACCTACCACGCTGCCAGTCGTCGTCCGGAAACGTGGTCGGCTTCCGGGCAGAGGCGGCGTCAGAATTCCGCGCTGGGAGGGCGTGGTAGGTCGCGCCCCCGCCCTTACGGGCTGGGGTCTGGCTCTGGTTACCGACGCCTCGCGGTCGTACCGGGGATATCCCCACCGACGCCTCGCGGTCGCTCCCCTCCGGGCGAGGCCGCACTGAGTGGGCGTGGTCGGTCGCTCCCCTCCGGGCGAGGCCGCACTGAGTGGGCGTGGTCGGTCGCTCCCCTCCGGGCGAGGCCGCACTGGGTTGGCGTGGTCGGTCGCTCCCCTCCGGGCGAGGCCGCGCTGGGCTGGCGTGGTCGGTCGCTTCGCGGCGCCGATACCACTGACCTCGCGCACGCTTGCCCGTTGACCGCCGTCCGGTGCGCGGTGTCCTCTCCACACCCTATGAGGTCACCGATGAGTCCTGTCTCCCGCCTCGCCCTGCTGATGACCGCGCTCTCGCTCGCCGCCTGTAGCGGCAACCTGTCGGTCGTCGGCGGCCCCGACGCCGGAACCGACCTCGGCCCCACCGACCTCGGCGCCTTCGACGTCGCCGTCGACACCGGCCCCGAGGACACCGGCCCCCCGGACACCGGTCCCGCGGACACCGGTCCCGCGCGCTGCGCCCAGGACTCCGACTGCGCCGGCAACCCCGGCGGCCCCGCCTGCGACGTCGCCTCCGGGCGCTGCGTGGCCTGCACCCCCGCCAGCGACCGCTGCCCCTCGGGCCAGTACTGCGTCGGCGCCACCAACGCCTGCGCCCCCGGCTGCCGCGACGACGCGGCCTGCATGGGCGCCTCGACCGACGGCGGCGCCACCGGGTCGCGCCGCTGCGACACCACCACCCGCGCCTGCGTCGAGTGCCTCGCCGACGACCACTGCCCCTCCGGAACCCTCTGCGTCGGCAACCTCTGCGTCGCCGGCTGCAACGCCGGACGCGCCTGCCCCGCCTCGCAGACCTGCTGCTCCGGCGCCTGCATCGACGCGCAGACCAACACCGCCCACTGCGGCGCCTGCGACCAGCGCTGCACCGTCGCCAACGCCTCTCCCCTCTGCCGCAACGGCACCTGCACCGTCGCGACCTGCGTCGCCCCCTTCGGCGACTGCGACACCTCTCCCGCCAACGGCTGCGAGACCGACACCTCTCGCGACACCGCCCACTGCGGCGGCTGCGGCATGGCCTGCGCCCCGCGGCCCAACAGCGTCGCGAGCTGCGCCTCGGGCGCCTGCGCCTACGCCTGCGCGGCGGGCTTCGCGGACTGCGACGGCGACGCCTCCAACGGCTGCGAGGTCGACACCCGCACCAGCGCCTCGCACTGCGGCGCCTGCGGGGCTCGCTGCGCCCCGGCCAACGCGACCGCGGCCTGCGTGGCGGGCGTGTGCACCGTCGGCTCCTGCGCGACGGGCTTCGGCGACTGCGACGGCAACGCCACCAACGGCTGCGAGACCGACCTGCCGGTCTCCGTGAGCCACTGCGGCGCGTGCGGCAACCGCTGCCCGGCCACCCCCAACGCGGCTCCGGTCTGCGTCGCCGGATCGTGCTCGTCGGTCTGCACCGCGGGCTACGCCGACTGCGACAGCAACCCGGCCACCGGCTGCGAGGTCGACGTGCGCGTCGACTCGTCCAACTGCGGGAGCTGCGGCCGGGCCTGCAGCAACGTCGGCGGAACCTCCACCTGCACCACCGGAGCGTGCGTGCTGCGATGCACCCGGGGCCGCGGCGACTGCGACGGCAACCCCCTCAACGGCTGCGAGGTCGACCTGACCAGCAACAGCGCCCACTGCGGCGGCTGCGGCGTGTCGTGCGACACCAACGCGGCCTGCCGGGTCAGCGAGGGCCTGTCCGGGGTCTGCGTCTGCAACGCCGGCTACGCGGGCAGCGGGCGCGCGTGCATGGACGTCGACGAGTGCCTCACCGGCAACGGCGGCTGCAGCACCAACGCCACCTGCCGGAACACCGTCGGCGGGCGCACCTGCACCTGCAACACGGCGTTCACGGGCGACGGCGTCACCTGCGCTCCCGTCGTGATCGAGCTCACCATCGCGGGCAACACCACGGGGTACAACGTGTTCCTGCAGGCGGGGGCGCCGATGATCCCGAGGGTGGTGCAGGTGACCGTCAACCCCGGCGTGGTGGTGAGCTCCACCAGCCCCTCGGCCCCGGCCTTCGTGTCCGGCGCCCTTCGACCGGGCTCCGAGCTTCGCATCGTCAACCACGGGACCATCACCGGCGCAGGCGGCGCGGGCGGCAGCGGCGGCGGCTTCATCAACGCCTCACCCAACCCGCAGAGCGCAGGGGCGCCGGGCGGAGCGGCCATCTCCACGACGGTTCCGCTGGTGATCGACAACACCGACGGAAACATCTGGGGCGGCGGCGGAGGAGGAGGCGGCGGCGCGATGGCGACGGTCACCAACGTCCTCGGCGGCGGCGGCGGCGGCGGCGGCGGCGCGGGCACCATCGTGGGCCCCGGCGGCCCCGGCGGACCGGCCTTCTCCGGGGCGCAGTACCCGGTCGGCACCGCGGGCTCTCCCGGCACCGCCAC
>Ga0208262_1000680_pt1 | contig 10945 bp, 8 predicted proteins | sample LakWasMet15_LOW5_2_FD_183863 | JGI IMG/M metagenome (GOLD analysis project Ga0208262, IMG submission 183863) | Freshwater sediment methanotrophic microbial communities from Lake Washington under simulated oxygen tension - Sediment Metagenome... | ecosystem: Environmental > Aquatic > Freshwater >... | reverse complement strand
GCGATAAAAGTCAGGTATTTAAGGCTTTGCGCGCCGGGCAGGTCGTTACCGATGGTTTTTAACACCGGTGATAAGCGCACCCAGGTGTCGGTAAAAAATACCCGAACAGGATCGTTGTCAGTATTGCCTTGGTCTTTTAGGCCTGCTTGAAATGCGGCGCGGGAATCCATCAGGATTTCCATCAAGGTTTCGCGCAGTTCGGGCGATTGGGTGTCGTTGGTGGCTTGTTTGATGGCGCTGCTTAAGAATTCATCCCATTGTTTCCAAGCCGTCTGCCATTGCTGTTGTTCGGCGGCGTTAAATGCGGGTTCCGCTTTTTTGGGGGCTAATTTGTTGGGGGCGTCAAATTGCAGTTTAACGTTGATGGCGTTGTCGCCCGCCTGGACGTGGTTGAATTTGAGCGAGTTGAGCAAGGTTTGCACTTCGGCAATGTTTTCTTTGGGTAAAAATCCCGTCAAGGTGTGTTCGATGTTACGTCGTGATTCGTTCAGGTCGATTTTGACTTCGGATAATTTGGGTTCGGCAAAGCGTTTGATTAGGTCTTGCAGTTTATCGATGGTTAATTGCCGACCTTGCGGATCATAAGCAGTGGCTTTGGTGATGGGGAATTTGAGTACGGAATTGGTGCTATCCAGGGTTGGTTGTTGCAAGGTTTCCAGCGTACCCGACCATTCCAGCAATGTTAAGCATTGTCCGCCTAAATGGGTGCCGACTTTGGCGTCGACTTGATTGATCATGCGCACTTGGCCTTGTTGGCCGTTGAGTTCAGGGTTTGATAGGGTTAAGTGGCCGCAGCCATGGCGATCGTTCCAAAGCTCTGCACTGTTGTTACGACCTTTGTAAACTTGGGCGAGCAACACTTTTTTTATCAAGCTGTAATCAATCTGTACGGGGATGCTGCGTTGGTCGGCGGCACTGATTGTTGAGGTGATGGTGAGTAATCCAAACACGCTGGTGACTAAAAGTTTGTTCATGCGATTTTCCTGAAGGTTATTTATATCGCTACTTTAATCGATATTCTTATAAATAACGCTATGCCGCTGCATGTGTGTAGTCGTCTAACCATAAAAGGCTTAACCGCGCATTCTTTGAAGAGATGAGCGGTTAAGCATGAGCTTGCGCCTGATTTTTAGTTAATGGTCGGCGCCAGCTGTGCGGTCATAGCTGGAGAAACTGGATCCATTGGGTGTTTGGGTCTGGCAAATTGACGGCCGATGAATAAATCGTTGCTGATGGTATTCACGTTTTCCAGCCAGCGTGCGGAGTGTTGGCAATTGTCGGAGTAGGGTGGTTCTTTGCAAGTGTCGACCGTGCCATCCGCGGCTACGGTAAAGTGCAAGCCGGGCAATGGCCGTACTTGCAGTCCTGGTATGGCAGCGGTGTAATCCATGATGCTGGGTTCATCGTAATTGAGCAGATCAAGTACCAATTTTGGCACTTGATATAACGGCAGGCTGCCGATTTTTAACGGGCCGCGTTTACCGTCGATGATGATCATTGGTGTGGATACAAAAAATTTGAACATTGCCGGTGTAAAGTCAGTTTTATTTTTGGTCAACGCGCCGGACTCAACATACCCGGCAAAGTTTTCACCCAACGACGGTAAATGATCGCCGAACACGACAATGATGCCGTCGGGATCGCGTTTACGCATGTCGTTGATAAAACCCATTAATTCCCTGGACTTGTAATAGGTGGTGTTGGCATAAGCCGCTACATCGTCAACTTGGGAGGGCGAGCTGATTTGTTTTGGTCGCTTTTCGTTTAGGGGATAATTCCAATGGCCAAAATACGTCACGATGTAATCTAGGACGGGTTGTTTGGCTTCAATAGAACCGGAGATTTTTTCGGTAACTTGACGGTAAAGGGAGCTATCGGCAAGAAACTCTTCATTCATGTCGTCCAACTCAAAATCCTGTTTTGACCAATAAGTCTGGAAACCGATGCGTTTATAGGCGTTAACTCGATTCCAAAATACCGGCACATTAGGATGGGAAGCCAGCGTCCGATAGCCTTTATCAGCCAGAATATGCGGCAGGCAAGGCACATCGTTAAGTAATTGCCGTTCAAATTTAATATTGTCTTTGCTGACCGGAAATCCGCACAGCACTTCAAATTCTGAATTTGCGGTGCCGCCGCCAAATACAGGTGTTAATGCGTGAGAGTGACCAGCATTTTTCCATAGCTGGCGAAATTCCGGGGAAAGTGGGTTTTGATTGAACTTGGCTTTTTTTAGTTCATTCGCGTCCCAGAAAGATTCAAGTAACACGATATGGACATTGCGTGGGGTGAATTCTTTTGGGATACCCACTTTTTCCAGTGGCGGTGTCACGGTTAACATTGATTGTGCGGCTTCTTGAACGCTGTCTGCATCAGGCGGCACATCGGCGACGGCAAAATAGCGGGCAGCTTCTAGTAGGGTGTACATGGTGGCGCCGCGCCAGACGTAATTTGAACGTTGATCCCAGTGAGAATTGCCGAAGTAATTATCCAGCGGTTCGACAACGGCGATAGGTTTGTAAACCACGGTGATACCCAACAACATCAAACTCATGCTGGCCAGGTAAGCGCTCCAATGGCGCATGCTGAAATTAAACAACAGTAAGCTGGCGATAGCGGCCAGAGGAGCTGCGACTGCAAAAAATTGCCAGCCTTCAAGTATCAATAGCAATGACCTGAGTGCGTAAACATCGTCAGGCATAATCGGTCCGCCAAAAAAGGAAATTTTGACGGCATTACCGATATACAGCAGCCCCATTGTTAAGCCATGGATAACCAAAAATACGGATTTTTTTTTGGACAACGCAAACACTAGATAAGCAATGCCCAGTTGTAATAAATAATCGTAAGGTACCGATTGCGGCAATATCTGCACATCGAACTTGATGGTGCTGATTAAATAATAGAGCGCATAAAAAAGCGTTGTCGATATAAACGGCAATGATTTGGTTGGCATGGAAACTTAGCGAAGTTGTGGCTGAATGCAGGAAGTGTAGATCCAACTCAATAAATGTGGGGAAGAGCGGTCCCGACTTGAGAGATTGGCGTTATCCAATACTGCTCAAGTCGAGCTGAAGACAAAAGCTTGGGTATTACACCAAGCTTTTGCTGGCCACTTCGTAAACATCCCTGGAAATATCTGGGGTGCTGATAATTCTTTCCAGTTGGGTTTTTATCAGTGCTTGCCGGCTTGGATCATAGCGACGCCAGGTTGTTAGCGCGCCGGTCATGCGGGCTGCGACCTGCGGGTTGATGGCGTTGAGGGCGATGATTTGATCGGCGAGAAATTGATAGCCTTGACCATTGGCCGCATGAAAATGCAGTGGATTACTTTGGCTAAACGCGCCAATCAATGCCCGAACGCGGTTGGGGGTTTTTAAATCAAAAGCCGGGTGCTGCAATAGCGCTTGGATAGTTGCAAAGGTATCTGGCTCTGGACTGGCCGCTTGCAGCGTAAACCACTTGTCGATCACCAGGGCTTCGTTTTGCCATTGCTGATAAAACTCGGTGAGCAAGCGTTGTTTTGCCGGATGCGGGTAATTGACTGCAACGCTCAATGCGGCAATCTGATCGGTCATGTTTTTGGCGCTGGCAAATTGCTGTTCGGCCAAGCTTTGTATTTCCGGCTGTTGCAGAGTGCTTAAATAATTGAGGCAGGTATTTTTAATGCGTCTGCGACCGATTGCACCGACGTCGAATTGGCCTGATTCATCTTTATGGTTTTGTGCGTACAAGGCTTGAAAGTGTGCTTGTAGCTCAGTCGCCAAGGTTTTGCTGACAAATTCCCTGGCTTGATGAATGGCGTCGACATCGACGACTTGCATCTGTTCGGCCAAATAGGTTTCTGAAGGCAAATTCAACAACAAGGAAAAATACGATAAATCCTCCCAAGATTGTTCAAGTAGTTTTTTGAACGCTTGTATTAACGACGGGTTTAGCTGTAACGGGCGTTGCTGTTGAACATCGCTAATTAATCCGGCAATGATTTGCCCGGCCAGTTGTTGGCCTGCTTCCCAACGATTAAACGTATCGCTGTCGTGGCTTAATAAAAATGCCAATTCGTCCAGGCTACGTTGAAATTCCAGCTTAACTGGTGCGGAAAAGCCGCGTAAAACGGAAACTACCGGTTGTTCGGCAAGTTGTTCGAAGGTAAACGATTGTTCAGCTTCGGTGATTTGCAAGACAATTTCATTGCTTGCTTGAGCATTGCCTTGGAGTTTGGCTGCTAGCGTTTTGCCGCTTGCATCAAGCAGGCCGGTTGTTACCGGAATATGCAACGGTTTTTTGGTCGCTTGTCCAGGCGTGGCAGGGCAGCTTTGTTTAAAAGTTAAGGTCAGTGTTTGCTTAGCTTTATCGTAGGCTTGCTCAACAGCCAGCACCGGTGTGCCGGCTTGGGTGTACCAATGTTTGAACTGAGTTAAGTCAATACCGCTGGCATCAGTCATTGCTTGCACAAAGTCATCGCAAGTGACGGCTTGGCCATCATGGCGGGCAAAATACAAGTCGCTGCCTTTACGGAAATTTACTTCGCCTAGCAAAGTGCGAATCATCCGCACCACTTCTGCGCCTTTTTCGTAAACGGTCAGCGTGTAAAAGTTGTTGATTTCGATGTAGGAATCCGGCCTGATCGGATGCGCCAAGGGGCCTGCATCTTCAGCAAATTGCCTAGTGCGCAGCATGTTGACGTCTTCAATGCGTTTAACGGCTTTGGAGGTGCGGTCGCCGGTAAATTCCTGGTCGCGAAATACGGTAAAACCTTCTTTTAAGCTGAGTTGGAACCAGTCCCTGCAAGTGATGCGATTGCCGGTCCAGTTATGGAAATATTCATGCGCGATAACGCCTTCGATATGCTCATAATCGAAATCGGTCGCGGTATCGGGACGGGCCAGCACAAACTTGGTGTTGAAAACGTTCAGGCCTTTGTTTTCCATCGCGCCCATGTTGAAGTGGCTGACAGCGACAATCATGTATAAATCCAGATCGTATTCACGACCGTAAACCTCTTCGTCCCAGCGCATGGCATTTTTTAACGACTGCATGGCATGGCTGCATTTGTCGATGTCGTGTTTTTCAACAAAGATTTGTAGGGTAATGTCGCGGCCGGACTGAGTTGTGAAGTGGTCTTCAATGCTTTCCAATTGACCCGCTACCAAGGCAAATAGGTAGCAAGGCTTGTTGAAAGGGTCTTCCCAAGTGACCCAGTGGCGATTGTCGGGCAAATCTCCGTGGGCAATTTTATTGCCGTTGGATAACAAGACCGGATAGCGGTCTTTATCGCCGGTCAGGGTGGTGGTGAAGCGGGTCATCACATCGGGGCGGTCCAGAAAATAGGTGATTTTCCGGAAGCCTTCGGCTTCACACTGGGTGCAGAGCATGCCGTTGGAAAGATACAGGCCTTCCAGTGCCGTGTTGGCTTTGGGGTTAATACGGTTTTCGATGGTCAATATAAATGGCCGTTGTTGCGGCACATCGTGGATTATCAGGGATTCCGGGGTTTGCAGGTATTGTGCTTCAGATAATGGGGTGTCGTCGTTTAGTACGATGCTGAGCAATTGCAGATTTTCTCCTGCTAATGTCAGCGTGGTGTTAGCTGACCGGCTGGCAGGATTGCGGCTTAAAGTTAGTATCGACGTAACAAGGGTGTTTTCTTCATCCAGGTGAAAGTTTAACTCGACGTTGTGAATTAGGTACTCGGGTACGGTGTAGTCTTTTAAGTAAATAGTTTGTGGATTAGCGTCGCGCACGGGCATACCTGCTTTGATGTGGTTTTTTGACTGCGAAAATGGCAATGAGAGTCCATGCCGTTAAAAAGCTAACGCCACCGATCGGGGTAAACATCCCCAGCCAGGGCTGATTAAGTACTGTTAAGCAATAAAGGCTGCCGGAAAAAATAACTATGCCTAAAAACATCAATCGCGCGGCCCAGTTGAGCAACGCGGAATCTTCAGCTTGAAGTTGTTGAATAATGGCAATACCGATCAATCCTAACGCGTGCCACATTTGGTAGCTTACCCCGGTTTGGTAAACAGCCAACATTTCCGGGCTTAAAATGGTTTTTAGCGCATGTGCGCCAAATGCGCCCATGCCGACGCCGGTCAGCGCACTTAACGCGCCTAAAAATAAAGCTACTGAACGCATGTTATTTTTCCAAAAGTCTAGGGATGAGCTGAGCCAGATTGCATGGCCGGGTGCGATGATCGAGTTGGTCTTTGATCAACAAATCCCAAGCGGTGCGACAAGCCCCTGAAGAACCGGGGACACAAAAAATGTAAGTGCCGTTAGCAACACCGGCTAGCGCCCTGGACTGAATGGTGGAGGTTTTAATATCTTGATAAGACAGCATGCGAAAAGTTTCGCCGAAGCCATCTAATACTTTATCCAATAACGGTTGAATAGCTTCCGGCGTGCCATCGCGACCAGTGACGCCGGTGCCGCCGGTACTGATCACCACGTTGGTGTTGTCATCGGCAATCCAGTTGGAAACAGCGGCACGGATTTGATAAATGTTGTCTGGCACTATCTTTTTTGCAATGACTTGGTGGCCTGCTGTTGTGGCACGCTCCACCAAGGTGTTTCCTGATGTGTCATCGGCATCAGTGCGGGTGTCCGAGACAACCAATACGGCAATGTTTAAAGGAATAAATTGTTTTTCAGTAGTCACAGTATTGTTAATTGGTTGGTTAAAAGCCTTGCCGGATGATTGTTATCCGGCAAGGCTTTATGGGTTAGTGTCAGGTTTTGGCTACTGTAACACAAGAAAGAAGCCTTCCTGACCGCGCTGAATATTGATTAGTAAGGCACTATCTGGGGTAATAACTTGTTGCAGCTCTTCGAGATTATGTACACGGTAACGGTTGGCAGAGATGATGATGTCGCCAGGTCTTAAGCCTGCACGCCAGGCAGCAGAAGAGGTGGCGACTTTTTCAAGTAAAATGCCTTCAATCTGATCTTTTTGGGTGTTGCTTAATATTGTACCTTGCAATGTTTGATGTAATTTTTCACCAGTGAGTTGTGGGCGAACCGGTTTGCCGATCTCAGCAGTAGCCTGCTTTTTCACGCCGCTACGGATGTACTCAATATCAACTTTGTCACCAATCTGCATCATGCCAATCAGGTTGCGAATTTCTGCGCTGCCTTTTATTTCCTTGCCATTGATAGACGTGATGATGTCGCCGGGCTCCAAACCTGCCTTGGCGGCTGGTGAATTGTTTTCGATACGGCTAACAGCGGCGCCATTTTTGTTGGCCAGATTAAACGCGTTGATTAAATCGGGTGTTAAATCTTGAGTAGTAACGCCCAATAGACCGCGGCGGACTTCGCCGTGCTTGACTAAGGAGTCCTTAATCGACATCGCCATTTTTGAAGGAATGGCAAAGCCGATTCCGACATTACCACCTGAGGGTGCCAAAATAGCTGTGTTCATACCCACTAATTCACCGCGCAGATTGACCAAGGCGCCGCCGGAATTGCCGGGGTTAATAGATGCATCGGTTTGGATAAAGTCTTCGTAGCCTTCTATGCCCAGCCCAGAGCGGCCTAGCGCGCTGACAATGCCGGAGGTGACGGTTTGACTCAAACCGAACGGACTGCCGATCGCGACAACAAAATCGCCCACTCTTACCTGATCGGAATTGGCGATAGGCAGTTGCGTGAGGTTGTCGGCAGGGATTTGAATAATGGCAACATCAGAATCTTTATCTGTGCCAATCAGTTGGGCATTGAGTTGGCGTCCATCGTGTAAGGTCACCATTATTTTATCGGCTTTATCGATGACATGATTATTGGTGAGCACAAATCCTTGGTTGCTGTCGATAATCACTCCAGAGCCCAAGCTGTTTCTTTGTTGTTGTCTGGGTTGGCTGGGCTGGTTAGGCTGATTGGGCACGCCGAAAAAATGCCGAAAAAATGGGTCCTGCATTAACGGATTTTCTGCGATTTGAACATTGGTTGTGGTGGATATGTTAACAACCGCGGGCATAGCGCGTTCCAGCATTGGCGCTAATGAAGGTAAGGGTTGATTGTCAATAAGTGGCGGTAAGCCGGCTGCGCTTGCCAAATGGGTGCTTCCCAAATAAGTAGGTAACACTATTATCAATAACAGCCGCTTTAATAAATTGTTGTTCATCATCAATGTTCCAGTAGTTGTTTGAACGAGACCGAAAATATGGGTTTGAAAGTATTTAAAAACAAGTCGAATGTGTCGGATAGATTATAAAAATTCGACCGGAATGAACTATTATTCAGTGTTTACTGCGCTTACTATATTGTCATGGCCGTAGATGTCAATTCTGAAGATGGGGTGTTAATTCGCCAGTTGATTCCACTGGCTACCCTGCCACACATACAGTTCATTGACTTGTGTGCGGCAATTACCGTAGAAAAAACACTGGACGGGTTGCTCTTTAAAAAGGGTGATGTAGATAACAGATTGGTATATCTGTTGAGTGGCGAAGTTTCGCTCCAGGCTCAAGGATTGGTCGTTGAGAGTATTGCTTCTTCAAGTGTTGCCGCGAAATTTGCATTGGCCCATCAAATACCCAGAAAAATAGACGCTATGGCCAGAGGGTGGGTGAGATTTTTAAAATTGGATGCTCAATTTGCGCATATCCAATTCGATACAGTTTATCCAGAGGATAATGATTATATGGTCATTGAAGAACCCGAAGATGATCCAGATGACTGGATGACCGCACTATTAAGATCGCCCATATTTCAGCGGTTGCCTCCGGCTAATCTTCAAAAAATATTGATGGGCTTGGAAACGGTTAATTTTCACCCCGGAGAAATTATTGTTGAACAGGGCGGGGTTGGTGATTATTACTATCTTATTAAAAGTGGGCACTGTTTGCTTACGCGTAAGCCATCGCCAAATGCTAAGGAAATTAAATTAGCGCAATTAGGCAAAGGCGATACCTTCGGCGAGGATGCTCTGCTTTCTGATGTGCCTAGAAATGTGACTGTTACAGCAATGACTGATGTCATTCTGTTTCGCCTAAATAAGGTGCAATTTGTGTCTCTGATAAAAGAGCCCTCGCTAAAGTTTGCTAGCTACACTGAAGTGCAAGACTTGTTAAGTCGTGGCGCCATTTTGCTGGATGTAAGATCGCAAGATGAATACGATGTTTGGCATCTTGATGGCAGCATTAATGCGCCCTTTTTTACATTACGCATGCAAGTTAAGACGTTGAGCCGGGACAAGCCGGTAGTAGTGGTTTGTGCGAATGGTAAAGTTAGTGAGGCTGCGGCATTTTTGTTACTTAGAAATAAGATAAAAGCCATTATTTTGCACGGAGGAATGGAAAATATTGCGCCGGAATTAAAAATCACCCATCAGGCGCAGATACTTCGCACTACGCCGGAAGCCGCATTATTTAAAATTGATGATGGCGTCGAGACATTGGTTGAGCTTGCTGATATTGCCCATTCTGATAATAACTCAGATATTATCGATCATGCGTCGCATAACGCTGCTGATTATGACAATAAGTTATTACTACTTGAGGCTGAAAATAAGAGTCTTAAACAGGCCAATGCCGAGCTTAATCACCAATATGCAAAACTGAGGGCTGATAAGGAAAATAGCGAAAAACAGGTGTTGTTAATGCAGCAGCAGATTTTAAAGCTCACTCAAATGGTGAATTCTTTAAAAGAATTAAGGGATTAGCAGTAAACGAAAACGGCCGGTCTACAACTATAAATTATAGACCGGCCGTTTAGTTTGAAGCAGAACCAATTACTTGATTTTGGCTTCTTTGTAGATAACGTGTTTGCGAACCACAGGATCAAATTTTTTGATCTCCATTTTTTCCGGCATGGTGCGCTTGTTCTTAGTAGTGGTGTAAAAATGACCAGTACCTTCTGTAGAAAGCAATTTGATTTTATCGCGCATAATTTATTCCTTAAACCTTTTCGCCAGCTTTACGTAAATCTGCTAAAACCGCATCAATGCCTTTTTTATCGATAATACGCATTGCTTTGGTGGATATTCTGAGACGAACCCAGCGATTTTCACTTTCTACCCAAAATCTGTGATGTTGCAGATTAGGCAGGAAACGTCTTTTTGTTCTGTTGTTAGCGTGTGAAACATTGTTACCGGTAACTGGACGTTTGCCTGTTACCTGACATACTCTGGACATTGTTGATCCCCTAGGTGTTACTAAAATTCATAAAATTAGCCCGACTTTATACCAAATAATCTTTTCAAGGTAAATTACAATCTATAAAATGAAACGATATTTGCGCATTTTGCCTGCTTGTCAGGCGACTAATGGAGATTTAAATGTTGATTAAGCTCGGTATGGTCATGGATTCGATTGATCATATCAACATAAAAAAAGACACCAGCTTTGCCATGCTGTTGGAAGCTCAGGCCAGAGGCTGGGAATTACACTACATGGAGCTGAATGATTTATATCTTCGTAACGGCCGAGCTTATGCCAGAACACGAACGCTTAAAGTGCAACGTGATGAGCAGCAATGGCATGAATTTATAGCTGAGCAGGACATTCCTTTAGATCAGCTGAGCGTGATTTTGATGCGCAAGGATCCGCCGTTTGATCAAGAATATATCTACGCAACGTATTTGCTTGAACGGGCTGAGGCTTTGGGAACGCTTGTTGTCAATAAACCGCAGTCATTGCGTGATGCCAATGAAAAACTCTTTACGGCGTGGTTCCCTCAATGTTGTGCGGAAACACTGGTTGCCAGAGAATCCTCTCGAATTAGAGACTTTTTGATCGAGCAAGGCGAAATCATTTTAAAACCATTGGATGGCATGGGTGGATCCTCGATTTTTCATTTGCGCCTGAATGATCCAAATCTCAGCGTCATATTAGAAACGATGACAGAGCATAATAGCCGCTACGTGATGGCCCAAAAATATCTGCCGGAAATTAAAGATGGCGATAAACGGATATTGATTATTAACGGTGACGTTGTTCCTTAT